>JACCDG010083842.1_pt1 | contig 14541 bp, 13 predicted proteins | sample 7442471 | NCBI WGS metagenome assembly JACCDG01 (sample SAMN15323444, study PRJNA562643) | freshwater metagenome | isolation source: river surface water | place: USA:Blue River Watershed | collected 2017-08-17
AGGCCCTGGGAATGAAGGTGCTTCGTTTGGTTCGCATCGATTTTGGTCCGATCAACCTTGGCGACTTAAAGGTAGGACGCCATAGAGTGCTAAATGAACCAGAAGTAATAAGCCTATTTAACCTTTTGGATATTAATAAATAAGTCGATAGAGCCCAAAACCTTTTAACTATTTATCGGTATTTGATCTTGTAGCAAATATCGACAAATATATATTTCGTCGCCCAGACAACGGTCGATAAATCGACAAATGGTTATTAGTGGGGCTGTCTGAAAAAAGGTTAGATTAATAAATCGACATTGCCAGAAACTCTTAAACAATTTATCGACACATCTAGTTATTGCTTAATCATCAATCATGAATTCCAGCCTGCTCGCTACCATTACCTAATGGGCATTAGGGGAGTGCGGGGCGCAACACAGGTTAAAGAAAACTCTGTTGCGGAAATTGGTCAAGCGGTGGCGGAGCTGCTTTCCAAAATGCTTGAAGAGAATCATGTGGATACCTCTGATTTGATATCGATTATTTTCACCGCAACAGCGGATTTAACCGCTGATTTCCCGGCCGTTGCAGCTCGTTCAATCGGACTAGGGGATGTTCCCCTGCTGTGCGCTGTTGAGATAGATGTTCCTGAGTCATTGCCCAGGGTAGTTCGTATTCTGATGCATTTAAATAGCGAAAAGTCACACTCTGAAATCAAGCATATCTATCTAAACGGCGCATCGGTGCTACGTAAAGATTTAGCGCAGTAAGAAATGGTTCAAAAACTTAACAAGGTCAAGATTATTGGTTCAGGTTTGATCGGAACTTCGATCGCTTTAGCCCTAAAAAGTAAAGAACTCTCCATTCAAATGGTGGATCTGGATGCTCAATCTGAACGCTTAGCTAATGATTTAGTGGGCGGAGAAGTAATTTCAGATCCCGATCTGGTAATTGTTAGTGCATCAATTGGCGCCAATTTAAATTTAATTCTTCAATCCTTGAAAACACATCCAGGATCGATTGTTGTAGATATTGCAAGTGTTAAGTCTAATCTTTTAGATGAGGTTACGAAATTATCAGATAACCCAGAGAATTTTATTTCTTCTCATCCAATGGCGGGACGAGAGGTCTCGGGAGCTCAATCTGCAAGATCTGACCTCTTTGTTGGTCGAGCTTGGATTGGTATTGCTTCAGATAACACATCGGAATTAGCAAAGGAACTGTTAACGGAGTTGGTTTCTATTTGCGGCTCTACGCTCTATTGGCTTCCTGCAAAAGAGCATGATCAAGCTGTGGCTGCGATATCTCATCTTCCACAAGTATTAAGTACTGCACTTGCCTATACATTAGATAAAAAAGAGGTTAAATCGATCAATCTATCTGGTCAAGGTTTACGAGATCTCTTAAGGCTTTCTGGTTCAAATCCAAAAATGTGGAGTGAGCTTCTGCTGGCGAATAAAGAAGCTTTGAACTCAGTTTTATCTGCCATGAATCAAAGTATTTCAGCAATTCAACAATCACTTGCCAATAATGATAAGAAAACTTTAGAGGATATATTTACTATTGGAAATAAGGTTTACCAAAGCATTCCAGGAAAACATGGCGGACAAAATCGGAATTATGCATTTCTGCCGATTGTAATTGAGGATCAACCAGGCCAATTGGCAAAAATCTTTGATGAATGCGCCAAAATCAAGGTTAATATTGAAGATTTGAGTATCGAACATTCACCTGGACAGCAAACTGGATTAATAACTTTGGCCTTAAATGAGAATGATGCTGAAAAATTATCTAATCATTTGCAATCTGTAGGCTGGAATGTTCACGCTGTAAAAAGTCGATAAATAAATTAAACAGTATTAAAGATACACTTCCCACATGAATACCTTGGTTTTAGCGATCGATGGACCAAGTGGATCAGGCAAATCTTCTACCGCTAAAGCTTTAGCGATTCGCGCAAACTGGTCATACTTAGACACCGGCGCACTTTATCGAGCAGCCACCTTTTTAGCACTTCGTGATGCAACGATTGATGAAGGTAATTTATATAAAAATATTGTGCAAAGTGAAATACGATTTAATTGTTCTCCAAAAGATCCAAGGATATTTCTAGATGATGTAGATATAACTGAAGAAATTAGATATCAAAGAATTAATGAAGTAGTAAGTGTTGTTAGCGCAATGCCAAGCATCAGGCAGCACCTACTAGATCTGCAACGTAAATACATAAATGATGCTCCGGTTGGAATTGTTGTGGAAGGCAGGGATATCGGAACGGTAGTGGCTCCAGATGCACCTTTGAAGATTTATCTGCATGCCGATTTAAATGAACGAGCAAATCGACGAGAAAATGAAAGTAAAGAAAAATTAGCTACTGATCAAATCGCTCAATCTCTTCAAAATCGTGACAATTTAGACTCAAATAGAAATATTTCGCCATTAATAAAGGCTGAAGATGCTGCAGAAATTGATTCAACCCGACTTTCATTGCCAGAGGTTGTCGATCAAATCTGGAAATGGATGCAGCAACGAAATCTCCTTGGTTTACCAACTATTGCAGTCATCGGCAGGCCAAATGTTGGTAAATCCACTCTTGTTAATCGAATGATTGGTAGACGAGAAGCAATTGTGGAGGATACTCCAGGAGTAACTCGAGATCGAGTTAAATACGAAGCAGAATGGAATGGTCGAAGATTCTTCTTGGTTGATACGGGCGGATGGGAAGTAAAACCCGAGGGTATTTCAGAAAAGATAACTGCAGGTGCAGAGGCTGCAATCGCAGAAGCAGATCTAATAATGTTTGTAATTGATGCCCAGATCGGAGCCCTTGATGAGGATCAATCGCTTGTAACTCTACTTAGAAAGAGCAATAAAAAAGTTATTTTAGTGGCCAACAAAATTGATAATGCTGCAGATGAATCTGATGGATACTCTTTATGGAATTTAGGTCTTGGTGAACCAATATTTGTATCTGCTTTACATGGTAGAGGCAGTGGGGATTTACTAGATCTCTTAATTAAAGAGTTACCCGAGGTTGGATCACAACCGGCTGATGATGGCTATCGAAGAGTTGCATTAGTTGGTAGGCCAAATGTTGGAAAATCCAGTTTATTAAATGTATTAGCTGGTGCACCAAGAGTTTTGGTCGATGATGCAGAAGGAACGACCAGAGATGCAGTTGATGAGTTAATTGATTTTGGTGGATCTACTTGGCGCTTTATCGACACAGCTGGAATTAGAAAAAGAGCACATCAAGCAAGTGGTACTGATTATTACGCTTCGCTGCGTACTCAGATTGCACTAGAAAGGGCTGAAGTTGCTTTAGTTGTGTTGGATGCCTCTCAGATCATGACCGAGCAAGATATCCGAATTGTTTCCATGACCGAAGACGCTGGTAAAGCATTAGTAATAGTGATGAATAAATGGGATTTGGTCGATGAAGAAAGACAACTGGTACTTGATAGGGAAATTGAACGCCAGTTAGAGCGCTATCCATGGGCGCAACGGGTTAATCTATCTGCGAAAACAGGTTGGCATCGAGATCGGTTAGCTCCCGCATTAAGAACAGCGTTAAGCAATTGGGAAAAACGTATTCCAACCGCAAAGTTGAATGGATTTCTTGGCGAGCTAGTGGGAGGAAATCCACCTCCAGTTCGAAGTGGTAAACAACCAAAGATTAAGTTCGCAACCCAAGCCGGAATTTGTCCACCCAAATTTGTCGTATTTGCAACTGGTTTCCTAGAGGATTCATACCGTAGATTTATCGAACGCAGAGTTCGGGAGGAGTTTGGTTTTGCCGGAACACCGATTGAGGTTGCGGTGAAGATAAAGGAAAGAGATTAATGGTTAATATTCCTAACGCTTTAACCTTATTGCGAGCACTGGGTGTGCCTGCCTTCCTTTACTTCTTCTTGGTTGCAGATAGCCCGGTAATTGCTTTTTTTATAATTGCATTTGGGGGAGCAACTGATTATTTAGATGGAAAGGTAGCCAGAGCTTTAAATCAGACAACGGATTTCGGAGCCAAATTTGATCCGACTGTAGATCGCCTCTATATCGGCGCTATCTTGATTGCTTTCGCATCGCAAGGTTACCTGTCAAAAACTCTAGTAGTGGCAATCTTGATTAGAGATCTACTTTTGCTGTTAATGGTGATCTATCAAAAATATCGAAATATTGATTTTGTAGAGGTTTCTTTCTTGGGAAAGGCAGCCACCTTCAATCTACTTTATGCCTTTCCATTCTTGCTCTTAGAAGAGCTTGATTTTATTGGATCTTTTGCTTATGTAATCGGCTGGGCATTTGCCATATGGGGCGTGACATTGTACTTTTACACAGGTATTCAGTACTTATACCGCGGTTTAGTCACCACCTCGAAAGGTTAAGAATGTCAACTACGCCAGGAAATCTTTCTTACACTAAAGAGCACGAATGGGTAGAAGATATTGGAAACAATAAATTCAGAATCGGTATTACCGATTATGCGCAATCCGCACTTGGAGACATTGTTTACATCCAACTTCCGAAAAAAGATCAGCAAGTTTTAGCTGGTTCGGTTTGTGGTGAGGTTGAGTCCACTAAATCTGTATCTGAAATCTATGCTCCCATCACCGGAAAGGTAGTTGCGATTAACTCCGAACTCGAAGCAGCTCCGGAAAATATCAACAGTGATGCCTATGGCAAAGGTTGGATAGCTGAGATTGAAATTTCCCCTGATTTTGATTTGAAAACTCTCTTAACAGCCGAGGATTATCAAAAACTTACCGCTTGACCAGTGGGCTACAGCCTAATAGTGTCAGCCTCTACTTGAACCTGAAGGAGGCGTAAATGGCAGATAAAGCATTACCTCCCAAGGATTTAACATCAACCTTAAATTTACGCCAATTACGTGCGCTTCCTTCTGAATCAAAGGTAAATGATCTAAGGAAACTGCTTTCCCCTCAGGATTTAGAGGTTGTAAATACTCTGCCTAAAGATTCAGCTATTTTGATTGTTTTAAAAGGAGCTGGAATTGGATCTAGATACTTAATAAATTCGGATTCAACTAAAATTGGTAGAGAGCTCAATAATGATATTTCACTCGATGACATTACGGTTTCTAGATCTCATGCAATAATTTCAAAAGATAAAAATTTCATTATCAAGGACTTGGGTAGTTTAAACGGTACCTACATAAATGCGATCGCTATCCGCGAACAGGTTCTATCTGATGGCGATGAGATTCAAATTGGAAAATTCCACCTAACTCTTTTCATGGGAGATAAATAATGGCTGTACCAGTAAGGGCTTATTTAAGTATCGGTGAAGTTTTGTCTAAATTGAGAACTGAGTTCTCAGATATCACTATTTCAAAGATTCGATTCCTTGAATCAGAGGGTTTAATTGAACCGCAACGCACGCCAAGTGGCTATCGCAAATTTACAAATGCCGATTTGGAGAGATTGCGTTTTGTATTGCTAGCTCAGCGCGATCAGTATTTGCCACTTCGAGTTATCAAAGAGAATTTAGATGCGCTAGATCGCGGCTTAACTCCGGCAGCAACCGTGGGGGGAGTCGCATCGCCAAGATTAATTTCTGAGGATGGTGCACTTACCAGCGCTGCATTTGGACAAGAGCAGGATTTGCGTCTTACTCGGACAGAATTGATATCGGCATCTGGGATTACTGATCAACAATTAACTGAACTTGAATCTTATGGATTGATCTCAATTCGTGGACGCCACTATGACGCCGATGCGCTATCTATTGCAAAGATAGTTGTGGCAATATCTGCCTTTGGTATTGGTGCGCGTCATTTACGCTCTTTTAAAACAGCGGCAGATCGCGAAATTGGTTTGGTTGAACAAGTTACAACCCCAATTCGTAGCCAAAAAGGAAGTGAAGCAAAAGCAAAAGCTGATGAAACAGAACGGGAACTTGCTGCCTTATCAATCAGATTGCATGCCTCATTGGTACGCGCTGGTTTACATAGATCTAAGTAAGCTATCCAATGAGTAATTATCACCCGGTTGAGGTAATGGGTGTACGTGTCGAGATGCCATCCAACCAACCCATTGTTCTTCTTAAAGAGCTTGATGGAGTTAGGTATCTACCAATTTGGTTAGGCGCAGCAGAAGCAACTGCAATAGCCTTTGCTCAGCAGGAAGTTTTGCCGCCAAGACCCTTAACCCATGATCTTTTTAAAAATGTATTGGATTCATTGAAGGTAAATTTGCAAACTGTTTATTTAACAGAGTTAAAGGATGGAGTTTTTTACGCCCAATTAAATTTTGATGTGGGAGAAGCAATTTCTGCCAGGCCAAGTGATGCAATCGCTTTAGCACTCAGAACCGGATCGCCAATCCTGGCTAGTGAGGAGTTATTAAAGGAGGCGGGGATAGAGATTCCTGACCAATCCGAGGATGAGATTGAAAGATTTAAGGAGTTTCTAGATGAAATCAATCCGGAGGACTTTTTAGCCTGACATTTGAGGTTAAAAAGCCTCAAGTTAAGGTAGAACTTCCCGTGTCAATCCCGCTATCTTATGCGTAGAACTTCTACAATTGAGCCTTCCCCGTAGAATCGAGTCCCCATGAGTGCAACCCCAGAAATCGGCTATCGCGGCGCTACTGCATGTGTTGCTGCAGGTATTTCATATCGACAATTAGATTATTGGGCACGTACCGGATTGGTTGAACCAAGTATTCGCGGTGCAGCCGGTTCAGGATCGCAAAGACTCTATGGTTTTAGAGATATCTTAGTTTTGAAAATAGTTAAGCGATTGCTTGATACCGGCGTATCGTTACAAAATATTCGTACAGCGGTGGAACATCTACGCAGTACAGGAATCTCAGATTTAGAACGCATTACCTTGATGAGTGATGGAGCTTCTATTTATGAATGCACCAGCGCTGATGACATCGTTGATCTTCTTCAAGGTGGTCAAGGAGTCTTCGGCATAGCCATAGGCAAGGTTTGGACTGAGGTCGAAGGTTCACTTTCAACTCTTCAAGGAGAAAATACTGAAGATGGATCATTAGTAAGTAGTGGTCTAAATAACGATGAATTAGCTGAACGCAGAAAGCGCAGAGGCGCTTAATAACTAATACTCTTCCCCTAAGAGAACAGATGGCTTTGTAGATCGCAAAGTTATAAATGTAGTTGGGGGATAGGTTGGAAATCAGATCCAAATTTGTTGACCGACATATCGGTCCAAATGATTATCAAGTGCAATCGATGTTGCTTGATTTGGGATACCCAGATTTAGATACATTTATCAAGGCGGTTGTTCCTGCCAATATTTTAATTAATCAAGAGATCGAAAAATCTTTACCAGCAGGAATATCTGAGGGTGAAGCAATTGCAGAGATTAAGAAAATTGCTCAATCCAACAAAATATTTAAATCATTAATCGGCAGCGGTTACTACGGAACGATTATTCCACCAGTTGTTCTAAGAAATATCTTAGAAAACCCGGCTTGGTACACCGCGTACACTCCATACCAGCCAGAGATTAGCCAAGGAAGATTAGAAGCAATCTTTGCTTTTCAAACTGCGGTCACAGATTTAACTGGTTTAGCTATTGCTAACGCATCTATGTTAGATGAAGCAACTGCAGCGGCCGAGAGCCTTACCTTAGCTAGAAGAGTTTGGCAGGGAAGTGATGATGCAATATTCCTGGTCGATAAAGATTTGCACGAACACGTAAAAGCGGTGATTATTACGAGATCAATTCCTTTAAAGATTAAAATCAAAGAGGTTGATTTCAGAACATACGATTATTCAGATGATTTCTACGGTGCAATTTTCGCTTATCCAGATTCCACAGGTGAAATCAAAGATCTAGAATCTGCTATAGCCAAAGTTAAAGCGGTAAATGCACTTGCAATTGTGGATTGCGATTTACTAGCACTTACTTTATTGAAATCTCCCGGAGACCTAGGTGCAGATATCGCTGTAGGCAGCGCACAGAGATTCGGTGTACCAATGGGCTTTGGTGGACCACATGCTGGATTTATGTCTGTGAGATCAGGACTTGAAAGATCTATTCCAGGAAGATTGGTTGGCCAATCTATTGATTCCCATGGAAATCCCGCCTTCAGATTAGCTTTGCAAACTCGTGAGCAACATATCCGCAGAGATAAGGCGACCTCAAATATATGCACAGCACAGGTACTTCTGGCAGTTATTTCAGCTTTTTACGCCATGTGGCACGGTCCATCAGGATTAAAGGCAATTGCTGAAGAGATAAACCGAAAGGCATTAACTCTTCGCGAATCCTTAAGGGGAGCGGGCTTGAATGTTGGCACTTACCCTATTTTTGATACAGTCTTAATCAATGATGTTTCAGCAGATGATCTAATCAACTCCTTCGAAGCCAAAGACATCAATGTACGCAAGGTTTCAAATAATCAAGTATCTGTATCTATAGATGAAACAGTCTCGGAAGAGGATCTTGCATCGATCTACTCTGTATTGAAGTTGTCAAAACCGGGCATGGATGTTTCTATTTACTCAAACCGTACTAGCGAATATCTAACGCATCCGCTTTTTAACACCTATCACTCCGAAACCGCGATGCTGCGTTACATAAGAAGTTTGTCAGACCGAGATTTAGCATTAGATCGCACAATGATTCCGCTCGGTTCCTGCACGATGAAATTAAATGCGACATCGGAGATGATTCCAGTAACCTGGCCAGAGTTTTCTAATTTGCACCCGTTTTCGCCGGCAGATCAAAGTACTGGCTATAAAGAGTTAATTGATCAGTTGAGTAAATGGTTGATTGAAGTTACTGGTTATGATGCTGTTTCACTCCAGCCAAATGCTGGTTCGCAAGGTGAGTTTGCCGGATTGCTTGCTATTAGGAATTATCTAGATAGCAAAGGGGAGCAGCACCGAAATATTTGTTTAATTCCTTCAAGTGCTCATGGAACAAATGCAGCAAGCGCCGTAATGGCGGGCATGAAGGTAGTAGTTATAGCCTGCGATGATTTGGGAAATGTTTCATTAGAAGATTTGAAGGAGAAGATTGCTTCGCACTCCAATGAATTAGCAGCACTCATGGTCACGTATCCATCAACTCATGGAGTTTTTGAAGAAGCAATATCCGAAATCTGTGCATTAATTCATGAGTCTGGCGGCCAGGTATATGTTGATGGCGCTAACTTGAATGCACTTGTTGGTTTAGCAAAGCCGGGTAAATTTGGTGCCGATGTTTCACATTTGAATTTACATAAAACATTTTGTATTCCGCATGGTGGCGGAGGTCCAGGCGTAGGTCCAGTTATCGCTAGATCACACTTAGCACCATTTTTACCGAATCATCCATTTGATAAATCGGCAGGTCCTGCCACCGGTCCAGGACCAGTATCAAGTGCACCGTACGGTTCTGCTTCAATTCTGCCAATTAGTTGGATGTATATCCGAATGATGGGCGGTGCCGGATTAACCAAAGCAACCCAGGTTGCTATTTTGTCAGCAAATTACCTGGCAAAAGCTTTAGACTCTAAATTCCCAGTTTTGTATAAAGGTAAGAATGGCTTAATTGCCCATGAATGCATTATTGATCTAAGGGATATCACCAAAAACACTGGCGTCACTGTTGATGATATCGCTAAGCGTTTGATGGATCATGGTTTTCACGCACCAACTGTTAGTTTTCCAGTTGCAGGAACTATGATGATTGAGCCAACTGAATCGGAAGATATCCGCGAATTAGATAGATTCCTGGCCGCTATGAATAGTATCTTCGAAGAGATCGCTGAAATTGTTGATGGAAAATTAACAGTTGAAGAGTCACCGCTCCGGTTTGCTCCACACACAATAGGGGATTTAACCCGAGATGATTGGGATCGAAAGTATTCACGTAAAGATGCAGCCTTTCCTCGTGGTGAGGAGTTTGGAATAGCAAAATCTGGGAAGTATTTACCTGCAGTGGGCAGGATCGATGGTGTTCATGGGGATCGCAATTTGATTTGTAGTTGTCTTCCAATCGAGGAGCTGGCCTCTAACTGAAATCTGTTTTACTTTACATAATGTAGATTATCGGCGATTAATTAACCTCTGAAAACCCCAAATACTTACCATTTTCCAAGCCTCCCAGACGATAGCCAGACTCATCTTCGAATGGCCATTCTCCCTTTCAACAAACTTAATTGGGACTTCGATGATCTTAAATCCATTTTGATTAGCTTTGATAGCCATTTCTACCTGAAAACCATAACCACGAGTTTCAATCTCTGTAAATTCGATGCTTTCCAGAAAACTTCTAGGTATTACACGGAAACCAGAGGTTAAATCTCTGAAGGGTAAATCCAATGCAAAGGCTGCATATTTGGTGCCCATCTTAGAGATGAATTGGCGCTTTTTCGGCCAATTTACAACACTGCCACCTGGCATCCATCTGGTTCCAATAACAAATTTATCTTCACCGGCTTTATCTAGAAGTGTTGGTAACTCCTCAGGTTGGTGACTAAGGTCCGCATCCATCTCGACAAAATACTGGTAGTCACTCTTCAAACCTTCAGTAAACCCAGCTAAATACGCTGGCCCTAAACCATTTTTTTGATCTCTTTGCAACACTTTGATTTTTGAGAAATCTAAGGATTTGATAATTTCAACAGTTTTATCGGGAGATCCATCATCTACCACCAAAATATCTATATCAAAAGAGTTTGCTAGCTTCTCTCGAACCGCCTGCAATCTAGCAAGGAGATTGGAAATACTTTCCTCTTCATTATAAGTAGGGATAAGAACTAATACCTTAATCATTTTGCTCTCCCACTCCGAATTATGAGCAAAATTAGCATAAAAATGGCCAAAATTTCCGGCGTAGAGCCTAGCTTTTGATTTATTTGAAGATCTGAATACATGGAAACTGTATCAATTAAAACATCAGGTTTAAATTTGGGAATTTCAGATTTAATTTGACCATTTCTATCAATAAATGAAGTGACGCCAGTGGTCGATACGTAGGCAACCTCCCTACCACTTTCCAAGGCTCGCACTTTGGCAATTTGCAACTCTTGATCAAGCTGTGCAGTATCGCCAAAGGTGGCGTTATTAGTCTGTACAACAAGAAAATCTGATTTTATCTCATTTCTGAAGGTGTCATTCAATAATTCATAGCATATAAAAATTTGAAAATCGAAATTATGGATCTTCATTGAATTACCGCTAATGCCTGCTGAAAAATCATCAACCTCTTTAGTTAAGGAGGAAAATTTTTCTACTAGAGATCTAAGTGGAATATACTCCCCAAAAGGTGTTAAATAACGCTTAATATAGGTATCGGAAACTTCGGGCTTAAATAGAACTGATATGTTCTGTAAATTTCCGCTAGTTCTTGAAATCCCGCCAACTAAAATCGGTGTATTCAACAATATCGATAACTCAGTTAACGAGTCTTCAACATCTTTGTTACTGAATAGGTCAACATCAACCGAGTTTTCTGGCCAAATAATCAAATCAACTTGATTTTTTGACAATTTAGATTTGGTTTGTAATAAATGTCTTTGAAAAACTTCTCTTGGCGTTGAATTAAAATCCAAACCCAGATTACTTACCCCGCCCTGGACCAGAGCAATCCTCATCTCCCCTGATGATCGTTCTGAAATATCTAAAAAGTTTATGGACAAAGTTATCAATAAAATTGAGAGAAAAATCAAAGGTTTACGTGTTGAAACTAGGAGTGAAATCAGGAATATAACTCCAGCACTACCAATAAATGGATATAAGGAGGTGAAAAATCCATCTGTTTGTGTAAAGCTCAGTCGACTCCAGCCAAATCCGGTAAAAGGAATGGTTCGAAGTGCCAATTCAACTACTACAACAGAGCAACTAAATATCCATTGATTAAATTTTCCACCTTTAGGCGAAACAAAAGCCATCGGAAGAAAGAGAAAGGATTGCATAATAGCTAATGCAATCCACGGTAAATTACCTACATATGTTCCGGTCCAAAATTGATTTGGGAGAAGGATGCCCAAACCAAATAGGTAAGAGATCAGCAATCTTCTGGAGAGAGTACTCCTCTTTAAAAGATTGAATTGAATAAACAAAGAGATTATCGGTGCTGGCCAGATTCCGTTAGGAGCGAAGCCCAGGCAAGCCAATGCTCCTGAGAAAAAAGAAATTACGAGAAACACTTATCTTCCTTCAATAGCTGCAATTAAACGATCAATACTTGCTCCCAATCCATACTCCTCTTGCAAACTTCTAATCAAATCAATATTCATACTATCGATTTTCAAATCTTCGCTGATCTCTGGGACAGGAACATTTGTTGCGCAGTGAACTAAGGTAGGTGCAAATTTTGCATAATCCTCGCTTTCAATAATTTTCTTGGCAAGGGAGGGTTTGATCCGTTCATCACCTTTTTTTGCTGCAATAACAATTGATTCCAAATCAGTAAAGGAGTTTGCTAGCAGTGCAGCCCCTTTCTCGCCAATTCCTTTTAAACCAGGAAGGCCGTCAGATGCGTCTCCCCTAATTGTGGCAAATAAAGCGTATCGATCTCCAGGTATTTGATACTTATCTGCAACCCATTTTGAATCAACTAAATCATGATTTGTTAAACCTTTAGCTAGGTAAACAATTTTCACATCTTTTGTATCATCAACTAATTGAAAGAGATCTCGGTCGCCTGTGACTATTCTGATTGGACCGGATTTAACTTTGCTTAGAGTGGCAATAACATCATCTGCTTCAAAATCATCAACACCAAATGTAGCTATACCAAAAGCATCTAAAACATCGAGAAGTATGGGAATTTGTGGAGTTAAAGTATCAGGCTCCTCTTCTTCGCCATCTTCATCTAACCGGTTCGCTTTGTATCCTGGGAATAAATCAACTCGCCAAGTAGGTCGCCAATCTCCTTCCAGACATGCAACCAATCTGTTTGGTTTATATATATTGATCAATTTCGCGCTCATATCGAGAAAACCACGAATGGCGTTTATAGGTTCACCTTTCGGCGACAACAAGGTATCTGGCATACCAAAGTAAGCGCGATACCAAAGAGATGCGCTATCCAACAACATTAAACTCATATCGCAGCCCCTGCGTAAATAATTACTCCACGGTCGATTCGCTTAAGAGCATCCTCGATGATTGGCTGAATATCAGGGACAGCGCTACGAAGTTGTCGCAATAAATCAACAATTTGCTTCATATTTCGGACAAAATCTCCTACAGTCAAATCTGAATCCCTCAGAACTGAGGTTAAGGATTGTCCACTTGCCCAACTTTTTGCTGGCCAGCAAAAACCAAAATCGGGAGCGCGCATTGGCTCAAGATTATGGTCATTTTCAAGAGTAAAGACTCGCCCGTAAATCTTGCTTATCTTTGCCAACGCTTCTGCAATTTCACCGCGGGGAATCTTTGAATTCTCTTCAGATCTAGATTCGTAGACAAAGGCAGAGATAACGGAAACCAAATCAACAGATGATAATTCTGAAAAAATGCCCTCTCTAATGGACTCAGCGATTAATAGATCAGTTTCTCCATAAATTTTTGCAAGTAATTTGCCGGATTGAGTAATCTCGCCACCCTCTATGTAACCAAGGTGATCGAGAATTAATTTAATCCGATCAAACCTTTTTGCAATCACATTTGTTCTTGTGTTAATTCTTTCAGATAAACCATCAATTTCCCGCTGTATTCGATGAGCTCTTTCGGAAAATCGAGCGTGAGATTCTCGATCCGGACAGGAATGAGACGGGTGCTGTTTCAGTCTCTTCCGAATCGAAGATATTTCTTCTTGTGCATCGAGTCTTCTTCGCCGATCTCGTTTTGAGACAACCTCCAATTTCTTTATATCTGCTCGCATTTGCGAATAATCAATAAAATCTCCTAAATGACAGGTGCTTTCTTTGAATAAATCATCGCGAATCTTCTCACTTTTTCTTATTTGCTTGGCTAATCCAACTACCGCCTTATCTGCTTGAAACTGCGCTAATGATGATTCAAGTGAAGATCGCGCTTTTTCTGAACCTAATTGTGAAATTAAATTCACACTCATGTTGTAGCTGGGCTTGAAAGAGCTTTTTAGCGGGTATGTACGAGTTGAGGCTAATCCACCTACAGAGTTTGAATCTAAGTCGTTGTTCCACAAGATGACGGCATTGCCTTCAATATCAATTCCCCGCCTACCTGCTCGACCCGTTAATTGGGTGTACTCACCCGCTGAAATAGCAACATGTGCCTCGCCATTCCATTTGGATAGCTTCTCTAGCACTACGGTTCGAGCCGGCATATTTATGCCCAATGCTAAAGTTTCAGTTGCAAAAATCGCCTTTACCAAACCTTCTTGGAATAAATCTTCAACCGTTGTTTTAAAAGCCGGTAACAATCCCGCATGATGGGCAGCAATACCACGTTCTAGAGCCTCTAACCATTCATAATAACCCAAAACAACTAAATCATCTTGTGCAAGATTGCCAATATTTCTCGCGACAATTTCTCTAATTCGTTCTCGCTCTTTTTCATTAGTCAGTTTAATTCCGGCTTGCAAACATTGTTTAACCGCCGCATCGCAAGCTTTTCTTGAGAAGATAAAGGTAATCGCCGGCAACAAAC
>JACCDG010850425.1_pt1 | contig 14540 bp, 19 predicted proteins | sample 7442471 | NCBI WGS metagenome assembly JACCDG01 (sample SAMN15323444, study PRJNA562643) | freshwater metagenome | isolation source: river surface water | place: USA:Blue River Watershed | collected 2017-08-17
AAGGGGCATGATGCTAAATTTGGATCTTATATCGTACGCCCTCATCAGTGTCAAAACGGTAAACTGTGTGTATCAGACATAGAACATAATTTGTCATGCCCATTATGGCAAGAATACACTACCGCAGAAAAAATAAGTAAGTGTGTAAAAAACAATATAGATCCATTTGAGTATGTTTTCTAAAAAATGATAAATATTTCGCTATGAATTACAACTGGGACATAATAGGCGACAAGCTGTTTGGCATACTGCGTGGGCGAGGTTATCGCCTGCAGATGTTTGACAAAGAAGGCAGCAAAACCATGGATCCGCATGAGGCAACTAGGTATTTTGCTACTATACCTAGTCAAGATCCGTCATTGAAAAATTTCAGCATACTACTAAGTTTGCATGATGAAGACAGCAGCAGTCATTTGGATATTAAAACGCCTAATTTACCGAATGACAAAGATTTTGACACTATTGTTAACCTAAAGAAAAGTTTAGAAAACAACATCGGTGATGCTGAAGGTCTTAGTATAAATTGGTATAAATTCGACCACGACATTGATCCAAGAGAGGATGCTGTGAATAACATACAAGAAACCAATACTTAGGCAGTGCTGTCTCTCACAGAAGATCTAAATGCGCAATTTGACATCATTGAAGAATTTGTAGAACAATTAGCTGCGTTACACAATGTAGATAGCGATGTTATCTGGGAAGATTTTGAATCTGTAGATGATGCAACATTATTAGAAGTTGCAACATGGCAGAAAAAAGCAGGTAAGAACAAAAACGGTGGCCTCAATAAAAAAGGTGTAGCTTCATATCGTAGAGAACACCCAGGCAGTAAATTACAAACTGCTGTAACTACAAAGCCTAGCAAACTTAAAAAAGGCAGTAAAGCAGCTAAACGCCGCAAGTCTTTCTGTGCTCGTATGAGCGGTGTAAAAGGTCCGATGAAGGATGAGAATGGCAAGCCTACTAGAAAAGCACTAGCACTACGCAAATGGAATTGCCGAGAAAGTGTTGCAGTTGAAAACACAGTAAACGAAAGCAAAGATATTAGCAAACCATATGGTAGTACAAAGAGCAGCTATCAACAAATCGCTGATAGTAAACTTATAATCAGACACACTGATCCAGTTGATGAATCTAAAAAAGGCAGTCGTTGGCGTCGCATACGTAATATATTCATAGAAACAAAACTAGGCGAACGTTTTGCATATCCTCATGCACACATTGCTGGTGCAAGAGCAATGGCTAGACACTTGTCAAACAACGGTAGAATGAACGATAACATAGGTGAAGCTATATTGCGCATGAGTGAAGAATATATTGAACTCAAACGTGCAAACAAATTACTATCGCGTGCTGGCGACCTAGACAATGGATTAAAAGTAAAAGACGCTATAAAACGACTAAGCAAAGACAGCAAGCGACTTAGTGGATCACGTGGTTATACTAAAGGTATTGAAGACCTTATTCATTTATCAGAAGTAGATCAACAGGCTTACATTGATTTTGCTAATGATCTAATTGAGAATTGTGGCTGTAACGACGACGAAGATTCGGTTAAAGCGTTGAATACTGCTGCCAAGTATATTGTTAATATTCCTATTGGTACAGTTGCACAAGACGATGATGATCTTTATAATGATGAAGACGACAACGAGTTTGATATTGTTCGCTTAAGTGAATTGGCGGGATTAAACCTACAGGACTAAAATGATACTAATATGTGATGCAATTGGGTTAAACAATGAACAATTGCATCACATACAACAGGTATTAGTTAACAGCGAAGTGTTAACACTGCAACTGCCAAACAATGCAGATGATGTATATACAAAATTAGCATACAGTAGTTTATACATAGAAGATCATATCTTAGATAACAATAGAGTTGCATATAGCAGCAAATATACGTCAATTTTAATATTATTTGACAATTATATCAATGATATAGAAAACTTATATTCGTATGTGTGTAACATGCGAACGGATGAGCTAATATTTCCGTCGAGGACACCTTCGTATAAAGCAGGATGGTTTATAGGACATCCCCTTGCTGTAATAAAATTACTGTCTAGTATACTAGACCTCAAACAATACAAATGGCCAGACACAATAAGTGTAGGATGGGGTAATCCGTTTAAAGACATTGAGTATAATTACACAAACGATATTATGCATTGGGCGCATCGCATCAACCTGAAAGTTGGTTCATTAAAATGAACACAGCAATATTTTTGCGTGGGCATGCACGCACCTGGAACACTATAAAATATCAAAATTTGGCATTTCTAAATAAATGCTATAACAAACCGGACTGGTATGTAACAATGCCAAACACTAAAACTGTGACACTAGACAGTTTGCATACAGACTTTTATAAAAGTAATTTGGTATCTTGCAGTTTAATAAACGAAGATAATTTTACTTTGCCATTTGTACAAATACAAAGATGGGATAGTTACTGTCCGGAATATTGGAAATTGGCATGGTTTGATTATCAGTTAAGTAAAGCATTACGAATTCATGAACTTGAAACAGGCATACGATATAATCAAGTGTTGTTTGCAAGACCTGATTGCAACTACGATTATGCTGAATACATGCAACCTATTTCAGCAGGGTCGATGGAAATTGCTGCTATATTGAACAATGGTGCAACAGGAGTAGCAGCAGACCAGTCTAATGTTGAAATTGCAAACGACCTTTGTTATGCCGCAGGTAGAGCTGCGGCAGGTCTTTTGATGACACGATACTTAGAAAGCCAATGGCACGATTTACCTAATCAACTAGTGCATCCATCTCCAACTGCACAGTTAGCGTCATTTTGTATGCGGCATTCTGTACTGATAAATGCAAAAAAAAGATTTATCCATCCTACTCTTGTAAGACCGCAAAACTTAACACATACTGAATGGTCAAAGTTAGACAGCGTATCAAAGATAGAAGCCTGCGGTGAATTTAACATTGATCCAAAAGATTATCAATTAATAAATTGACATTTGTTGGTATCTGTGGCATAAATAACACTGTCAGCATACAGTAATATTTGTATGTTGTCTTAATACGCAATTAGGCACATGAAAAAACACATATAGGAGGCACATATCATGGCACTTAATCTTAAAGAAATTCAAGCAAAACTCTTAGAGCAACAAGCACGTAAAGAACGTGGTCGCGGTGGAAACTTTACAAGCGACAATAGCATATACCCATTTTGGAACAACCCAGAAGGTAGCACTGCAACTCTAAGATTTCTCCCAGATGGCGATGACAGTAACGACTTTTTCTGGGTAGAACGACTCATAATCAAAATTCCATTCCCAGGCGTAAAAGGTCAAAATGACGCTAGGCCAGTTGAAGTGCAAGTACCTTGCATGGATATGTGGAAGCCGGGTACCTGTCCTATCGCAGCAGAAACTCGTTCTTGGTGGAAAGATCCAACATTGGAAGACATGGCTCGCAAATACTGGCGTAAAAAGAGCTATCTGTTCCAAGGTTTTGTTACACAGAATCCAAACAAAGATGACAACACTCCTGAAAACCCAATCCGTAGATTCATTATCAATCCCAGCGTGTTTGATGTCGTTAAAGGCATTCTTATGCGACAGGACCTCGAGAATAGTCCTACTGACTATGCAAATGGGCGTGACTTCTACCTCACTAAAACCAGTAAGGGAGGTTATGCTAACTATACTAGCTCTAGTTGGTCTATGAAAGAACGTCCGCTTAATGATGGCGAAATAGAAAGTGTTGAAAAGTTTGGACTGTATAATCTAAGTCAGTTCCTACCTAAAAAGCCAGATGACGATCATCTTAACGCAATTGTAGAACTGTTCCATGCTAGTGTTAACGAAGAACTCTATGACACTGAGCGTTGGGGTCAGTATTACAAACCAAACGGTATGCGTTCGGATGGTGCAGAAGCTGATGTTGCACCAGCAGCAACTCCAGTTACTAAGCCTGTGACAGCTAGTAGCATACTAGAGCGTGCATCTGCAAAATCTGCAGAAACTGTAAATGACAGTGGTTGGGTTGATCCAAAGCCACAAGCAGACACACCTGCTGCACCAGCCGGCGATAAGCCAAAAATGTCTACGCCAGAAGACATTCTTGAAGCAATCCGTCGCCGTAAAATGGGCAACTAATACTGCACATATGATATAGGCAGAGGACATAATCCTCTGCCTACTTTAAATTCACAGGAGAAGTGACTTGAAACCTTTTGACATAAGCAAATTTAGAAAAGACATTACTAAATCTATCCCTACATTGAGTATGGGATTTCACGATCCTGGAACATGGATTCACAGTGGCAATTATGCACTGAACTATGCTATTAGCGGCAACTTCAAAAAAGGTATTCCGCTAGGTAAAGTTACAATGTTTGCCGGACAATCTGGTTCGGGTAAAAGTTATATTTGCAGTGGTAACATTGTTAGAAATGCACAAAAAGCTGGTATTTTCCCAATTGTAATTGATACTGAAAACGCACTCGATGAAAAATGGCTACAACCATTGGGTGTTGACACAAGCGAAGACAAACTGCTTAAATGTAACCTTGCTATGATTGATGACGTTGCTAAACTCATCAGTGACTTTATGAAAGACTACAAGTCAAAGTACGAAAAAGAAGATCCAGAGAATCGTCCAAAGATTCTGTTTGTACTTGACAGTCTGGGCATGTTGCTTACGCCAACTGATGTTAATCAGTTTGAAAGTGGTGACCTCAAAGGCGATATGGGTCGTAAGCCAAAAGCACTTACTGCACTAGTTCGCAACTGTGTTAACATGTTTGGTGAGTTTGACGTTGGTCTCGTTGTGACTAACCATAGCTACGCAAGTCAAGATATGTTCGACCCTGATGATAAAATCAGTGGCGGTCAAGGTTTTATCTACGCAAGTTCTATTGTTGTTGCAATGCGTAAGCTAAAACTTAAAGAAGACGAAGATGGTAAAAAAGTAACTGATGTACGTGGTATTCGTGCAGCATGTAAAATTATGAAAACTCGTTACAATAAGCCATTCGAATCAGTTGAGATCAAAATTCCGTGGGATACTGGTATGGACGAGTACAGCGGTCTCATTGATCTGTTTGAAAAGAAAGGTGTGTTAGTCAAAGACGGTAACAAATTAAAATATACCGACAAGACTGGTAAAGAACATAAGTACTTCCGTTCTGGAATAACCGATGAATTGCTTGATCTAATTATGGCAGAATGGGACGAGTCTAAAATTATTATGGACGACGTAACTGAACAAGACGATTCATTGTTTGACACTAATAATGAGGATAACGAATGAACATAGGTGCTAATCTATTTTTAGAAGTTTGGGAAGTGGTGTCTGAATCACTTCCCAATAACAAACGAGAAGATATGGCTAGAAAACTAGTACATATTTTTGCAGATAAAGGTATGGACTACGATGAGTTTGAAGTGTTAATTGGTGAAGATGATTACCTTGACATGGCAATAGAGTCGCAATACAATAACGAATCAGTTGACAAGTATTCTATTGATTACGACGAAGATTTAGACGAATAAAAGAGACATTCAAATGGCCAAATCACCTGTTGCTGTAGTAAAAGACGACACCGACAAAACTTCTACAACTGCCAAAAATAAAACTAAAACTACAAGTAGTGATACATTAACATCATTACTTGAAGAAGAAGTTGCTGTTGCATTAAAAAGCAACGACCCACTTGAAATCTCAAAGATTCAGTTGAAATTGTTGTTGTCTATTGCTAACAATCTCAACAAAATAGATTGGAAACTTTGGGAATTCTATACACGTTTAGGAAAGCAATAAAACCCTATGTGGTACAATCGAATAGCTACGGACATTAGCGTGTTACCTGACGCTATAGATTGGTTTCAAAAACAACTTGAAACAGCTTGGGTAGAAACTAAGATTATTGGTAGCATAGAAAAGAATGCACAAGAACTAAGCGGAGTAATGGCATATAGATTCGGACAATTACAAGAGTTAGAAGCTGTATTAAAGTTTCTAAATATCAGATATGACAAAATTCGATCTGATCATTATAGACGTTATTTAGAACGCTATCAGCGAGAATTGAGTGATCGTAGTATTGAAAAATACATCGACGGCGAAGATGATGTTATTACGATGAGTACATTAATTAACGAAGTGGCATTAGTTCGTAACAAGTATCTTGCGTTAATTAAAGGGTTAGATGTTAAACAGTTTCAAATTAGTAATATAGTAAGATTACGTATACAAGGTATGGAAGATGCACACCTTGATACAAGAGGTTAATAAACACTGCATCTATTAAACTTTAAAACTGTCAACTATAATGGTTGACAGTTTTCTTTTATCTGCTATGCTGAAAAAATCCACCTATTGTCTTGATTTGTAGCAGTTCTCCGATTATATTTTTTAAGAGGCCGGTAAGTTACCGGTGCTTTTTGTTTTATATAGGAGAAAACGATGTCAGATCTAAGACCGCTTAATGATAGGGTCATAGTAAAAAGAGTGGACAGCGATAATGTCACTAAAGGTGGTCTCGTTATCCCAGATTCTGTTGCTGAAAAACCAAATGTAGGTGTTGTACTAGCAGTCGGACCGGGTAAGAAAGACCGCAATGGCAACTATCTTCCAATTGACGTTACAGTTAGTAACCGTGTGCTGTTTGGTAAGCATTCGGGTACGCAGATTCGCCACCTCGGTGAGGATCTGTTGATTCTTAAAGAAGACGAAATCTTTGCAGTGATTGATTGATAGGAGGATAACACATGGCTAAAGAAGTAATTTTTGGCAACGATAGTCGCAAACGCCTTTTTGAAGGTATAGACATTCTTGCAAGCGCAGTTAAAAGCACACTTGGTCCAAAAGGACGTAACGTTGCGTTTGAACGTTCATACGGTGGACCGCTTGTCACAAAAGATGGTGTAACTGTTGCAAAACAAATCGAACTAAAAGACAAATTCCAAAACATGGGCGCACAAATGGTGCGCGAAGTAGCAAGCAAAACTGCCGACAATGCAGGTGATGGTACTACTACTGCTACAGTGCTTGCACACAGCTTGATCCGTGAAGGCTTGAAACTAGTTGCAACTGGTATGAATGCAATGGATCTCAAGCGCGGTATTGACAAAGCTGTAATTGCTGCAACGGCTGAACTTGATAAACTCAGTAAAGCCTGTAACACTCCAACTGAAATCGAGCAGGTTGCTACGCTGTCTGCAAATAGCGATCCAGAAATTGGTAGACTGATTGCACAGGCAGTACAAAAAGTTGGTAAAGAAGGCGTTATTACTGTAGAAGAAAATAAGAGTCTTGACACTGAACTTGATATCGTAGAAGGTATGCAATTCGACCGTGGTTACATCAGCCACTTGTTTGTAACAAATCAAGAAAAAATGCAAGTTCAACTCGACGACCCCTACGTTCTAATTCACGACAAAAAGCTAAGCAACCTGCAAAGCATTATCCCTGTACTCGAAGGGGTAATTCAAACAGGCAAACCGCTGCTTATTATTGCAGAAGACATTGAAGGCGAAGCACTTGCAACACTAGTAGTTAACAAGCTACGCGGTACAATTAAAGTTGCTGCTGTAAAAGCACCAGGATTTGGTGACCGTCGTAAAGCAATGCTAGACGATATTGCTATTCTAACCGGTGGTACTGTTGTAAGTGAAGATATTGGTCTTAAACTTGAAAAGACTACACTTGAGCATCTTGGTCGCGCTAAGAGCATTAAGATTGACAAGGACAACACAACTATTATCGACGGCTATGGCGATAAAGATGCTATTCAAGAGCGTGTTGCACAGCTTCGAGTTCAAGTTGAAGATGCTACAAGCGAATACGACAAAGAAAAACTACAAGAACGTCTTGCTAAACTGTCGGGCGGTGTTGCAGTTATCAAAGTTGGTGGTGCAACCGAAGTCGAAGTTAAGGAACGTAAAGACCGTGTAGACGATGCTCTACATGCTACTCGCGCAGCAGTTGAAGAAGGTATTGTACCAGGCGGTGGTGTTGCACTGATTCGTGTTCGTAATGCAATTAAAGAACTCAAGGGTATTAACCACGATCAGGACGCTGGCATTAGCATTGTGCTTCGTGCAATGGAAGAGCCAATACGTACTATTGCATTTAACGCAGGTGATGCAGCAGATGTTGTTGTAAACGAAGTTGCTAAAGGCACTGATGCATTTGGTTATAACGCTGCAACTGGTCAATACGGTGATCTTATTGCACAAGGTGTTATTGATCCAACTAAGGTAACTAAAACTGCATTGGTAAATGCTGCTAGTGTTGCTGGTATGATTCTTACCACAGACACTATTATTGCAGAACTTCCAAAAGATCCTGCAAATGCACAACCAGATAACGGCATGGGCGGTATGATGTAATCTTAAAAGATTACTGGTGATAATTAAAAGGGAGGGTGTAATACCCTCCCTTTTTGCTTGTAAAAATGCAACTTATGCAGTAAAATTTTAAATGATTAAAGAATGTATAATAACAATAGAAGATGAAGTTAACATCAAGATGGGCGGTCTTGATTTAGCCACAAGACGTGCATGTGTTAATGCAGTAAAGTATTTTGTACCAAGTGCAAGATACAGTGCTGCATTTAAATTGGGTAGATGGGACGGCACTCAAAGTTTCTGTACAATGGGCGGTCGTACATATCTGAATCTCTTAGACAGGATGCTACCTATAATCAAAGAAAATGGTTATGAGATAGATATTGAAGATGAACGTATGCAATATCATATCGACTTAAAACCGATTGATGCAAATGCCCACCGTCCAAAAGTGTGGCCAGCTAAGCATGAACGTGCAGGACAGCCTATTGTATTAAGAGACTACCAGGTAGAATTAGTTAACAGATATGCAGAAAATCTGCAATGTATTCAACAAATTGCAACCGGCGCAGGTAAAACGCTGTTAACAGCTACACTTAGTCAATTAGTAGAGCCGTTTGGACGTAGTATCATCATCGTTCCTAATAAAAGTCTAGTTGAACAAACTGAAGCTGATTATATTAACCTTGGGTTAGATGTCGGTGTGCTATATGGTGATAGAAAAGAATATAACCGTACACACACCATATGTACATGGCAAAGTCTTAACATACTCGATAAGAAACATAAAGAAGCATTAGACGACAATCAGCTTGAAGAGTTTATGACCAATCTGATATGTGTTATTGTGGACGAGTGCCATATTCTTCAAGCAGAAGTTGTTACACGGTTAATGACTACAGTGTTTAGGCACATTCCAATTAGATGGGGAATGACTGGTACTATTCCAGAAGAAGAACAAAATCAACTGTGCTTGTTATCTAGTGTTGGACCAAATGTCGGTGATTTGTTTGCGAGCGATCTACAAGAAAAAGGTGTGCTTGCAAAATGCCACGTTAATGTGTTGCAAACAAAAGAAATCATGAAGTACAACAATTACCAAGAAGAATTGAAATTCTTAGTAACAGATAAAGAACGAGTAAAGTGGATGTCTAGTATGATTTCGGCTATTGCTAAAACAGGAAACACTCTTGTATTATGTGATAGGCTTGAAACTGGTAAAGCACTAGAAGAATTAATAACAGATAGTAAATTTATCAGTGGTGCAGTTAAGACTAAAGATAGAAAAGTAGAATACGAAAACATCGCAACCAATGATGATCAAACGCTTATTGCTACTTACGGCGTTGCTGCTGTTGGTATTAACGTACCTAGACTCTTTAATCTAGTATTAATCGAACCCGGTAAAAGTTTTGTTCGTGTTATACAAAGTATTGGTCGAGGATTGCGTAAAGCAGAAGACAAAGACTTTGTGCAGATATGGGACATGACAAGTAACTGTAAGTTTAGTGCAAGACATTTAACCAAACGTAAACAATTCTATAACCAAGCAAAATACCCATTTTCTATAGAGAAAATAGATAGATTTAGCTGAGAATTATTTCTCTCATGTGCATTTTGCCAATAAGTAAATTGCACATGAAAATACTTACAAATTACAACAAAACATTTAATTTAAATCAAATACCAGATAACGCCGGTGACATTCGTTTCGGCGTTCTCGACTATTCTGATCAATCCAATGTAGATTATTATTTTATACCGCTTATCTTTCTTGAAAGCTTTAATAGTCCCTGTGTTGATTTAAAAATAGGTAATCTCAATATTCAAATGCCGTTAGATTGGAGCGTCGTAATCGGCGATAAAAACAGTGGCGAAATAGAAATAATGCCGCTTATCTATCTAAACGATAAAGACTTTGATGTTTTTTGCTATAACCCTATAAACGGTTACATGCCACACTTTTTGAAATTAGAAGTGTTAAATCTATGGCCAGATGTTAATTGGTATTTCCCTAAGTTAAAGAACGGCCAACTACTAGCAGTACCATTAACAGACGGTGAACAGCCGCTATGTGCATATTTTCTCAAAGACATAGGTAAAATACCTGAGAGTCTTGACATCCGCAAATTAGTTTAAAAATTTAGTCAAAACAAAACCCTTAGATCGCTCCGGCTTTCTAAGGGTTTTGCTCGAGTCTGCCTGCTACCGCGGACAATAGTTATTCAGTATTTAGATGAGCCCAAGTTGGGTCTGGTAGTGTATTACCTTGTGTTAGCCACTTGTAGTTTTGGCCGCTAAAGTTAGTTACAGTACCATCGAATATTTTTGCTGCCGAGCTCGGTGTATCAAGTGGAGCAATTGCAACTGTTGGGATTGCAGTGAATCCAGAACCAGCAGTTGTTACACTTACAGTTGTTACAGAACCAGCAGTGTTTACAGTACCAACAGCCACAGCACCATTAGCTGGTGTAAATGTTACGCCTGCTTCTACGCCTGTGTCGAATCCAGAACCACCGTTTGTAACTTGTACGCTACTTACTTGATAAGTGAGGTTTGCAGTAGCACCGCCGCCAGCGCCTGTAAGTGTTACAGGATTAGCTGGTAATGCACGATAATCACCTGCGTTGGCAATAGTGAATGCGTTTAGACCCCAACCAATGTTGAATGTTGCACCACTTGCAGAAACGTTAACTTTAGTAGTTGAACTCGGTGAAACCGGGTCAGCTGGTAGTGTTGCGTCAGTGTATACACCTGCGTTTGTGATTGATAAGCCGGTTACTGCACCAGTTGCACTAGCGGATGTAACTGTTAGTATAGCATTTGTGCTGAAGCCAGCAGTGCTAAATGTAAATGTGTCACCAACTGTGTAGTTTGAACCACCTACTGCTGCTGCAACAGTGCGTATCTTTACAGATGAAACTGTTACGTTAGCTTGCTGGTTACCTGTATATGTACCACCTGATACACTTAATACGTTACCAACGCCGTAGTCAGCAGTAACACCGCCTGTACCACTTACAATTACAGTACCACTATATACACCGAGGTTAGCAATACCAGTTGCACCGCCGCCTTGTGCGCCGTATGGGTAAAGTGTGATATTTGCTTGTCCCGGTCCAGTAATTGCACCGTTTACAAGGTATGCTTGGCCACCAGATGCCGGACCTGTGCCGTCAACTGAGAACCAGTAGAAACTATCTGTAGAAAGCTGTTTGTAAATCCAGCATGGTCTAGCCACAGTATCGCCTGCTACCCAGGCATTGCCAACTATTGTTTGGCCATTTGCTGTGACGTTACCGAAGTATTGCTTTTTAAGCGGACGTCCCATTGTTTACTCCTTAATTGCCGTTCTAAGGCTACGCGGCGGGTAACCGCATAATCATTAGTTGTTGTGTAATCTATTTATCAGTATGGTTGCTATTGTCGTACACATATACTTCAAAATCTGTTATATTGAAAATGCTCCAATTGTGACTATTTCCATGAAAATCTCTAAGTCTATAATCATTAAGATTTTTTACAAACCCGGAGGATATTCCGTTAAATCTCAAACACATTTGTCCATCCATATGCAACTGATCAGTGTTTACTAACTTGCATATGCTTTTTGCACCAGATGTAGCAGATTCTACTAGAAACTTATCTGCGCCAGTTTGTTTGAGTATGTAGCCGCGTGATATTTCGCCGTTTATCCTGACCAACGGATACAGCACAGGTGATTGCAAATTTTTACAACCTATCCACTTGGACGTTAGTGGTCTTCCCATGCAACATTATTACATCAATTTGTGATCTTGATGAATTAAACCTTATGTGGTACAATGTGTGATGACAAAAACAACAGCACAAAAATTAAGTTTAGATACTGTATTGCAGGCAATAGATCGCAAAGATCTAGGATTCTATGACCGGCTTACAGATGATGAGAAAAAATCATATAGCCCATTTATATTGATGCGTTATATGAGTAGCCTCGGTCCTCAAAGCGATCTGGCTGCATACGCAGTGTTGGCAACTAACGATATTGTTAACAACGGCTTTTTTAGTTTAGGTAAACATCCTGAACTGCAACACAAATTAATGTGTTTGACTGGTACAGGTAAGAAACAGTATAGACCATACATTGGCTCTAAAGGATCATCTAAGACTTCGTCAAAAGTCATTGATGAATTCCTAATGGGATTGTATCCAAATATAAATCAAACCGAACTAGACATGCTTAAATCTCAATATAACAAAGACACAATACAACAATTAGGTGAAGATGCAGGACTTAGTAAAGCAGAAATCAAAGAGCTTGTTGAAGATGCCAAAAAGTTCTACAAAACCAAAACAGCATAAATGTGAATTCTGTGAACGTCAGTTCACAGATGAATTGCGGCTGATTAATCATATCTGTGAAAAGAAACGCAGATGGTTTCAACGAGATCAACCACAGGGTAGGATTGCGTTTTTAGGATGGAGTAGGTTTTATGAACTGAACTCTAGATTTAAAAAGCAAGGTGAAAAGAAAACCTATAGAGAATTTATAGACAGCAGATACTACTTGGCATTCAGTAAATTTGCGAGACACATTTTAGACCTTGCAGTTCCAGAACCAACTAAGTTTATAGACTATGTTATCAAAAATAACTTGCCAATTGATAATTGGACGCATGACATTGTCTTTGAACAATATGTTAAAGAACTAATACGTACTGAATCACCAGAACAGGCATTAGAACGTGCAATTATTCTAATGCGCGAATGGGGCCAGCAACATGATAAGCTGTGGAACGATTTCTTTAGAGAAGTAAACACTAATCAGATTGCCAATTGGGTTAAGATGGGACGAATATCGCCGTGGGTATTGTATAATGCAGAGAGTGCAGCAGACATGCTTACACGCTGTACCCCAGAGCAGGTTAGCATAATTATGACAGCGGCACCTGTACCACAATGGTCGATAAAATTTAAAAGTGATAAAGAAGGTGCCAACTTTGTCAAAGACACTTTAAAAAAGGCAGGTATGTAATGGATGATATGATAGATATGTACGGCGCAGACAATGACGATGATATTGAAACAACGCCTAATCAACAAAAAATATCATTGATTTCAAAACCTGCGCACACAGAAATTGTAGTTGACGGTCGCAGTATTAAAATCATAGATCCTGACTATGTTAACACTTTAGAACAACGTCTGCATAATGCAGAACGTATAATTGCAAAACTACAAAACTCTATTGCAAGACTTGACGACAATTACAGAAATAGAGTCAGAGACATAGAAAAATTACGATCTACATTAAACAACAAAATAGACAAGGCTTCATAATGAACCGCATTTATCGTCGTGGTGATATTGATATAGACTTTGCTAGCAGAGATAAAGCTCTGTCAGGTATGAGTTATGTTCCGGCTAGTATCATCAAAGATGGTAAAATTACTAAACATAATACAGGTGTTTATTTTCACGATGTACCGCAAGATCCTGTTACAGGGTTGTGCAGCATAGATTATGAATCAGCTGAAGCCAGAGGTTTTTTCAAAATAGACTTTCTAAATGTTGGTGTATATGAACAAGTACGTGACGAAGCACATCTATTAGAATTAATGCATAAACCAATAGACTGGGCTGTTTTTAGAAATCCTACGTTTGTTTCTAAACTGTTTCATCTTGGCAACTACGGCGATTTAACAGCCAGACTTAAGCCTACTAGCATCGAACATTTGGCTATGATACTTGCATTAATACGTCCAGGTAAGAAACATCTACAGGGTCAATGCGAACGCTACGGTTTTGACAGTATTCGTAACGACATTTGGACAAAAGGTGATGCAGGATACGAGTTCAAAAAAGCACATGCCGTGTCCTACGCAATGTTAGTGTACGTTCATGCAAATTTACTACTTGACCAAACAGTTAATTCTGCTATAGTATTCGAACAGCAACAAGGAGTCTCTGTATGACCCGTACAAAATGTAAACTTACTTGCACCGGCGATATGTTTGGGAAAGACATGGTTCTTAAACATAAGAATAACAAATGGCTAGTAGGTCAGCTATTGACATACAATCCAATTGAACAAATGACTGCTGATCTCAGCAATGGTTATCTGTTTCGTAGTCCAAAATTGAATCCAGAACGTCTAGATGAAATCTGGAACACTACGGAACAGTTTACTAGTCCATATAATGTCTGGGTAGAAGC
>JACCDG010712702.1_pt1 | contig 14535 bp, 14 predicted proteins | sample 7442471 | NCBI WGS metagenome assembly JACCDG01 (sample SAMN15323444, study PRJNA562643) | freshwater metagenome | isolation source: river surface water | place: USA:Blue River Watershed | collected 2017-08-17
AGGCGTTTCCAAGCTGCGTTCGATCGGGATTGTTCTGCTGCTTTTCGGCGCCGTGATGATGGGTGCGCAGGATTTTCTCTCTGCCGACGGTACGCAATGGATCGGGCATTTGTTTTTTATCGGGGCTTCGCTGTCCTGGTCGGCGTATATCGTGTGCCTAAAATTGTGGCGCATCAATCCTTGGCGGGGCGCGGCAATAATTGCCGTGGTTTCGATGATAATCTATCTGCCTGTATACAGTTTCATTTTCGGCGCGCGCGCGTTGGATTATCCCGTTCAGGATATTATCGTCCAGGGCGCGTATCAGGGCATATTGACTTCAATCGGCGCTTTTGCGCTGTTTAACATGGCGGTTGGGATTTTCGGCGCGGCGGGATCGGGCGCCGCCAACGCCATTATCCCGGTACTGACGGTGATTATTGCCGCCGCATTTCTGGGCGAATATCCCAACATTTATGAAGCTTTGGGAATTTTGGTGATTATATGCGGGCTGCCTTTTGCCATGGGGCTAATGGAAGACAAAAAAACCAAGGAAGCCGAAACCCCGATACTTGGAACCAAACTGGATACCAGCGCCTAGGCGGCGTTGCCGCCGATCTTGGCGGTAGTTAAATCCGCCCCGCCATGCGCCTTGGACCAGGCGATGGGATCGGACAAAAACTTTCTTACCTCGGTGATAATCTCAGGCGAAAATAATTTTTTACTTTCCGCGACTTCCAAAATATCCGGCCAGGATGCCAGGTAATGCAGATGAATTCCCGATTTTTCCAAAGCGCCAGAGGATGGAAAAGCGCCGTAATAAAACGTGACGATAGAATCCGTAACTTGCATGCCTGTGCTGCGGATCGCGTCGACGAATAAAACCTTGCTGCCACCGTCGGTTGCCATGTCTTCGACCAGAACGATTTTCTGCCCTTCCTTGAAATCGCCTTCGATTTGCGCGCCGCGACCATGGCCTTTGGGCTTTTTGCGGATATACAGCATCGGCATATCAAGATTTTCCGCGACCCAAGCGGCATAGGGGATGCCCGCCGTTTCGCCGCCGGCGATGGCGGCAAGGGAATTTTTATCGAGTTTTTGCGTCACGATGTCGGCCATATGGGCTGCTATCGCGCGGCGCACCTTGGGAAAAGAAATCACCTTGCGGCAATCGACATAGGTCGGGCTGGCCCAGCCGGATGTCAAAATATAAGGCTGCTGCGGGCGCAGATTGACCGCCTTGATATCAAGCAGCATTTCTGCGGTCTGCAGCGCGGCTTCGCGGGTGTGGGGAATGTGAATTTTGCTCATGGGAATCCTCTTATGCCACGGAATTGATCATGCCATCCATGGGGCTGCTGTTTTCGGCGAATAGCTGGCGCGGTATGCGGCCCGCTTTGTATGCTAATCTGCCCGATTCAACGGCATACTTCATGGCAAGCGCCATTTGCGCCGGGTTTTTCGCGCCTGAAACGGCGCTGTTCAATAAAATCGCATCGCAGCCGAGTTCCATCGCCAGGGCGGCGTCCGATGCCGTACCGATGCCAGCATCAATGATCAGCGGAACGGTAATTTGCGAGCGGATGATCTGTAAATTATAAGGATTGCGTATTCCCATGCCCGATCCGATTGGCGCTGCCAGCGGCATAATGGCGGCGCAGCCGATATCCTGCAGTTTCTTGCAAGTGATCGGATCGTCGTTGCAATAAGGCAGAACGGTGAAACCGTCCTTGACCAAATCGGACGCCGCCTTGATTAATTCTTCGACATCGGGGAACAGCGTTTCATCGTCGCCGATGACTTCAAGCTTGATCCAGTTGGTTTCCAGAGCCTCGCGCGCCAGCTGCGCCGTCAGCACCGCGTCTTTTGCGGTATAGCAGCCAGCGGTATTGGGCAAAAGCCGATATTTGCCTTTGAGAAGCTTGTACAGGCTGTCGCCGCCTTGGGCTGGATTCAAACGGCGGATAGCAACAGTGACGATTTCACAGCCGCTGGATTGCAGGGAATCCAGCAAAACTTGCTGATTTGGAAAACGCGCGCTGCCCATTAAAAGCCGGGAAGAAAAATCAACCCCGGCAATGACCAAAGAATCCGCCATCATCCGCCCGCCATTGCTGTGATGATTTCGATGCTGTCTTGCGGCTGCGGGATAAGGCCGCTCCATGCCTCGCGGGCAATCACCTTTTGATTGACCGCAACCGCAACGCCGCCTTGTGCGGGCGATATGCCCTGCGCCGATAAAATATCGCTAAGGCTTTTAGCCTCATGCGCATAAGGTTTTCCGTTGATGGTGATAGTGGCGTGCATGCCTTATACTACGCCGCAAAGCGCCGGATTGTAAATGGTTGAATCGCGGGGGTGTCTTGATCTTTCACGAGCAGATCGTGGAAATACTGCGCGGTTAGCGGCGCAAGCTGAATGCCGTTGCGGTGATGGCCGGTCGCTAGATAAAGCCCCTTTACGTCGGTTGCGCCCAATATCGGCGCATCGTCGCGGCTGGTGGGGCGCAGGCCCCCCCAGCTTTCGATAATGGGCAAGTCATAAATGCCGGGCAGGATACGATAGGCTTCTTGCAGCAAATCCATTTGCGCCCCGGCGGTCAGGGATGTATCGAATCCCATTTCTTCTACGCTGGCGCCGATCAAAAGCCGGTTATGCTGCGGAACGATATATACATCCGGGCTCCATGCCATGCGCTCCAAAAGACTGCCCGATGCGGGATGCGCCAGCGCGATCATCTGCCCCTTAACGGGGCGCACCGGCGGGATGCAGTTTTCCGGCAGACCTTTGATCAGGGACGACCACGCGCCCGCAGCGATGATGACATGATCGCAAGTTATATCTTGTTCGGCTGCATGAATAGATCGAATCGCATTGTCATGGACAGCGATGGATTCTATTTTCATATTCTCGATAATTTTCCCGCCAGCGCGGATAAGGGCGGATTGCAGTGCCAAAACCGTAGCCCTGTTATCGACATGCGCGTCTTGGGGGTGAAACAGCGCGGCGGTGATATTGCGCGCCAAATGCGGCTCTAATTTGCGCGCCTCGAATGGGGAAAGCCATTCTGGGTTCAGCCCATAATCTTTGCTAAGCGAGTGCAGGAATTTCAGTTTTTGTTCGTCATCCCGGTCGCGCGCCACATAAAGCGCGCCATGTTGTTGCAGATGAAGATCAATTCCAGTTTCCTGCAGCAAATCCTGCGCGAATTGCGGCCATAATTGCTGTGCTTGCAGCATGAGGGTCAGAAGGCTTTTTTCTTGCGGTTCGGCCTCTATCGAAGGGGCGAGCATTCCCCCCGCCGCCCAGGACGCGCCTAGGCCAGCCTGACCTTGATCGAAAATCGTAACGGCAAGCCCCGCGCGCGCCAGTTTCCAGCCGATGGAAAGTCCGCAAATGCCTGCGCCAATGATGTGAACGGTTTTTGCCATAGGCGAGCAGCATAGGAAAAATCCCCTAAAAAATAAAGATTTAAATTTTTCTTGTGTCCTTAAGCAAAATTCGTCTTGACAAATGAAAGTATAAATATATAAGGATATCTTTATATATAAACTTCTACAGGAGTAAAATAATGGCTGGTTTAAGAACAAGAAGGGCGGCGGGAGATCCATTGACGGGCGATGGCTATGGCCTTGGCAGCGAGACCGCTTTGGACGATGTTGTGGGCGTCGTGATCGAGGCCATTGAAGCAAGGATTCTAAAGGCGGCTGAAGCGCGGCTTAAAACGGATAGCGCTGTGTTGCCCGCCGTGGCCGTCACCGGCAGCGCTCATCAAAAAGAAGATTGCTTGTCTTTGCATCTTCAAAATATAAACAATATTGTCGGCGGCAAAGTATTCGTTTCTTTGGGTCTGCTGAAAGCTTTGCGCGATCGCTGCGACGAGCAAGGGAAATACAGCCTTGGCGCTTATTTCACCGACTGTATCGGCAAGGCGGAGCGTGCGGTAAACCCTATCGAGGTTACAAGCGAATCCGGCAGAGTTTACAGCATTATACATGCTGATCATACCGAGGTGATTGATTTTAGCGGCCGTTCGGACAATGTGCCGCACCGCAGCGATTTTGGCGGGCCTTTGGGCAATCTGGTTTGGGGCCTTGCAACCCGCCTTTGGATTGACAGGCAATTTTCGCGTTAAAGCCTGCTTGACATCCGCTTAAATCCCGCCTTTGATGCCATGGTTTCAACAGGGGAATCATGGCATCCAAAACCGGCGGGCAATTATTGGTCGAATCCTTTATCGCAAACGGCGTAACGCATGTTTTTTGCGTGGCGGGCGAAAGTTATCTTCCGCTGCTGGACGCGCTGTACGACGTTCAAGATAAAATCAAAGTCATCACCTGCCGCCACGAATCCGGCGCCGCCTTTATGGCCGAAGCTTATGGCAAGCTGACCGGCAAGCCGGGTGTGTGTTTGGTTACGCGCGGGCCAGGTGCTTGCAACGGTTCCATCGGCGTGCATACCGCGCTCCAGGATCAATCGCCGATGCTGTATTTTATCGGCCAGGTGGCAACCGATGTGATTGGGCGCGAAGGATTTCAAGAAGTCGATTTCCGCGCCTTTTTCGCGCCATTGGCCAAATGGTCGACGCAAATCGACCACACCGCGCGCACGCCGGAAATCATGAACCGCGCCTTTCATCTGGCGCAAAGCGGCAGGCCGGGTCCCGTTACCATCGCTTTGCCAGAAGATGTCTTGCGCGAAAAATCCGAAGTAAAATCAATATCCGCGCCGCAAAAAGCGCGGTCATGCCCCAACCCCGCCGATATCGCGCGCTTGCAAGAATTACTGGGAAAATCCAAAAGGCCGCTTGCCATTCTGGGCGGCGGCGGGTGGGACGCATCGGCGCTTGCAGACATACAGGCATTTTTAGAACAAAATCATATTCCCGCCGCCTGCGCTTTCCGCCGCCAGGATTTGCTGGACAATCACTCGCCAAGCTATGCCGGCGATCTGGGCTTTGGCGCGGATCCGAAATTGGTGGAAAGCCTCAAAAACGCCGATTTGCTGCTGGTGATCGGCGACCGGCTGGGTGAGGTGACAAGCCGCGAATACCAGGCATTCGACATTCCCGATCTGAAACCCGTTTTGATTCATGTGCAGGCGGATGGCGGGGAATTGAACCATGTCTATCGCACCGACCTGCCGATAGCTTGCGATTACGGCGCATTCGCCCGCGCCTTGCGCGGTATAAAATTGAGCGGATCTTGGCAAGATTGGACTAGGCAATTGCGCAAGGATTATGAATCCAGTTTGATCCCTGGCCCTTTTGCGGGCGCGGTCGATATGGCGGCGATTGTAAAGTTGTTGAACGACAAGCTGCCCAAAGATGCGATCACAACAAACGATGCCGGGAATTTCAGCGGCTGGTTGCACCGTTTTTACCAATGGCGGAAATTTCCAACCCAGCTTGCGCCAGGTTGCGGCGCGATGGGCTATGCGGTTCCGGCGGCGGTTGTCGCCTCTCTGCTTCATCCCGATAAAACCGTTCTAGGATTTGTGGGCGATGGCGGCTTTATGATGACGGGCCAGGAATTGGCCACCGCCATGCAGCATGGCGCAAGACCGATTATAATCCTCGTGAATAACGGCATGTATGGCACGATCCGCATGCATCAGGAAAAATTCTATCCAAAACGCACCATCGCGACCGATTTAAAGAATCCCGATTTTGTGGCACTGGCGCAAAGCTATGGCGCGTTCGGGGCGAAGGTGGAAAAGACCGCCGATTTCTGGCCCGCTTTCGAAGCTGCGCAAAAATCCGGTATTTCTGCGGTGATTGAAATCCGCCTCGATCCTGAAAATATCACCAGCAGAACAACCTTAAGTGCCCTTAGAAAAATGGGAGAAACCAAATGACCGAAACAATCCCCGAAGCCCAGGCAGAAAAAGACCGTTTGGCGGATCGATTGATGCGCAAGCCCAATGGGAATTGGTTTGGCGCGAAGGGGGAAAGGCGGCTGAACAAAGGAATGCTTTTGGTTCTCCTTGCCATAGGCCTGTCCGTCTTTTATCCACCCGCCGCCTTTATCGTTGGCATGGTGGCGGTTTCCGCCTTGGTCTTGTCCATGGTCTTGAATGTGGCGGGGGCGTTGACGCCGATTTTTCGTGTTGGGCAATTGGTTGTTGGCAATAAAATGATTGATCGGAAATACGCAAGGCGGCAGCGTGCAGAACCTTCGCAACCACAAATGCCAAAAGCCAGGCATTCAAATCCTTATGCGCTTTCGCATTCCAATGGAATTGAGCGGGTAAAATAATTGGGCAAGAATCCCGTCATTTGGGCCTTGATCGACCCTCGCCCCGGAACGGGCAATCAGGTTTTGGGAGTCGCGGAATCGTTGGGACTTCCTTATGAAAAAAAGCCGCTGCGTTATTCCATTTTTGCCAATCTTTCCAATGAATTGCTGCAAGTTTTGGATGTGTTTCCTAATGTTTTTTCTTGCGCCGTCGATGCCGAAACCCGCGCGGGGTTTCTGCCGCCTTGGCCCGATGTTATCATCGCATCGGGACGGCGCGCTGGTTATGTCGCCTGGCGGGTCAAAAAGCTTTCCGGTAATAAAACCAAGCTTGTGCAGTTGATGCACCCGCGCTGGCAAGTCGATGATTTCGACCTGATTTTCACGCCGGAACATGACGGGGTCTATGCGTATAAACAAGGCCGCGATCATATTTTTTACACTGTCGGCAGTCCGCATCATGTGACGCCCGCCAAGCTCGCCGCTGCCAGGAACAAATGGCAAGAAGCTTTTGTAGCGTTGCCCAAACCGCATATCGCGCTATTGCTGGGCGGGCCGGATAAAAGCGGCCATGGGCTGACGCTGGATAGGGGCATTGAGTGTCTTGAGACTTTCAACAAAATCGCCCTGGAAATGGGCGGAAGCCTTTTGATTACCCCAAGCCGCAGAACGCCGCAGAATCTTGTGGATAGAATCCCCTCCCTTGCGACCGCCCCCGCGCATATCCACGGCGGGGCAGGGGATAACCCCTATTTGGGCTATTTGGCCTGCGCCGATTACATCGTGGCGACCGGCGATTCCACCTCCATGCTGTGCGAGGCGGCGTCCGCCGGAAAGCCGCTATTTATCTATGCCCCGCCGGGGCTGTCTTCGCCCAAGCATCTGCAATTGCATGAAAGGCTTTTGGTGCATGGCGGCGCAAAGATATTCAGCCGCCGTTTGCACAATATAGAATTCAACCCCGAACCCTTAGACACGGCAAGGGATATCGCCGGGCGGATCAAAGAAAAGCTGCTGCCCGCCGCGTAAATACCGGTTGCGAGGCGCAGCTTTTTTACCTATGATTTTCCTATAATAAATTGGAGCGGTACGCCATGGCCCAGGCGCAGGCAAAACGATTGACGCATCTTAACGCCATCAAGCTTCTTTCAGCTTATGCCGATGGCGTTGTGCGCGAGCTGCGGTCTTGCGGTTTGCAGGATATAATGCTTGCTGGCGTAAGCAATTCCGCAAGAACGAAGCTGCCCGAACGGGCTTTACAGGCGGCAGCAAAAATTAAAGAGCTTAAATCAAAGGCCGCCAGCGTTTTATTGCAATTTTCAGGCCGCCCTGCGGAGCAACTTTATTTGTGCGAATATCTTTTGACGCAAAGCCGCATGCCGGATGACAAGCGGATATGCCTGAATTACTTTTTCCGCAAGGCCCAAGGCGATCCGGCGATGGCGATAGGCTCGCTCGCAGGATTCGTCATGGAATCAAAAAAGCCCGGCGTTGATTTGAATGCCGCTTTGAAAGGAACCCGCGAAGATTATTCTAAGGCTGGCATTCGCGGCGATTGGTGGATCAATGTCGTGGATCGCGCCGTTTTTACAAAAAGAGAATGGCAATCATTACTGCAAGGCCTTGCCGCAAAGATGTGCGGTGACGGCTTGATTTCGGAATCGCGGCATATGCGTATGGTGATTAAAAAAACCGATGGGAAAAATACTGCAGAAGTCTTGCAGCAAGAAGCCTATAGGGATTGGCGTTCGGCCCTGCGCGCAGAAATCGCCGTAAGGCACAAGCAATGCAAGAAAGACATTCTCGCAAGATTGGAGGATCATGATAACTGGTGCAACCTGCGGAATAATCTGGCGATTTCGATTTGCTTGGGCCGCATAGATCCGATCCAAGGCCAGAAACATACGGATTCCGTTTATACGCATACCGATGCCATAACCAAGGTGCGGGAATGGGAATTGATTTCAATGCCCATGGATCAAATGGATGGAATGTATAGCTCTATCCCGCCCGCTAACGAGCTGGGTAGAGAATGCCGGTATATCAGGGGCGTCTTTGCCGTTCGGGAAAGTCTTTTGCGCGGCATCAAAGGGGCAATTCAAAACAATAAAATTATCGAACGCAGGAAATGGCCGCTTGCCCTAAGGCCCGCGCCAGAAAAAATGGGCGGGAAGCGCGGTATATTATGCCATCTGCCGGGCATAGGGCGGTTGTTGGGCCGTGCGCGCGCCGCTTGATATTCTGTGCTTTGCTTTCAGGCGGATTTTAGGGTAATGTTTTGCTCATCGTCTTTTCTCGAGAGGCCATAATGACCGACACCGAACGTTTCAATCAAATCGAAAGCAAACTGCAATCCTTGACCAAGCGCGTCGAGGATTTGGAGCTGGACATGGACCAGCCGCGCGCCGCGAAAAGCGCCGGGCTTATCAACGAAGATGTATTCAACGGCATGAAGCAGCGTCTTGTTTCTTACATTCAGGACAAGCCTTTGCCAGCCATGGGCATCGCCATTCTTGCGACCGCCTTTATCGTCTTGTTGCTTAAGTAAATCTTTGGTGCAGGAAAATCTTTCCTGCGCTATTCCAATTTAAATCCATGCCCCATCAACCAATTTTGTTGCGATCCATTCAGGGCAATTCCCTGCGCCGCAAAATCCTGGATTTTTACCGCGCCGACGAAAATATTTGCCTCGACAGGCTTATGTCCGAAGCGCGTTTCGACAAGCCTTCCCTGGCGGCGATTGAAAATTCGGCAAGGCAGCTTATCGCCGCCGTGCGCGCCGAGCATGGCGGCAAAGCCGGGGTCGAAGCGTTTTTGCAAGCCTATCAATTGACCACCGAAGAAGGCGTCGCCCTGATGTGCCTTGCCGAGGCGCTGTTGCGTATTCCCGACAATAAAACCCGCGACAGCTTGATCCGCGACAAAATCGGCCCCGGCCATTGGCAAAAAGGCGCCGGGCAAAGCGACAGCCTGTTCGTCAACGCGTCGGCCTGGGGGCTGATGCTTACCGGGCGGGTGGTTAAACTGGGCGATGGCGGCAATATTTTGACCGGGGCTTTGGGCTCGGCGGTCAAGCGTTTGGGCGAGCCCGTTATCCGCGCCGCCATGGCGCAGGTCATGCGCATCATGGGCCAGCAATTCGTCATGGGCGAAACCATTCAGGACGCGCTGGCGCGTTCGGGCAAAACGGATTATGCCCTATACCGCTATTCTTTCGACATGCTGGGTGAATCGGCGAAAACTGCCTCGGATGCGGCGCGCTATTTCGACGCCTATTTCAATGCCATCGGCGAAATCGGAAAAACCGCAAAAGGCCGGGGGCCGATTGAAAGCCCAGGAATTTCCGTCAAGCTTTCTGCGCTTTACCCGCGTTATGAATTCCATAACCAGGAACGCGCCATAACGCATCTTTCCGAAAGCCTTTTAAAGCTTTGCGCCGAAGCCAAGCGTTACGACATAGGGCTTTGCGTCGATGCCGAAGAATCGGAACGGCTCGATATGTCTTTTGACATCATCGAACGCGTGATGCTGTCTTCTGAGTTGAAGGGCTGGAGCGGGCTGGGGCTTGCCTTGCAAGCCTATCAAAAGCGCGCTTTTTACGCGGTGGATTGGCTTTGCGAACTTTCACTGCGGGCAAAAAAACCGATTATGCTGCGCTTGGTCAAGGGCGCTTATTGGGACAGCGAAATCAAGCGCGCGCAAGAAAGAGGGCTGTCCAACTATCCTGTATTCACGCGTAAATCTTCTACCGACGTGTCCTATCTGGCTTGTGCCAAAAAGATTCTGGGTTGCGGCGAGGGCGCTTTTTATCCGCAATTCGGAACGCATAATGCGCACACCGTTTCGGCAATCTTGCATTTGGCGGGCAAGCGCGATTTCGAATTCCAGCGCCTGCACGGCATGGCCGAAGAATTATATTCCGCTGAAATTTCTCTTTACAACAAACCCTGCCGGGTTTACGCGCCGGTTGGGACACATCAGGATCTTTTGGCTTATTTGGTGCGCAGGCTTTTGGAAAACGGCGCGAACAGTTCTTTCGTGCACCGTATCACGGATAAATCCGTATCGGCGGACGAGCTGATCCAGGATCCTATCGCCCACACCGCGCAATGGGCGGATAAAAAACATCCTAAAATCCCGCTGCCAAAAGACCTATTCGCGTCCGAGCGCCCCAATTCCCAAGGCGTCGATTTTACCAACCCTGAAATCACAGAGGGCATTATGCAATCCATAAAGCTGCGCCAAAACCAATCCTTCGAGGCTTGTCCGGTCATAGGCGGCAGAAAAATCAAAAGCGGCGGCAAGATTGAAATCCGCAATCCGGCCGATCGCAGCGCGGTGTTGGGCCATGTTTATGAAGCCAATCTGCAAGACGTCGATCACGCGCTGCAAATCGCCAGAAAATCCTTTGCGCAATGGAACGACCGGTCTGTGCAAGACCGTATCCAGGCTTTACGCAATATGGCCGACAAATTAGAGCAAAAACGCGACGAAATTTTGTCGCTTTTGGTTCTAGAAGCCGGGAAAACCATGAACGACGCGATCGGCGAATGGCGCGAGGCGGTCGATTTTTGCCGCTATTACGCCGCGCGGGCGGCCGAAGATTTTGTTGCAAAGCCGCTGCCCGGCCCGACAGGGGAATCGAATTATTTAATGCTGACCGGGCGGGGCGTTTTCGCCTGCATCAGCCCTTGGAATTTTCCGCTTGCGATTTATTTGGGGCAGATCGCGGCCGCGTTGGTATGCGGCAATTGCGTTATCGCCAAGCCCGCCGAACAAACGCCGCTGATCGCCGCTATGGCGGTCGAATTGCTGCATCAATGCGGCATCCCGCACGATGTTTTGCATTTCCTGCCCGGACGCGGCGAGGTGATCGGCGCCGCGCTGACATCCAGTCCGCTAGTCGACGGCGTCGCCTTTACCGGCGGAACCGAAACCGCGCGTGCGATCAATATCAGCCTGGCGCAACGCAAAGGGGCGATCCCCGTGCTGGTCGCCGAAACCGGCGGGCAAAATGCTATGATCGCCGATTCTTCGGCGTTGCCGGAACAGGTGGTGCAGGACGTTATCACTTCTTCTTTTCAATCTGCCGGGCAACGCTGTTCCGCTTTGCGGGTACTGTATTTGCAAGAGGAAATTGCGGATAAGGTTTTGCATATGCTGGCCGGCGCGGCCAAAGAATTGACCTTGGGCGATCCGGCGTCGTTGGATACCGATATCGGGCCGCTGATCGATCAGGCGTCCGCCGAATCTTTATCCCGGCATGTCGCAAGATATAAAGAAAAAGGAAAATTGATCTATCAAGTTGACCTGCGCCCGGAATGCACCAAAGGCAATTTTTTCGCGCCGGCGATTTTGGAAATAGGCTCGATCCTGGAATTGGAAAAGGAATTCTTCGGCCCGATCCTGCATGTAGCTCGCTATCGCGCCGAAGATTTGTCCAAGATCGCGTCCGACATCAACCAATCCGGCTATGGCCTTACTTTCGGGGTGCATACAAGAATCCAGGAAACGGCCAATTTCCTTTCGCAAAAGATCCGGGCGGGCAATATTTATATCAACCGCAATATGATCGGCGCGGTGGTCGGCGTGCAGCCATTCGGCGGCATGGGGCTTTCCGGCACGGGGCCGAAAGCCGGGGGGCCGCATTACCTGCATCGTTTCGCCGTCGAAAAGACGGTAACGGCCGATATTACCGCGTCCGGCGGCAATACCACCTTGCTAAGCTTGAGCGAATAGCTTTTCTGTCCTATATAGTAACCATACCAAGCAAAAGGAGCGCATTATGAAAGGCGATAAGAAAGTCATAGCTTTGCTGCAACAGGCATTGTCGGCGGAGTTCGCGGCTTCGCGGCAATATTTGATTCACTCGCACATTCTCAGAGATTGGGGCGTGGACAAGCTGGCGGATTACGAAGCCAAAGAAGCCGCAGACGAAGGCGGCCATGCAAGCAAGCTGATCGCGCGGATGCTGTTCCTGGAAAACGTGCCGGACGTCACCAAGATGGACAAAATCTTTGTCGGCAAAAGCGTCAAGGAAATTTTGCAAAACGACCTGAAATTGGAACTCGAAGCGGTCGCTTTATACCGCAAGGCCACCAAAATTTGCGAAGATGTCGGCGATTTCGTATCGGCGGAACTGTTCGAAGAGCTTTTAGAAGACGAAGAAGGCCATGTCGATCACATCGAAACCATGCTGTCGCAAATGGATTTGATCGGCATTGAAAACTTCGCCCGCCTGCAAATGAGCGCGGCTTAACCGGCTGTTTTTTCTTTTCCCTACAAGGCTACTAAAAAGCAGGCTTGGCGGCTCATGCACGCGCCAATGCTGAGCCAGTAAGAGCTTGATTTTTGTATTTTTTTAGGATACAATCATCTACAGTTTAGTCAGTTCCAAGTTGGGGAAGGGCAATTATAGCATGAATGATAAATCATTTAAATTAACTATGGCCGGTGTGGCTGGGGCGGTAATGCTTGGGACGCTTGCTTATGCATGTGAGAGAGAATATGCCTCCGAGGTCGAGGCGAGCAGGGTATTTGTTGATTACAATGGGGTCCTTGTAGGCATTCAGGAAAACAAAGGCATGCTGGAATTTGTGAAAGGCGCTGAAATTACATCAGGACTGTATAGCCGCACGACATTCGGTTTTCTTCCAATTACGGCGGATGTTGCCTGGAATTTGATGGGCGGGGACATTAAGCCTCTTTTGGAAAAAGCCAGGACAGAGCATGCGCGCGACCGCAGAATTGTCTCTCCGGCTGAAATCGAAGCAGCTTTTCAACGGCTGAATCAGCAGCAAGGAGTTAGCTTACCGCCCAATTCCATGCCGCAAATCATGTGGCGCATGCGCGACGGCAGAAATTATAGTTAAGCTTATTTCCTAAACCGGCCCTCGGCGATTTGGTCGGCGGCGCGGTTGGTGGCCATGTTATTCTTGGCCGCGACGTCGAACACTTCTTGGAGGGTGCTGTAAATGTTCAGCACATGCGCCAAGGCGCGCTGGCGGTCATAAGTCTTTTCGTGCAACTCGTGATACACGTTGATCAATCCGCCTGCATTGATGACATAATCCGGCGCGTATAGGATCTTGCGTTTCTGCAGCTCCGCCCCGTGACGGTCTTCGGCCAGCTGGTTATTGGCGCAGCCGGCGACGATGGAGCCTTTAAGGCGCGGGATGGTGCCGTCATTGATGGTGGCGCCCAGGGCACAGGGCATGAACACATCGACGTCTTGGTCATATATCTTGTTCACGTCGACGGGCGTGACGCCGTAATTTTCGACCGCTTTTTTGACCGCAAGCTCGTTGATGTCGCAAACGAAAACCTGATTGCCGCTTCTGGTCATCAGCCCGTCTTCGAATAAAAGCTTTAAGATTTCCAGGCCAACATGGCCAAGCCCTTGGATCGAGACCTTTATGTCGCGTATGTTTTCGTGACCAAGGCGGGATTTCATCGCCGCCTTCATGCCCTTATACACGCCATAGGCGGTTACGGGCGACGGGTCGCCGCTTTTTTTGGCAAGGCCGACGGCATGCGGGGTTTGCGTCGCGATGATGGCGACGTCGTCGGTGGTGATGCCGACATCTTCGGCGACTATATAGCGCCCGCCTAAAGCTTGTACCGATTTGCCCATCGCTTCGAACAGCGCGTTGGATTTATCTTTTTTCGCGTCGCCGATGATCACCGATTTTCCGCCGCCCAAGGGTAGATCCGCCATCGCGGCCTTGTACGTCATGCCCTTGGATAGGCGCAAAGCGTCGATCAAAGCTTCTTCGTCGCTGGCATAAGACCACATCCGGCATCCGCCAAGCGCTGGGCCGCGCGCGGTGTTGTGAATGGCGATAATCGACTTCAAGCCGGATTTCTGGTCGTGGAAAAAGGATACTTGTTCATGGCCGTCAAAATCCTTGGCCGAATAAAAGCTCATTGCGCCCCTCTGGCTGGATGAAAAATTTGTGGTGGTGTTTTCTGGAATTGCGAAATTGGAAAGTTTCGTGGCTTGCAGCATATAGCACCCTCGGTATGTTATTGTTGTCTGCAACTATACTGTAATTATGCACGCCTTTTTACAAATTATTGGTAAAAGATGCAAAAAAGAACTATTTGCGCCGCACAATGAAAAACGGTATTATCCTTTGCTCCGCATGGCTTTACCAAGGCAACTCCATTTTGCTGCGTTGCACAATAAGCGGTGCCTCTATGCTACGACTTATCCACTTGCGATAATCATAATGATGGAATGCGGTTCTGCTATAGGATAAAGGCTTGAAATAATAAAACGGGTTTGATCGTTTCATGGCAAAAAATAAAATTCGCAAAG
>JACCDG010703140.1_pt1 | contig 14533 bp, 19 predicted proteins | sample 7442471 | NCBI WGS metagenome assembly JACCDG01 (sample SAMN15323444, study PRJNA562643) | freshwater metagenome | isolation source: river surface water | place: USA:Blue River Watershed | collected 2017-08-17
CATATAATTATAATTTTGGATACAAAAAGGGACGGTTCTGATTACCCCAACTCACCAAAGGCTCGTCGGCAGAACCGCCCCTTTCTGGGGACGATAAAACCTTTGGGAAATTGGTTGGGGTAATACTTATACTATACCCTGGAATCATTAAGAACGGAAGGGCCTAGGTAGATAAGCTCGCCTTGCATTCTAAGGACTCGCATCTGCTTTCTCGTTGGTTTTTGAGCATAGTATGGTCGTTTGATGGTCTTCTCAATGTCTTCAATTTTTTTCCAGAGACTTAAAGAACGGAAGAGAGCATAGTGAATTGAATGCCGGTTCTCATTTCTGGAGTTGTAGGTCAGTTCATAGCAGTGCCTACACCCGAAGTAGTCTCCGCCTTTATAAAGCACTCCTACGCGACGTTTGCAGGGGACACCACTTTTTACGAGAGGACAAATAAACCAGAATCGTGTGCCTCCATAATGGCAGGGTGTTTCTGTGAGACTTACTGTGTAATCAAAATCCCTTTTTGTCCCGTCTGAGTCTGTTTGGATGTAGTTGAGACGAACTGTTTTGGAGTTCGTAGATACGGTTATTCCGATACTCGTTTTTGTTCCACTCCATCCGTGCGTCCAGTTGATAGTGCCGAAATACCAAGCACTAAGCATCCCTTGTTTCTTGAGCCAGGACATTTCAATCTTCTTGAGGTTATCCGATTCTTCTTTTTTGTTCCAGCGAGACATAAGAAAAGTGTTTACTTAAATATTTACCGAAATCATTAGAGATAAGGAGGGATAAATTTCTGTAATCAATCCCGTTTTGGTGCTGAGATAAAGGATGTTTCAAGAAAGTTTTCATCCAGATAAAACCATGTAAAATCCACCATTTTCCACCATTTTTACCAAACGAACCCATCAGTCTTATAGTGTCAGAAAACTCCCTCCTCAATGATTGTTCCCCCTAGGATTTCCGCTGCCATTTCAATCGTCAATTTTTCATCATTTTTTACCCCACCCCCCGTTTCACTATTTCCGAGAGTGTTTTCTTCTTCGGAAGCAGTAACAGGAAAGATAAGGATTTTCCGCTTGTCGTTGGGGTCTTGCTCCTGGGTAATGAGTCCAGCAGTTTCCAGCATCGGGAGTATCTGCATCCGCAGCAGACTGTTGTCCAGCATCTTACCGTGGACTTTGTAATGCTTTTGCAGAATTTCGTTTCGGGTGATGCCGAGCTTGCCTGTTATGTCTTCAAAACTCGCACTCCGTCCACCATTCTTTTCCTCCCAAGTCGGAAGGATGATTTCTTGGTAGAGGTTGTAGACATAGGGCGGGAGATTGAGTTCCTGGCTCACGGAAATCTTTGCCCAGAGTTTGAACGCATCATCCACATCGTTTGAGTTGGCAATGATGGTTTTGCCGTCTCGCTCCCGCCACCAGAGATTGAGAATGGCGAATGATTTGATGATGGAGATGAGTCGCTTGATGTCGCGTGAGTGGCGGGGCTTGAGCATCTTGCATTGAGAAAGGAATCGTTCCTTTACCGCACTCTCCGCATCAATCTTGATGTCGTGGATGTTCGCCTGCTTGATAGCGCGGATGCGTTCTTTGAGGAGTATTCGTGTCGGGTCTTCTTCCAGCCAGGCATTGAATGCGTCGCTATCGGATGCTTTTCTCACGGCTTGCGAAATGCTCTCCCTGATTTTGTCCTGATTTATTTCGGGGCTAAGGAGAAGAAAGCGGGTTGCCTCTTGTTCGTCTATTTGGAGTCCTGCCGTGCAGAAGATGACGGAAGGGTAGCCACGCAAAAGGATATTCTTGGTGCGCAGTCCGTGCTTCTCGCCTTTGTCCGTAATCTTGATAGTGATTTCTTTCTTGTCGTGGGAGAGAAGCGGACGCAGATGGGCAAGTAGATTGGTATGCGGTTGGTCTAGGAAGATGACGATTTTCCGTGAGAGGTCTACGAGATAACCCTGTCGTTCCTTGTCATACTCTCCTGCATCGTGGAAGAAGGCAGTAGGGGAACAGTAGGCAAGTTCCATCACATCCTCCTCGGGAAAGAGCCGTGCTATCTCGGTCGGGATGTAGCTTTTGCCAGTAGATGACGGTGCATTGAAGCTGATGTTGAATTGCGAGTCCTCGGAATAGGCGGACAGCTCGCAGAGGAAGGCGGCTATCTTGTTCTCCACATCGTGCTTGATGGTGAGGTTGAGGATGTCGGCGAGATCTTCCGAAGAAAGGGGAGAGAAATGTGAAGGGTCAATCTTTTCAGGATAGGGAGAGGCAAGCAAAAATAATTCTTCTACCGTCCCGCCGTGCTTGATGAAATAGTCGGTGATGTCTCCGCCCGCCCCGAGTGTTTCAGGCAGACGGATGATATGGGTTTCTGGGGCATTCAATTCCGCAAGCATTCCTGCTGTTCGTTCTGCTCCTTTCTTGCCTGCCTCGTCGTTGTCATAGCAGACGAAAACATTAGAGAACTGACTGAAGTGTCCCACCCATTCTTTTTTGAAAGTTCCAGCGCCGTGCGTGGAAGTTACGGCAACAATGCCTTTGGATTCCAAAAGCAACCTGTCCATTTCTCCCTCACAGATGATGAGAGAATTGTTAGGTTTTGTTAGGGTTTCCCAGTCATAGAGCTGGGCGCTCACTCCTTTGGGGTAGGTGATTTTATCGTCTCCGAAATTGGGATCTTGTCGGAGCTTGAAAAAGGCGTAGTTCCCGAAGGTGTCTTTGATGGGGATAGTAATCCATTTTTTACGGTAAAAAGTGCCGTAACCGAGCTTGAACCTGGTGATAGTCTCATCGCTCACTCCTCGTGCGTTGAGATACTGGCGGATGGAAAGGGGGAGCTTCTGGTGACATTCCTCTACGAGTTCCACACTGAACTCCTGTTTGGGTGTCCGCGGTGTCCCTGAACCATCCCCGAAGTGTTTCTTCAGGGTAAGGAGATTCCCTTTCGCGCCGCACTTCTTGCAGTCGTATTGCCCAGTCTCTTTATTGAAATACAGATGAGCTTCTCCCTCTCGACTGTCCTGGTCGCAGGAACTGAAAAGGCACTTGGTGATGAGTTCGTTTCCCCGCTCGGTGTGGGGGATGTTCTTTTCATTGAGATATTCGGTAATGGTTTGTGAGGTCATAGAATCATGGTTAGGGGGTAAATTGGTATGCTCTACGGAATTATGTTCACTGGCGGTCATTTTTACCCCCAGTTTCCGTCGTCCTCAAGGGGTTTGAAAGGAAGTCCAGATGACGCAGGAGAGCTCTTTTGTCGTTTTGAGCATAGTCGTCTTTTTGCACCAGTTTTTGGAACCAGCGATGCAGAATGGGTTGGGTAAAACGTTGTTCTTTTACCGCCTCGGCGAAACAGGTGAAGGAGCTCCAAAAAGGTTTCTTCTCGGTGATGTTGTTGAATCGTCTTTCAATAGATTTCATAGCTTTTTCTTATTGGGTAATTTGCTGCCGTCGCTCCAGCTCGTGGAACTCTTCCTCGTCCATCGGCTTCAAGACGATTTTGAGAAAGCGGACAAGTGCTGCCAGTTTTTTACGCGCCTCTTCTACGCCGATTTCTTTTCCGAATCGGTTGAGGTAGAGTTCTTGGAACTTGGCGATGTGCTTGTCCGAGAGCATATTAGAAGTTGTCCTGGTATAATTTTTCCTTCAGGGCTTTGATGGCGGTGATAAACTTTCTTGCGTCTACCATAATTTCTTCAGAGTTTTCTTTTGAATAGTTGAAGCTATTGAGGAGCGACTCGCGTTCCGATGAGTCTACAAAAACGAAGTGGGCCCTTTTCGGGTTTGAAGTCTTGTCGATATTCGCGAGCTCCATTCCTCTCGAGAAAAGAAATGCGGCGATGTAAAAGTTGCTGATTTTGAAGTGTCTATTCTGGTTCATAGGTAATGGATTTTAGATGCATAAAAAGCCGCTATAAGCAGATAGCTCATAGGGCTTCCTGAAATTCAGTTTCGATGAGTTCTTCGAGGGAGAGATGGTAACTATCGATAAGGCGTTTTTTGCAGTGTGCCGCCTTGATGAGGTCGAGGACTCGGTTGCGCATTACCGCAATAGCAAAAGTTCTCTCTTTAGCACCGTTCTTCCCTTGGAATTTATCAAGTTTTTTCCAGAGAGTTATTCGAAGTTCTTGGGCGATATCTTGCCACTCCATACTTGGAACAATGGAGTTTTTTGCCTTACCGACAATATCTTTCTCATAAAGAGTGAAACGCATACTCATAGGATTTTGCCAGAATCCGTATGGGTAGGCATCAAAAAAGCTACTAATGCCCACCCAGGCGAACCTGGATATTCATTAGTAGCCCTTCTTTTCGCTACAAGGGATGCCTCGTAGGCATCTGTAAATTATATGGTGAGAGTATCAGAGAAACGGGAAATGGTCAACGCTTTCTGAACTCCTATAGTATTAGACGATAATTAGCTTTTTCACGCCTGCCAGCCCCAATCAAGCGTTCTTTGGCTGATGTACCCACAGCCTGTGCATTTTCCCTGGATGCTGATTTGCCCGTATTCGAGAGTGATTCTCGCCTCTGCCTTATTCAAGAGCTTGCTGTGAAGGATATTCCTATTTGCGAATCGATAAAGGAGCTTATCGCAATAATCGCATTTCCATGAACTGTAATTGGAATCCATGGTTTCCCCACTCTTGAGACAGTCATCACAGATAGGCTCTACAACAACTTGCCTATCGTGTTGCCCATAGTGGATTTGCACGGGGGATTTTCTACATACAGAACAGAGGGCAAGACTACCAGACTCTCTTATTTCGACAAGCTCCTTCTCTTTTGTTTCAAACAAAGCCATCTTCTTGTCAAAAGAGAGTAGCTTTTTTGGGAGCTCTATGTTGGTGAACTTTTTTGCTCGTTTCTGATATTCCTCAGTATAGCGACTTTTGCCGTCGGGACGAGTTACTCTATCCTCAGGATTTACCTCGTAAAACTTTCTCCAAAGCTCATTTCGAGTCTCGTCTTTCAGGTGTCGGAGATTTTGTATCTTTTTTCTGAAAGCCCTAGGAACCTCTGCAATGGATATCCAGAGCTCCCTTTGCAAATCCCTGAGTTGGTGCTCTATTGCCATAGCGATAGATTGCTTTCGCTCCAAGTCGTTATCCAGCTCCACAGCTTCTTTGAGGGAGATTTCTTTCTTGTCCAGTTTCTCCATAATCTCATCGTAACTGGTGGTGAAGTGCTGCACCCCTTTCTTATCAATAGTAAAGTTTTCGTGCTGAGATATAAGGGAGTCCGCTGTTCTTCGTGTAGCGTCATCCAAGGAGTCGAGAGTGAGAGTCTCTTCAAGCTCAACCGCGCGAGTTACACCTGACAGGTATTTTCTCTTGCCGTATCTTTTTTCAAAATCTCGGAGAGCTGCTTCAATGGACTCAATCGCCCTTAGTCTCCCTTGGGCTTGTTGGAGTTCGTGAGGAGGTAGCTCTGCCATTGCCTCCTCCAGGAACTTCTTATTCTTCTTGTCTGTGAGCCATTCTTTGAATCGATTCAGTGATGTTTCAATAGCCAAAAAATCGGTGCCTGAGGCGTGTTCAAGTTCACTGATGCCGAAGGGTTTGATGTTTGGATAAAGGAACTCGGGCAGGGGTTTCTGCTTTTTCTTTGTGACCATCTCTAAAACATCAGTAAGTAAGTCATCCAGGCAGTAAAGCTCCTGAGCAAGGATGGCAGAGCCTTGTAGCTTATCTTTTCGCCACTGGGGAAGTCTTTGGAGGTAGTAGAACCAGTCCTGATCGCCGAGGGGGTCGATGTCGTGCGCGTATTGCCCAATAAAGGCTCGTACCCTGTTTAACTTTTCTACGTTGAGTTTATACAGTTTCAGTGTTTCGGGCAGAATGTTCGTTATGGGGCGAAAATCAAAGTTGAGGTGAGGATATTCCTGTGCAAAATACCGCTGTCTTTCTTGTTTGATATAATCGTATTCACGAGTTTGGTCTAGACTGTGGAGGAAAATAAGAAAATTATGAAATGTCGTATACATTGCAAAATAGTCGTTTTCTTTCCTGTCCCGTATGAGCTTAGCGTTGAAGGAACCGTGCTCACCCCAGGCTATGGAATGATGACCTTCTTGTTTATTCCATTCAAGACTGTCGGGGCTCCGTAAATGTCCCTCATCCGCGATGTTTCTCGATAACGCGGCCACCATAAAGAGCTGAAAGGGACTGTAGTAGTTCACTGTTTCTTCCGCCTCTTTTCCGTTTTCTTTTCGAACACGCTCTTTCAGCTTTAGAAGGGGAATAAGGAGGCCATCCTTTTCTGCTGCTCTCAAAAAGTCGGTTCCAATCAAAACGCCTATTTTTTTCTTTCGATAAGCATCAAAGTTGCAATAGTCGATGAAACGGTCTTCTTTGTATAGTTGCTCTTTTCTTAATGTGGGGAGCGTATTCTTTTTCATACTCATTTTTTACCCACAAAACTTTGTAGGAAATAAGATATATTGTATAATAATAGTATCAAATAGTATGAAAAAAACAATGAAAGGCGAATATAGGGACAGCGAAGAGATCCCCGAACTCTTCACTCTTGAAGAGGCTTGCAAGATGCTCAAGGTGCATCCCAACACTCTCCGCCAGTGGGATGCGAATGGTATTTTGCCTGCCATCCGCATTGGAGAGAAGCAGATGAGGCGCTATCGGAAGGAAGACATCTTGAAACTCCTAGATAAAAAATAGATATGGTGTTGAACATATAAGTGGGGAGCGGGGTGGGGTAAATCTATTTGCATAACACACGAAAAACCCCTTGCTGCTTCAAAGAGGGCTGGGGAGAAAAAGAATCTGAACTTGCCAGTTGGTTTGTGCAGATTTTGCTTATTTCTTTCTCAAAACAAAGAGAAGAGTATTGGGTATGGTAGCAGTCGCCTTATCTTTCGTGCCCCAATTAAAGGAACGTGTTTCAATTACTTCGAGTCCAGCTGATGTAGCATTTTCTCCGAGATACGCTTCGCTATCGTGATAGTAGTAATGAAGCGTCGTATCAAAGACCTGTACTGACATCGGCTTCCCTTCAACTGGCTCTTCATTTTTCTTCTTTAATTCTTCCCGACAGTAGTCCGGGTGTGGAAGTGTAATAATAGCGTACCCACCTGGTTTCAAAATACGAGCGAGTTCGACGTAACCTTCACGAATATTTCGCAAGTGATGAAGGGAAAAACGTGAAACCACCATGTCTGCTGAAGCGCCTGGTAATCCTGTTTTTCGCCAATCACCCTCCACGACCGTAATCGGTTCGCTCTCGTCTTTTGTCTTCTCTGAGAGTGTCCGCATATGAGCTGAGGGCTCCACGCCAACGACCGCTTTTGCTTCTGATACTTGCAACCATTTCCGTAGGTACTCACGATTCGATCCGGCGCCGAGGTCATAGAGCGTATCGATGGACTTTCCCTGTCGAACTTTGGCAATCTCTTCTTCCATAGCGATGGTTGCCCCATCTTCTACTTTTTCCACACCAAAAAACTGTTCCTGCCCAGCCGTATATTTTTCAGCGGTCGATTTATCATAACCGATTCCTTCTTGGCTTACTTGAAGTTCATGTGACATAGGCATGATTATTACTAGTAACAAGCGTACTTTACGGGAGATCGATAACGAGCAGTTCTTTGAAATAAGAATGATGCCTTATCGTTTCACGCACGACGAGCCTGAGTCCATGATCCTGAATGAATCGGGTCATTTCACTGCGCGAAAAGTAGCTGGCCCAATGAATATCGCAATCTTGACCGGCTTTGCTGTTCATCCACCAGTCACGAAATACAAGATGAATTTTCTGAAACAAATTATCGTAGGTTTCCTCAATGAGGACAACGCGCTTCTTCGTTACCCTCAGTATCTCATTCTCAAAAAACTCCCTACTGTCTTTGATGTGATGAAGTGTCAGATTCAGGATAGTGGTATCAAATGACTTATCCAAAAAAGGAAGCTTTCCTCCATCATAAAGCATAACGTGGTCTTTGTTTACGGTTTCTTGAAAAACGGCGACATCAACAACTGTCGTATTTTGATTCTGTGATCGCACCATCTCAGAGAGATGACCGAAGCCATTGCCGATCTTGAGTACTCCCTCGGGTGATACAGGAAGGAATGATCGCAACTTCAGAAACCAGACTTTTTCCCGTTCCCGGAAAAGCTGTGAAAATGTATTCATAAAAATTGTTAGTGAGGCCGACAAATTTCCGAATCCTTCAGAAACTTGAGAGGACTCTCGTCGATGGACGAGAGGTGAGAAAATACTAGCTTTCGCTTGTGAATTTCCCTTGCTTGGCAAAGTTCGCCAAGTCTTTGAGCGTTTCAGCGCTCAGCGGCTTTCGCTTAGCTGGCGAGCTCATGGTACGTTTGACCGGTCGGGTCAGCCGTCCATACAACGGGTGCGGCCCATCACAAACCGGGCATTCTAGTTCATCTTCGCCGACCGACGTGTCGCAGCGCTTGCAGTGCCATGTTTCCATGTATCTCTCCTAGGTTGAAAGAACTCTCAGGATTTGATTTATTTCTTATCCTGACAGGGCAGTATAGCAGAAAATGACTATACTGTCAATAATAATGTGTCACTAAATGTATGAATAAAATATTGACTAAAAGCCATGATATGATATACTGTATATAAATATATGACAGATTTAGAAAGAAGTTCAAAAAAGAAAATAGAAAGCGGAGAAAATTCTATTCTCAAGGAATACGAGACAGCTTCGTCTATGCTGCAAGAGTTTGGCTTGTCTCAGGCCGAAACCGCTGTCTATATCGCCCTTCTTGAGGCTGGACGCGAACTTGGCGGCTCAGATATCGCCAAAAAGGCTGCTATTCCCCGGCAGTATGTATATCAGGCCTTGCCAACCCTTCGAGAAAAGGGGCTCGTCGTAGAGGCTCCTCATGGCAAGCAGTCTCGCTACAAAGCAGTTACTCAGAGCGAAATTGAGAAGATCGCCAAACGTAAGCTCGTGGAAGCAGAAAAGCTGGTTCGGGAGCTAGCCACCTTTTCCAAGGTTGGTCACGAACAGGATTTTGAAGTCATTCAAGGAGATGTTGCTATTCAGCTGTATGAGACCCGCAATGTCGAGAACATGACAACCGGGGAATATGAATACATCATTGGTGGTGCAACGGATGGCTTCACGAAAGCAATGGGTCCAACTCTCAATCGCTACCTGAATGAGAAAAAAAAGAAAAATATCGGTGTAAAGTATATCGGTAGCATCAACGAAAAGTCTTATTACAAGCAATTCATCGGGATATACTCCAATCAGGAGTACCGCTTTATGGAAAAGCTTCCTCAGGGCGTGGCTCACATGGTCGTCCGTAAGGATTCGGTCAGTTTCTACACTTTCCTTAACCCACCGCTCATTTATGTCGTGAAGTCTCCGGTTGTTGCTAAAAATTACGAGCAATTTTTCCTGATGCTTTGGGACATGGCAAGATAAAGAAAAAAGGCGAGGAGTAAAACGTGTTACTCAACTCGCCTCAGTGCGACTTCTGTTCCCAAGTGTCGCTCACTCGGAATCCCATTCAGTAGAGCGGCTTACCGTTCTTCCGGATCAGACGCAGCATCCTTACCCGAGGATACTTACGAAGCGCCGGATACCGTTCCCTCAAGAGGGTGGGGAAGGCGGGAAAGCTTTTCCTCTCAGCATCCTTCCGAGCGATATATCGCACTGCTGATTCTCGTACCCACATGGGAAACGAGCGATCCAGTGCGACCCACATAGCCAGTTGGTAAAACATGACGATCTCCTTGTCTAATCTCTACGAGCCAACCACACCATTGTGATGAACTTGATAAAGAGGGGAACTTACATCATTTGATGTAGACCAGTTCCCCGATGCACCGATCACGTTCGGGCGGACGGGTAGTTTGCGCGTATCTACCAGTCAAGCGCTTGCCGCTTCTTTCCATGCCATATGGAAGCGACTCACCTCGTGCCACCGTCTTTCTACGGACAGTCACACGTTGTGCAGGCCCTCGAGTTGGCCACTACTCGTTTATTTCTATACCGCAGTCAGCGAGCGCTGCGGTCGACCTTTCAGAGTTTGACGCAAGTCTGAGCCCAGGGAGGATTGTCACCGTGACAATCCCACGCATCATGGAACTCTCCGCGTCGTATGGTCTTGCTATCGACCACGATCCCTTCAGGGGCTTGGTAGTACGTTGTCTTGTACTCCATCGGCCTTGTCTGATACATGTGTCGAATGAGCGCGAACCCCTCAGGGAGGGATTGCATCATTTCAAACACGTTGGGATCTACCCTCTGTCCAAGATCGGTGATGCACTGAAGGCGAAACCTCGCCCCTGCGATCTGGTTGACGATATCGTCCAGATTCGCAAGGAGATGCCCCCTCAGCTTCATCTTGAGATCTTGTTCGGTCGCGGCCTCGACGTGGCAGACAGCGGACACAACCGCGTCTTCGTAGGTCGGGCCATGACGATAAACATAAACCTGTGCCATGATTGCTCCTCACACCATCTTTCGCTACTCACTACGAGTCGACCAAGAGGTGCGCCTAAGTTTTAGGATGGAGAGAGCTATGCATAAACTCTCTTTACTCTAAAACTTAGGTTGGAAACTGATTTGAAAGAACTTTCCTCTAAAAGATTTCGAACTATTCAAAATCTTTATAAAGTGGGGAAGATTTTTGTACTCCCCCTAACTGCTAGCACGTGAATGGTGTTTCACGCCAGATCTTCTCGATCTGCTGTGCGGCCTCAAGTGGCGGGTTTCGCAGAAAAATCTGCCGTACGCGCTCCGCAAGGGCTTGGTCGTGCCGTTGAATTATGGCAAGCCACCCCCAGAGGTTGTCACCACCATAACGTTCATTTCCATCAGTCTTGGTCCGTCCAGCCTGTGCTTGTTCGAGAAGTGCATCGATGACCATACGCAGACCACCGTGGATAGTGATACCGTTCATAACTTTCTCCTTGGGTTGAAAAGAACTGTTTCTCTACGAGTCCACCACACCGTGTGATGAACTTGATTGAGAAGAGAAAGAATACGGTATGTTCTTTCTCTTAGACCGCGAATCTATGCCGGGTAACTCAGCACTACTTGGCAAAATGCCAGATGAGCTCGTCCGTATCCAGGACGTACAGAAGCTCGCGATCAACTCCTCCCCGGGCATTTAGCCAAGACCTCCAGACCTTCACTTCCAGAATGGAGCGGTTGGCTCGCTCCCTTGCCCAGCTGAATCCAATTTTTGTAACCTCTTGCTCATTCGGGCCACTGAGGTTAATGTTTTCCTCAATCCTCGTCGGATGGCCAGGAATAGTATCTTTCGCAACACCGATCAGTTGGAACATCATCTTTGTCTCCTTTCCCCAGAACCCCGGGGAGCGGGTGGCGGTATGCCGGTAGGTTTGAAAGAACTGGATCAGGTTGTCTGGGGTTACCCTTCGATCAACTTGACTCCGTAGTATACTCCAAAAAGAGATTACTGTCAACAATAAGGACTAAATATATGCAAGTATAATAGCTGAATACTCAGTACTTTATGCTTTATATAAAGCATTATAACTAAAGATGTCATAATAGTTGTCAAAAGTATTGACTATTATATAAAAATGCGCTATTATAGAGACATGGAACACTTGATCGAACCACTCAAAAACCTGGGCCTCAGTGAAAAAGAGGCTAAAATCTACCTGGCTTTGCTTCAGCTTGGGCCCTCTACGCCGTATCAGATAGCCAAAAAGGCTGAAATCAAACGGCCGACGGCCTATGTCATCGCTGAGGAGCTGGTCGAAAAAGGCCTGATCGTCCATGTGCCCGGCGAAGAGAAGAAGCGCTATATCGCGAGAACTCCAGATAGCTTTTTCGAGGAGGCGGAAAGCAAGCTCCAAAAGGCGAAGAGTGTTTTGCCGGAACTGCGTTCTTTCCAAAAAGGCACCGCAGAGAAGCCAAGTATCATGTATTACGAAGGAGCAGAGGGCGTTCGTCAGGCCTATGACTATAAAAAGAAGGATCTCCACGGTAAGGAAATCGTGGGCTTCTTCGCTTCACCTGAAGATGCCTCGCCAGAGGTGACCAAAGTCTTTCTTGAATGGAATGCGTACAAAGAAAAATATGGGCCGAAAGTTCGTGGACTGACCGTGGATACCCCTGTTCTTAGTCCTTACTCCAAATACCTTGAGCCAATCAAGGGTAGTATTCAAGCGAAGTTCATGCCCCCAGACCTGTACAGTGCTAAGGCTTCAATTGAAGCCTGTGATGGTCAATTTGTCCGTATTTGCCTTATTGAAAGTGCCCAAGCACTCATCATTGAATCCCCCAAGTTTGCGGTGGCGCTCCAAGAAGTTTTTGAGCTCCTCTGGAAAGCGCTGGAGGGGAAATATGACACACCACAAATGTTGAAGCTTCCGCAGAAGTAGGGCGCTGGTTAATATCTTGAAAAGAGTGGAAAGTAGGCTGTGACCTAAAGTTTATTTTTCGCATATAATCAGATACTTTCGGATATAGTCGGAATATACGATTTGACTTTCCTTATACAACCTCATATAATCTTATATACTAACAATAGTAGATGAGATTATGGAAAATAAAGCTTCATTTGAAGCCAGATTCACCACTCTACCAGGAGAAATCTGGTCTAAAATAGCCAAAATTGACGAAATAAAAGGCAGATGGACTGGTGGGCTGAAATTGAGTCCCCAGATTTTGATGCGTCTCAAGAAATCGGTTCTTGTAACCTCTTCTGGGGCTTCCACTCGTATTGAGGGTTCCAAGCTATCCGATGAAGAGGTAGAGGCCTTTATTCAGGGGGTAAAGCCTGGGAAATGGGAAAGTCGGGATGAACAAGAGGTCAGGGGCTACTATGAGCTTTTGAGCAATGTTTTCGATGCTTGGCGAACCCTCTCTTTCAGCGAAAGCTCCATCAAGCATTTCCACAAAGAGCTTTTGAAATATGTGGAAAAAGACGAGCGCCACCGAGGGGAATACAAGAAAGGGGAAAACTCAGTCAAAATGTTTGATGCCGACGGCAAGGAAATCGGAGTGGTGTTTGAAACAATGCCCGCCTATCTCACCCCGAAGAAAATGCAGGAACTGGTAAGTTTTACGCTTACCGCTTTAGAAGAAAAACATATCCATTCACTGCTCGTGATTGGTAACTTCATCGTAGAGTTTTTGAGAATCCATCCCTTCCAAGATGGTAATGGCAGACTCTCTCGCGTTTTGACGAATCTTCTCTTACTCAAAAAGGATTATGCCTATGCACCCTATGTCTCCCACGAGAAGCTGATTGAAGACAACAAAGAGAACTACTACATCGCTTTGCGAAGAAGTCAGAAGAGTTTCGGAACGGAGAAGGAAGACGTTGTTCCTTGGCTCGACTTTTTCCTCACGATGCTCCTCAAACAATCCGAAATGGCTTTGAAGCTGATGGAAAGTGAGCAGGTGGAAAAACTGTTATCTCCCAAACAGCTTGCCGTCTGGGAGTATGTTCAGGGTGTTGCTGAAGCCACACCATCAGAAATTGCCGAGAAGACTGGAGTGGCTCGACCAACGGTCAATCAGGCTCTTACGAAATTGCTTAAGGTAGAGAGGATTGAAAAAATCGGTTCAGGTCGGAGCACGAGGTATCGGAAGCTGTAGTGAAGCCTAGTTTACTATGGACATTCTAGAAGAATACAAATCTTATAAGAATGTGCTGAGGCTCAAGCCGAGATACTTGGATATTTTTGAGTATAGGCACGGTTTGGCTAATGGCGAAAAGCATTCTTTGGATGAGTGTGGCAGCCAATTTCATATCAGTGGGACGCGGGTAGGGCAGATTGTTGCAAGGGTTGAGTATGAGATTGGAAATATAGTGAGTGGCAGGGTGGGGTAAACCTTACACGCTTGTTCTATCAATCTCTTTAATCCGCAACAGCAGCGGAGCAGGGTTATGGAAGAGTTGAAAAAGGCTGAACAGTAAAACCTCAAAAAACCTAATATGCTCTCAATAGAAGAAGCTCGTGTATTGATAGAGGATGGTGAAGAGTATTCCGATGCTGAAATAGAGCAAATTAGGGATGAGTGCCAGACGCTCGGAGAAATTATCTTTGAGAGTTGGATGAAGGAAAAAACTAACGAAAAATGATTATGGCAGTAGAAATTATATTTGAATCGCACGGAACCACTTACGATAACGAAGCCCATCTTTCATCAGGACATTTTGATGTGGAGCTTTCTCCTCTTGGAGTTCAACAGTCAAAAGAAATGGGAGAGCGTTATAAGGATGACCATTTTGATGCCATTTTCTGTTCAGACCTAGAGCGTTCGTATAAATCAGGGGAGATAGCCTTTGGTGGTAGGTTCCCCATCATCAAAGATACTCGCTTGCGTGAATGTGATTATGGCGAGATGACACAGCATCCGAGCGCTGAAGTAGATACCGAAAAGGTTAAAAGAATCCGTATCCCTTTTCCTAATGGGGAGAGCTATGAACAAACAGCGGAGAGGATGAAAAGTTTTTTACAAGACCTCTTGAAGGACTACGACGGAAAGAGAGTGATGATTATCGGACATCGAGCCACTCAGTATGGTTTGGAACATTGGATAAAAGGCCTACCCTTGG
>JACCDG011949410.1_pt1 | contig 14533 bp, 11 predicted proteins | sample 7442471 | NCBI WGS metagenome assembly JACCDG01 (sample SAMN15323444, study PRJNA562643) | freshwater metagenome | isolation source: river surface water | place: USA:Blue River Watershed | collected 2017-08-17
CTGCGGGCCGCCCTTTTTGTTGGATATTGTTTCCTTTTATGAGGTCAAAATTGCTTAAAAGTTGACCTGTGCCTGAATTCGGAGTAGGTTTCCTCTTTGGTAATTAACTGGATTGACCGCATCTTCAAAACGACGAGCCGACATCGTGTACATTACCACAAGTTCAAAATTCCTATTCGGTTGCCATTCAGCTCCAATTTCTAATTCTTTCACTTCGTAGCTACGTGCATCCAATTCGTGCTTCTTTCCACCGTCATAATATTGAAAACGACTAAATGGAATCAGTGTTTGACCTTGGAAATCTAATTTATAGCTTGCGGTAATGAAACCACCTTTCAAGGGGCTTTCAATCACGCTATTTGTTAGTTTATCGTACTCAGGTCCACGACCAATATTATACTCAGCAAGAATACCAAACGGTTTAGGATACAAAACAAATGTAGCACCAATGCGCTCATCGTTATATAATTTATCTGTAGCGGTTCCAACTCCTGATGTCGTAGATAACAAAGTAAATTGCCCTTTATAAGCTTGAACTCCAGCTTCTAGAACTTGATTCTTAATTTGTACAGGGTAAGAGGCTCTAGCCACAACATGCTTATTCGAATTGAGTTCAGGACGATTTGCAGTTTGTCCATTATAAACCCCTATACCTAAAACACCGTAATCACCTGAACCTTTTAAGCCTTCGCTTACAAGAGAAGAAAATAATTTGCGAGTTTTAGCCGGTGCCCAGTAAAAAAATACCCCTAAATCACGCTCATTAGTTACAGCACTATTCATGGCATCAGCACGGTCTAAAGGCAAACGGTTTTGCGAAGACTGCATGTTTTCAAAACCATATGGAACCTTTGATTGTCCAATTCTAAAGCGAAACTCATTTTTCTCATCCAAACCTACATCGAAATAAGCATCTCTCAGTTGGCCGAAATGCATGGCCGAAGATGAAGGTGCACTTGCGAAATCTGGTTGAATGTAAAAATATACTCTAGGGCTAACCTGACCATAAAAAATCAAACGCATTCGACGAACAAAAAAGTCATTATCACCACCCCAACTTTTATCACATTGTTCGCATTCCAAATCTTCATTTGTTTGTAGGAGACCGTTGTAACGAACTTGCATGTAACCACGCATTTGAACGTTTTCGTACCATTTTTTCGTTGCAGCCGGTGTTTTAGCTTTGGTAGAATCTTTTGATTGTTGTGCTTGAAAACCAAGTGAAATACTCAGTGTAATCAGCAAGAAGTAAATTTTTGACATGTGTAGCAATTTTAATTTCGTTGCCAAAATTAGTTCCTTCACACTGAGTTAACATTAGTTTCATTTTCATTTAACCTTTATATAATCTTGGTAATATTTAGTTAACATTGGAGCTGTTTTTCCTTAAATAGTGCCACCAAAGCCCAAGCAAAACTTGAAAGAGCGCTGTGAACAATGTTATGTTTACGTTAACAAACTGCATAATACTTGAGTGTGCTTTGTGAACGGCCTACATTTGTCTAAAAATCAAATATTATGGCCGGAATTTTAAGCTACTTTTTACCAAAAGACAAGGTGTTTTATTCTTTATTTGAAGACGCCAGTAACAACTTAGAAAAAATTGCTCAAAAGCTACAGCAGGTAGTACATGAGTCAGATTTCAACAAACGAGCGGCGCTTATCGAAGAAATGCGTGATATCGAGCATCAAAATGATAACATTACGCACCAAATCTTTATTGAACTCGGTAAAAACTTCATTACTCCTTTTGACCGTGAAGATATTCACTCATTAGCCTCAGCCCTCGACGATATCGCTGACTATATTTATGCTTCTGGAAAGAAAATCAACTTCTACAAAATTGACCCAATTTCTGACCAAGGCATTCAAAAAACAGCAGCTGCCATTTATGATGCTGTGATTGCTGTAAAAGCTGCTGTGATGGAACTACGCAACTTAAAGAATACACAGAAAATTATTGAGTGTGTCATTAAAATCAATAGCATTGAAAACAATGCCGACAATATTTTTGACATGAGTATTGAGCAACTCTTTAATTCTGATGTTGACGCAAAAGAATTGATCAAACGCCGCGAACTTTACATGGTGATGGAAACAGCTACCGACAAATGTGAAGACGCAGGTAATGTTATTGAATCAATCGTGGTTAAATACGCTTAATTCTAAGCGTTCTATTTAAAACATCAAGCTATGTTTACGTTATTATTAATCGTAATTGGAATTGCCCTGCTTTTTGACTTAGTCAATGGCTTTCACGATGCTGCCAATTCAATTGCAACAGTAGTCTCTACCAAAGTACTTACTCCTTTTCAGGCGGTACTTTGGGCGGCATTATTTAATGTGATTGCATTTTGGGTATTCGACATGAGTGTCGGTAACACGGTTGCCAAAACTGTTGACAACAATGCCATTGACCTTTGGGTTATCTTGGCAGGTCTTCTTGCCGCCACATTTTGGAACTTATTAACCTGGTGGTTAGGAATCCCGTCTTCATCTTCCCATACCTTAATTGGTGGCTTTGCCGGCGCTGCGGTTGCGCATGCGGGTTTTGGCGTCATTGAGAGTGGAGAGATTTTCAAAGTTGTTGCCTTTATTTTCCTAGCACCAATAATTGGTGGTTTTATCGCTTATTTAATTGCGGTGGTTACCATTTCAAGGTCTTTTTGGAAGAAAATGTTGGTCATCTTATTGCTTTCAGGTGTAACCATTGCCGTTATGGAATACATGATTGAGTATATCGACATGAAGCCAATCATGATGTATATAGTTATCGGTATGATTGCTGTATTTATCTTGGTATATATTTGGTTTGAAATTGCTTACGGAAGTAAGCGCCCATCTGCACTAAAAGAAGCCAACATGCACAAGAAATTACAGTTGCTTTCTTCTGCAGCTTTTTCTCTCGGACATGGTGGTGCAGACTCTCAAAAAGTAATGGGTATTATATGCGCTGCATTACTGGTTTATGGAAATATGGGCAGAGAGGGTAAATTGGATCAACCAGTACCCAAAGATCTTCGCATCACTGAACTCATGCAGATTGAATTCAACGATGCCGCTGGTAAAAAACATAAATTTAAACCTGAGGTAGCTGAAATCAACGGCCAAGTTTATTTCGTTGACCACAAAGAGGTGATTGATGCAGCAACGGGCGTCCCAATTTACACGGAAGATGGTACTCCATTTAAAGGTGTAAATCTAGGTAAGGTACAAAACATACCTTCTTTTGATGCCATTGATGAAGCACTTGAGAAGGTGGAAATCTTTACATTCGGAGATGCACTTTGCGATGCGAAAACCAACGATACCATTTTTACTGAGAAAACACTCAATAAAAATTACAAGTTTGCCGGTGTATTTACTGAATATGTAGATGGTTCAACCGGTGAATTGCGCGAAGGACACAAAATCAAGACTAAAGTACATTCTGACACCATGCCTTTCTGGGTATCTTTTGGCTGTTACTTAATGATTGGTTTAGGAACATTGATGGGTGGTTGGAAGATTGTCAAAACAATGGGAACTAAGATTACGAAGGTCACACCGCTGGAAGGTGTTTGTGCCGAAACCGCAGGGGCGCTTACCCTGTTTACCGTATCTCAGTTTGGAATCCCGGTTTCGACAACCCACACCATCACAGGTTCTATCATTGGTGTAGGTGCCACTAAACGACTCAGTGCAGTTCGTTGGGGCGTTACAATTAATCTTCTTTGGGCTTGGATTTTAACCATTCCTGTAAGTGGATTATTAGCTGCAATTTTTTACTACTTGATCATTTGGTTTAAGTAGTAAAAATCTAGAATTTTCGATGAAAAAGGGCGCTTATGTGCCCTTTTTTGATAAATATTCATTTGTATTTGTAAAAAATTCAAAATTCCTTAACTTTAGGCCGAATCTAAAAAATCAACTATGAAAAAACTTTTACTAACTATCAGTGCTGTTGCGCTTTCTGCTGCAACCTATGCACAGGTCATCGTTGCCGGGATTTCTCCTCAGAGCATCGTTGCCAATTACACTCACACTTGGGCAGATCCAGGAAGCGGTTGGGGAACACCTGACTTCAACATCCCTGGTACTTATGTTCAAGATACACTCATGATTGTAGATGACGGTTCTACAGGTTTAAACCCCCAAGGCAATCCAATTTCTGCAGAAGGATGTAACCCACTCATCAACAACTTAACAGGTAAAATTGCGGTTGTTTTCCGTAACACTTGTGAGTTTGGTATGAAAGCACTTAATGCTCAGAACGCAGGAGCAGTTGGTGTTATCGTAGTAAACCGTAACCCTGGTGAAGTTATTGCCATGGGAGCTGGTGCTTCTGGTGCCAACGTAACTATCCCAGTTGTTATGCTTGACCTCAATGATGGTTTAGCACTTATTGCTGAGATGGCTAACGGTCCAGTTGTTGCTTTCTTAGGTAACAAAACTGGTTTATTCCCGAACGATGCCGGAATTTCTGGTGCTGCAAGTCTGTTGCCACGTCAAGCGATCATTGCTTCACAATTGGCACAAAACGGTACAGAGTTCAACTTTGACTTAGGTGCACGCGTTTACAACTACGGTAACCAAGCGCAAAGCAACGTTTCATTGAAGGCTACTATCACAAACCCAACAGGTGCTGTTGTTTACGACAACACTGTTTCAGGTTTATCAATTGCTGCTGGTGACTCTACTGACGTAGATCCTAGCCAAACAAACAATTTGCCTAACTTCTCTTTAGCGTCTTACCCAGTAGGAACCTATACTTTAACTTACACTGTAAGCTTAGGTGTTCCTGATAACTACGATGCAGATAACACTTTGACAACTACTTTCACTGTTTCTGATTCATTATTTGGTTATGCGCAAGCAGATGCTACTACAGGTGTACCAACAGGTGGTAATTACTATCGTCCATCAACAAACAACCAAACTTTCTCTACTTGTCAGGTTATTGACAACGCAAACGCTAGCCGTTTGAAAGCGAAAGGTGTTTGGTTCTCCGCAACTACATCTGCAGCGTCAGGTGCGGTACTTACAGGAGAGGAAATGGCGCTTTACCTTTATAAGTGGGAAGATGTTTTTGCTGACTTAAACGACGCAAACTTGGCTTTCAACACACTTACTGAAGTAGCTAACGGATTCTACTATTATCCAGACGATCTTCAAGGTGAAACTGTTTACGGTGCTTTCACTACACCAGTTGCGCTTGAAGACAACCAACGTTATTTAGCTTGTGTTCAAACTGTAAACCTTAGCTTGTACTTAGGTCACGAAAATGGCACAAACCTTACTTGGAACGAAGCATACTACCTTCAGCCAATGACACCAAACGAAAGTGATGGTACTTGGTTTGCAGCTGGTTTTGGTTCTGACCTTCCAAGCTCTATGGCTGTTGCAGTGATGGACAACGACGTAAACGTTGCTGAATTGAATACAGTTGACGGAAAAGCATTCCCTAACCCTGCAACAGATGTAGTTACTGTTTCTATCGAAGGTGATGGTGTTGCTCAGTTAGTAGTAACTGACGTTGCTGGTAAAGTAGCAATGACAGGTGCACTTAACTTGGCTGCTGGTCAAGCTGATGTAAACCTAGACGCACTTCAAGCAGGTCTTTACATTTTCAACGTAACACTTGAAAATGGTAAAACTGCACAATTCAATGTTGTGAAAAAATAAGCTTTATCGCTTTTGATTCGAAAAGGGACGGGCAACCGTCCCTTTTTTATTTGCTATCTTTGTGGTATGTCAAAAGCATCATATACTGTCACTGCAGCACTCCCCTACGCCAACGGACCCCTTCATTTAGGACACGTTGCCGGCGTTTATTTACCAGCCGATATCTTTGTGCGTTTTTTACGCATGAATGGCCACGATGTCGCTTTTATTTGTGGTTCAGATGAACACGGTGCAGCCATCACCCTACGCGCCAAAAAAGAAGGATTAAGCCCAAAAGATATTGTAGACAAATATGACGGTATCATCCGAAATGCTTTCAAAGACTTCAATATCAGCTTTGATATTTTTCACCGTACATCTTCAGCTTTACATCACGAAACTTCAGCAGCGTTTTTCAAAAAACTCTATGACCAAGGTCAATTCACTGAAGAAGTTTCAGAACAATACTATGACGAACAGTTTCAGCAGTTTTTAGCCGACCGCTATATCACCGGAACTTGCCCCAAATGTCAAAATGCAGGCGCATACGGCGATCAATGCGAGAAGTGTGGTTCTGACCTCAGTCCAACTGACCTCATCAACCCTACTTCAACGTTAAGTGGCAGCAAACCCGTGCTCAAAAGTACCTCACACTGGTACCTCCCCATGGACCAACACGAAGCTTGGCTTAAAGATTGGATCCAAGATGGCACCCTTGACGGAAAAAAGCAACACGAACCCAAAGAATGGCGCAACCAAGTCATAGGACAATGCATGTCCTGGATAAATGGTGGTTTAAAACCACGCGCCATGACCCGTGACCTCGATTGGGGTGTGAAGGTGCCACTACCCGGTGCAGATGGCAAAGTACTTTATGTTTGGCTCGATGCACCCATTGGTTATATTTCAGCCACCAAACAATGGGCCCTAGACAACGGCAAAGATTGGGAGCAATATTGGCTCAAATCAAAAGCCCAAGACCGCAAATTGGTGCACTTCATTGGTAAAGACAACATCGTTTTTCATGCGATTATTTTTCCAATCCTACTTAAAAACCATGGTGACTTCATTTTGCCTGACAACGTGCCGGCCTATGAATTCTTAAACCTCGAAGGCGACAAATTCTCTACCTCCAGAAATTGGGCAGTTTGGTTGCACGAATATTTAGAGGCGTATCCCGACAAAACCGACGAGCTCAAATATGTCCTTACGGCAATTGCCCCAGAAACCAAAGATTCAGAATTTACTTGGAAAGAATTCCAGACGCGCGTCAACTCAGAGCTTGCCGATATCTTTGGCAACTTCGTAAACAGAACCTTGGTCTTGACCAATAAATATTACGAAGGGCAAGTACCCGCAGCAGGTGCCTTTACTCCAGAAGATCAACAAATCATCTCGCAAATTCAAGAAATTCCTGGACGTATCTCAAAATTGGCCTATGCCTACAAACTTCGAGAGGCACAAGCTGAAATGATGAATTTTGCCAGAATTGGCAACAAATATTTAGCAGACAACGAGCCTTGGAAATTAGTAAAAACAGATCCTGAGCGTGTGCAAACGATCATGCACATCGCGCTACAAATCACGGCTAATCTCCAAATTGCGTGTCAGCTCTTCTTGCCAGCCACAGCCGCCAAACTCGGCACAATGCTCAATGCTTCTTGGTCGACATTTCAAGACCTTGGGCGAATTGACCTTTTACAAGCTGGACATCAAATTGGCGAAGTTCAAATCTTATTCTCAAAAATCGAAGACACACTTGTTGAAACCGAAGTTGGCAAACTCAAGGCAAGCAGTGCTGTTCAAAGTAAATATCCTCCTATGAAAGAAGCAATTGCATTTGATGATTTCTCAAAAATGGACCTCCGCATGGGTACCATTCTTGCCGCTCAAAAAGTAGAGAAAGCAGACAAACTGCTCCAACTCACCGTTGACACCGGCATTGACCAACGCACCATTGTCTCAGGTATCGCCGAGCACTACGCCCCAACGGACATCATTGGCAAAACTGTACTTGTATTACTCAACCTCGAACCGCGCAAAATTCGTGGCATCGAATCTCAAGGAATGATCTTAATGGCTGAAAACGAGGAAGGTAAACTGAGCTTCTTGGCATCTGAACAAGATTTCGGCGCAGGCCCTACTGTTCGCTAACGATTTTTTACGCTTATCTACTTGCAGAACTTAAAAAAGTTCGTATCTTTGTAGTCCCAATACGGAAAACAACACGTTTCAAGATATATTGCGGGGTGGAGCAGTTGGTAGCTCGTCGGGCTCATAACCCGAAGGCCATCGGTTCGAGTCCGGTCCCCGCTACTAAGAAAAGCCAGTCTAATTCGACTGGCTTTTTTTGTTTCAAGAAACGTTGAAAGAAATCAATTCAAAAAGGCAAAATCAACAAGCAGCAGCACAGTGCTAAATTCCACATAGTCCATAGGAGATCCCAGTAATTTGCTTTTCGATTGTGTCGTTCAAAAAAACTCCCAATAGGTGAAGATCGATCAACCGTCAGAGGATAAGTGCCAGTTATTTCGTAAATGATTTCACGGACTATCCTCAGATAAAGATAGATTGACAAAGGATACCAAAATAGTCTCGTACAGCTATAGCCAGCAGCTAGTTGAACAACATAATTTGTGCTTGAAAGATAAACCGAAGTGAGCGCGCACAAGGCACAAACAGCAATCATTAAAATGTTGACTCCTTTAATATCGAAGCGATTGTTATACGGTGAAACAAGTAATCCAGAAAGACCTACACCTACCAAAACCAAACTATTTTGTTTTTCATCAAAGTCGTTGCTCAGTAGTCCGATGGCAATTAATATGACGGGAATTATCAGAATAAAATATTCCCAAAAAATGACACGACTTTCTTCCAATTCTCGTTTAACCTCCTCGTCGCTAGGTGTTGCGTCAGGATTATTTTTTAAAACCCCGACGATTATTGAGATCGGGATGGCCATAAAAAACAGGATCAAACAACAGTAGCCCAAAATGGTTAATGCACTCATGTGAATTCAAAAGGCTAAATTTAGTGTGGTTTGATTAAAAATTCGGTTTTTTGTTTATTCGAATGGTGTCAATGAAATTATTTAAGCGCCCACTTTCCTTTCAACGTATCACTTCCTCCGGGAATTTTATTCCTGAATTAGATGGGCTTAGGTTTGTTGCTATTGCCGGTGTGGTGCTTTATCATTTACGCGGATTTATCAATGTAAAGGACACCAATACCTATACCGATAATATGGATTATTCGGTGCTGCAACATTACCTGACCCACGCCAGGATTGGTGTTCCACTTTTCTTTGTAATTAGTGGTTTTATTTTGGGATTGCCATTTGCCAAACAACATTTACTGAAAGAGCGGGCGGTGAATATCAAAAACTATTTTTATCGGCGACTAACAAGGCTTGAACCGCCTTACATCCTAATGATGTCCATTATGTTCATTGGGTTTGTTTTTGTTGCCCATAAATTCACACCGCAAGAAGGTTTTTTCAGTTATTTGGCTTCGCTTTTTTATGCCCACAATATTATCTACGACATCTCACCAAAATTGAATGGGGTGGCCTGGAGTTTAGAAGTGGAGGTTCAGTTTTATATATTGGCCCCGCTTTTGGCCTATTTGTTTTCAATAAGGAATGTAAAAGTGCGCCGCCTAACTTTAGTCGGGATTATTTTAAGCTCGCTTAGCTTCAACCAATTTCATTTCAATCCCTTTCATTTCATCAGTTTGATCAACTGTTTACACTACTTCATTTTAGGATTTTTACTCGTTGACCTCTATGTTTCAAAGACCTATTTTATTCGGAAAACAAAGTTTGATAAACTTTTTGGCTTGGTTTTTTTCTTGCTGATTTGGCTTTTTGATGCCAAGGAATTCGACGGCTATGCCGTGCGCTATGGCTGGAGAATTGTACAACTTGCAAGCATTTTCTTTTTCTATTATTACGTCGTTTTCAACAAAACGTATCGTTTCTTCTCCTTCAAATGGATTACAGGAATAGGCGGCATGTGTTATTCGATTTATTTATTGCATTCCCCTATCATCGGACTCATCGGAAATCCATTAATGAAATTCCAATTCTCTGATCTTTCTTTTATTAATATTCCTATTTTCACGGCAATATTGATTGGCGCCATTTTATGCATCAGTGCAGCTTTTTATTTACTGATAGAAAGGCCTTGTATGGATCAAAACTGGCCACGAAAACTTTTAAAAATGCGTATTACAAAAGTCCTTCCCATTGTACTGTTCACTATTTTACTTTTTAATAGGGTTATTTTATAATTAATTATTAGAATTAGACGACAATTAATGAATTAGCATGAAAAGATTCCTGAAAATTTTACAAAAAATCAACTTAAAAACAATTTTTTTCAATTTTAAGTATCTACCAATTAAGCAAGCAATAAAGTTGCCTATTTTGATTTCTCGCAAAGTTTATTTGAGGGAAGTTTCAGGAAAAATACTAATAATAGGACCAATTAGACCGGGATTAATACAACTTGGATATGGTAATATTGGGATTTTCGATAACAAAAAATCAAGAAGTATTTGGGAGGTTTCAGGAACTGTAATTTTTAAGGGCCGTGCCAATATAGGTCATGGTTCTAAAATTTCGGTTGGCAAAAATGGAGAATTGATACTCGGGGAAAATTTTATAATCACAGCAGAATCATCATTGGTCGCCTCGAAAAAAATTGAATTTGGTAATAATTGCTTATTGTCTTGGGATATATTAATTATGGATACTGACTCGCACATTATTAAAGATAACACAGGAAGTATCATCAATTACCCTAAACAAATTACTATTGGAGACAATGTTTGGATTGGGTGTCGATGTTTAATTTTAAAAGGGGCACAAATACCTGATAACTGTGTAATAGGCGCAGATTCGATAGTAAATCGATTGCTTGAAAACAGAAATTCTTTATACGCCGGAAGCCCTGTCAAATTAATGAAAGAAAGTATTACTTGGGAAATGTAGTTAATGCCGAGACAATCTAGGTGTATCAAATATCAGTAAATTACCAATCGTCGTTGGTGGAAAGAACCAAACCAATTCGATCATTTTTTTATTCGGAATGCACTATCAATTGAGAAATAAATAGCGCCATTAGCGTGCATTCAAAAGACAAATCATTTCTATTTCTATTTTTATTTAGATTTATTCTAAATACCGCTTTTGTGGTATTTCAAGAACGGAGCAGACCCACTTACTTTGCAGCATCAAATTCTACAAAATGAGCAAAGTTCTATCCTATCTATTTTTCATAATTATTACAATACCCTTCTCTATTTTTTCTCAAGATACCTCGAGAGTGAAAACAGTTCAAGATATATATGTAAGAGATATTCTTGGGCGCAGCGTTGATGTAACGAGACTTCCTAGTATTCAAGGAACTGATATTTTTTCAGGGAAGAAAAACGAAGTAATCAATCTCGGTGCCTCCACTGCCGATTTATCTACCAACAATTCCAGACAACTGTTTGGTAAAGTGCCAGGCCTCAGCATTTGGGAAAACGACGGCTCAGGTATTCAGACCGGAATTGCCACACGTGGGCTCAGTCCAAACCGTTCATGGGAATTCAATGTAAGACAAGACGGCGGAGATATCAGTTCTGAGGTTTTTGGCTACCCCGAGGCTTATTATACGCCACCAACAGAAGCTATTGAGAAGATAGAAATTGTGCGTGGTGCAGGTGCTTTGCAATACGGGCCTCAGTTTGGAGGGCTACTCAACTACGTGACTAAAAAAAATCTGGGAAGCAAACCCATTACGGTTGAGTCTTCTCAAACCATGGGTTCTTATGGGATGTTCAACTCATTCAATGCCATCGGAGGTAAAATAAAGAAGTTTAGCTATTATGCTTATATGCATCATCGCGGCGCACAAGGTTGGAGAGAAAATAGCCAGTATCGTACGCAAACCGGTAGCATTTCGATGAGTTATGATTTTTCAAAAAAATGGCAATTGAGTGCCGCATACACCCATATGAATTATGTGAGCCAGCAAGCCGGTGGCCTCACAGATGAGCAATTTGCCACTTACCCAAGCCGCTCTTCAAGGGCAAGAAACTGGTTCAGTACACCTTGGAATACAGCCAACATTTCTTTGAATTTTACGCCATCGGCTGCTACCCGTTTCACTTTTAAAACCTTCGGAATTGTTGCGCAAAGAAATAGTGTTGGCTTTATGAAGAGCATCAATATTGCCGACACGATTAATACAGACATTGCCGCTTACAACCCGCGTCAAGTGGATTGCGATGCCTACCAAAATGTGGGCGCCGAACTGCGCGGCATTCATGAATACAAATTTCTTGGGCAAAAGTCAGCGCTTTCAGGGGGGCTTCGTTTTTACAACGGGAACACAAATCGTCAGCAGAAAGGTATCGGAACTACGGGTGCTGATTTTGACCTCAGCATTGCAACGCAGCAAGATGGCCAAGACTACAAAGCAAACCTCACTTTTGGCACACAAAATTTTGCGGCTTTTGCCGAAAACATATTTAGGCTTACTGAAAAATTGAGTGTTACGCCGGGTATCCGTTATGAATGGCTGCGTTCGAGCACCAGTGGTTACATCAACACTTCAAGCACCGGAAAAATTCAAGAACAGCAACGAGACCGAGCCATTGTTTTAGTGGGCATTGGTGCTGAATATACACTTACTCCTACCGCTAATTTCTATGCCAACTATAGTCAAGGCTACCGCCCAGTTACTTATTCAGAACTCACGCCTGCAGCTACTACAGACGTCATCGATCCCAACTTAAAAGATGCCAAAGGCTACAATACAGATTTCGGATTCAGAGGCTCCTTATTAAAAAGCGCTTTGAAATTTGACATCGGTTTATTCCGTTTGTTCTATGATAACCGTATCGGAACCATTTCTATCAATAATATAGCTTATCGCACCAATATTGGCGCATCTTTAAGCCAGGGTATAGAGAGCTATTTAGAAATAGATCTATTGAAATTATTGCCAAAATTTAGCGCCTGTGCATTATCTGTTTTCGGAAACTACGCCTATGTTGACGCCCGCTACACGCGCTGGGATAATCCTGCACTGGTCAATGACCCTACAGCAACGTTGGTAGGTAAACAAGTTGAGAACGCTCCGAAACATATTTTAAGAACGGGGCTAAATTTCAAGTACCGTGGCTTTAGTTCAACGCTACAATACAATTATGTGAGTGCTGTTTTTACCGATGCTGCCAATACCATTGCGCCAAATGCAACTTCAACAATCGGGCAACTACCTGAATATCAAGTAATTGATTTCAACATGACGTATCAATGGGCAGGAATCTATCAATTGCGTGCAGGTGTAAACAACCTTACCAACGAAGTTTATGCAACTCGCCGTTCAGGAGGCTACCCTGGCCCTGGCATTTTACCAGGCAACGGCAGAACGTTTTACTTAACGCTTGGGGTGAAGTTATAAATGGCTATTTATTGGCTCCGGCTGAACTCCAGGCAGCAGCATTTGCTAAGCGTTCTTTAGTTTTCTGTTTTAGCCTTGCTTGGTCTAACTCAAACTGAGACTGTAAGCTCATCCAATATTCAGCAGAAATCTCAAATATCTGTTCTAACAATAGTGCTGTATCGGCATTAACGGCCCGTTTTCCTTTAATCAATTCATTAAGAAAAGACTTTTGGACTCCCATTCTGAGAGCCAACTCTTTTTGACTCATTTTTCTGAATACAAGTTCATCAAGGATTAACGATCCCGGATGGGTTGCAACAAAAGGAAGTGTTTTATTCATTTTTTAAATGTGTCAAGTATAATGATTACTTAAATCAACAATGGAACAAACAGTCATCGTTTGAATATCATTGATGTGTTGGGTAAGAAAAATTTCAATTCTGTATTGATGATTAACCCTTACCGACCATAGACCTGCCTTGTCACCTTGCAATTTTTTAAAATTGAGACTTTTAATTGCATATAAATCTTCCATTCTGCCTATTGATCGAAGTCTATCAACAATTTGGATATACTTTAAAATTACATTAGGTTGAAATCTATGTTTTTTGTTTTGAGATCGGCCATGTGTATACAACTCTAATAAATAGGGTTTAACAAATTCAATCTCCATCAAATTGCTATTACAAATGTATAAAATTATTTCTGTTAATTCACTTTTTTGTGAATTTCATAAAATTAAAATAAATGTAACCTGAACAAATGATAAGATTTATTTTTCTTCGATAAATAACTAATAGAGGTCCGTATAATTACATAGCTAATTTTACAGAAACGAGCTCTTCAGCCATAGCTTTGTGCAAGATAAGCACTTATGCTACAACTTAATAAACGCCTGTTGCGTAGGGTTTTGACCAAGTGCCGACAGCACATAGAAACCTGGCGCTAATGCAGTAACATCAAAATGATTGTTGCCGGAGCTTGGTAACACATAGGTTTTTCCACTAAGGTCTTTGACTTCAATAAATTGAACCACCGGAGCGGCAAGAATTTGCAGTACATCTGAAACCGGATTCTCAAAACGGACAATTATATTTTGTTCCTTAATTCCTGCTCCTTCGCCAAATTTCAAAACAGTACCCAAAACAACGCTACAGCTTGTGTCAAAGATTTGATAATTGATTAAGCCTTTTGTGATTTCGTCATAGCCGTCAATCAAGAGCGCCTCAATCTGACTTGAATCAAGTCCACAGAAACAATTACTGAGCAAAGAGTAATTCATGTTGGTGTTATTATCTACATTGAAATTGATATTAGCGCAAATTTCATTGTTATAGATTGCCGGACTATCCCCTACGTTACTGACGCCAGAAATTTTAATCCCACCTATATTTTCATTGATTTGATTGTTGTAAACAACCGTATTGACCGAAGCCTCAAGTGCTAGC
>JACCDG011357382.1_pt1 | contig 14532 bp, 15 predicted proteins | sample 7442471 | NCBI WGS metagenome assembly JACCDG01 (sample SAMN15323444, study PRJNA562643) | freshwater metagenome | isolation source: river surface water | place: USA:Blue River Watershed | collected 2017-08-17
AGGGTTTGCAGCTCCTGGCGGCCGAAAAGTTCGGGGAGGTGCTTTTTCAAGATCTCGGTGAGGTGCGTGGCCATCACCGTGGAGAGATCCACCACGGTATAGCCGGCCATCGTGGCGTTTTCTTTGTTGTTGGTGGAAATCCAAATCGCCGGCAGACCGAACGCGGGTTCGGTAGTAGACACACCGGCCACCGGCTCGCTTACGTTGCCCGGATCCATCGCCAAGAGATGATCCACCATCAGCTCGCCGCCGCCGATCGATACTCCCTTGAGCATGAAATTGTACTGGCCGGGGTTGAGCTGGAGATTGTCGCGAATGCGCAGGCTCGGGATAATTACGCCCATATCCAGGGCGAATTGGCGGCGAATTTGATTGATGCGCGTGAGGAGCTCGCCATTCTGTTCGGGGTCCACGATGCTGATCAAGCCGTAGCCCACCTCGAGCTCGAGGATGTCCATCGGCAGTAACGATTCGATTTTTTCGGAAGTTTCCTTGCCCTTTTCCTTCGCGGCGATCGCCTCCACGCGTACTTTCTCTTCCTTGGTTTTGCTCACGCGCCAAGCCACGTAGCCGAGGCCGAGGCCGATCGCGAGGAAAGGCAGAGCCGGGATTCCCGGGATCAGCGCCACCACGCCCATCGATCCGGCCGCGATGCCGATGGCTTTCGGCTGGCTCGAAAGCTGACTGCCCAATTCGGAGGTGAGATCATTGCTGCTGCCGGCGCGGGTAACGATCAAACCGGCGGCCGTGGAGATGATGAGAGCGGGAATTTGCGATACCAGGCCATCGCCCACCGTGAGGAGAATGAAGGTTTGCACGGCATCGCCGATATTCATCCCGCGCTGGATCGTGCCGATGATGATCCCGCCGAGGATGTTCACGATCACGATCAAGATGCCGGCGATGGCGTCACCGCGCACGAACTTACTGGCACCGTCCATGGCCCCGTAGAAATCGGCCTCCTGGGCCACGTTCGAGCGGCGCTTGCGCGCTTCCTGCTCGTTGATCACGCCGGCGTTTAAGTCGGCGTCGATCGCCATTTGCTTACCGGGCATGGCGTCCAAGGTGAAACGGGCGGCCACTTCGGCCACGCGGCCGGCGCCTTTGGTGATTACCACGAAGTTGATGATCACGAGGATGATAAAGATCACCAGGCCCACGGCGTAATTTCCGCCCACCACGAACTCGCCGAAGGCTTTGATGATCACGCCGGCGGCGGAGGTTCCTTGCTCGGGGCCGTGTAGCAATACGAGACGGGTGGAGGCCACGTTCAGCGCCAGGCGGAAGAGCGTCACGGTGAGCAGGAGAGACGGAAATACGGAGAAGTCGAGCGGCTTGGCGGCGTAAGTGGCCGTGAGCAAAAGTACGATGCTGATGGCAATCGACAGCGTCAAGAAAATGTCGATCATGAAGGCCGGCAGCGGCACGATCATGAGCACGAGAATGCCGACTAAGCCCGCCGCGAGCAGCATGTCCGCGTTCTTCGCGAACTGCAGGAAGCCTGGTTTTCCGGTGTTTTCGTTCACTAAATACATCCCTTATACGGTGAACTTACCCTTGAGGCGGTAAACGTAAGCGAGTACTTCCGCCACCGCCTGGTAGAGCGCTCGCGGAACCGAGCCCCCCACTTTCACTGACTTATGCAGGGCGCGGGCCAACGGCACATTCTCCACGCAGGGGATCCCGTTTTTGCGCGCAATCTCTTTAATTCTCTGGGCAACGAGGTCGGCCCCCTTCGCCACCACTTTGGGGGCCGCCATTTTTCCGGCGTCGTAACGTAAAGCCACCGCAATGTGCGTCGGGTTCGTGACGATCACGTCGGCTTTCGGCACTTCCTGCATCATGCGCTTGCGGGCCATCTCCCGCTGCAAAGAGCGAATGCGGGCCTTGAGCAGCGGATCACCCTCGCGCTGTTTGTGTTCCTGCTTCACTTCCTGCTTGCTCATCATCAAACTTTGCCGGTACCGGTACTTCTGGTAACCGAAATCGAGGGCAGCCACTACGAGCAAACCCACGCAAACTCCGGCCACTAAACGAAACGCCGACGAGCTCATGTAAGCGAGGAACTGGGCGCTATCCATATCAATCATCGACGGCGAAGCGATGATCTCGGTTTTCAGGAGCGAGTAGGTAACCACCACTACGGCCGCCAACTTGATTACCGATTTAAATCCTTCCACCAGTGAGGACATCGCCGCCAACCGCTGAAAACCCGCGAGCGGATTGATCCGACTGAGCTGCGGGGCGAGCGGCGTCCACGTGTAAAGAAATCCGAACTGCACCACGGAGCCCACTACCCCCGCCACGAAACCCGCGGCCGCGATCGGCAGGATCAAACGGGCCGATTGCATCAGACAGAGGTGCAAGAGGGCACCCGCGCGCTCGCGCGTGAGATCGCTCGTGGCGGCCTCCACGAAAATCCGGCGCATGAAGTTCATGAAATCGGTGGCGAGCGAGGGACCCATGCTGTACATCACGCCGAGCGTACCGAGCAGCACGAGCAGGGAAGTGAGTTCCTTCGACTGGGCCACCTGCCCTTCTTGGCGGAAATCGTCTACGCGTTGCTGTGTGGGTTCTTCTGACTTTTCTTCGTCGGATCCCGACTGTTGCTTTTCCGCCACTCGTCAGCTCCCTAAGTAAGAAATCCGAGGAAGTGAGTCATGCGTTCGGCCATCAGCTTGAACACGTCGCCCACGTTGGTGCCGAACATCGGCATCGTGAGGGATAGCACGAGAAATCCGGCCAAAATGTTCACCGTGAAGCTCACCACGAACACGTTGATCTGGGGCACGGCTTTGGCCACGATGCCGAACGCGCAGTTGATCAGGAAGATCATGAGCGCCATCGGCGCGGAGAGCTTAGCGGCGATCCAGAATACCTGGGTGGAAGTTTCGAGAATATAAGCCACCAGCGACTTCGTGAACACGATCCCGCCGATCGGCACCAATTCGTAGCTCTGCATGAGGGCACGGAGAAAAATGTGGTGACCATCGAGCGCCAAGAAAAGCAGGGTGGCGAATATCATGATCATCTGGGAAATTACGGGCACGTTCGCTTCGCTATGGTGGTCGTAAACGGCGGCCATGTTGAAGCCCATCTGGTTACCCACGTGGCCGAACGCGTAGGTAAGCCCCTCGAAGAAGAGCTTAGCCACGAAGCCCATGCAGAGACCCACGGCGAGCTCACGGATCACCAACGTAACGATACCGAGATCGGAGGTGGCCAGCGACGCCGCCTGGGTAAGCCCGCTCTGCGCGGCGATCGGAAAGAGCGCCATATTGATCGTGAATGAAAGAAAGATCTTCACGAGGGGAGGGATATTGGCGTCGCCGAAGAAAGGCAAAATGAGGAAAAGGCCGCCGATTCGCGTGAGGGAGGCGAAGAAGGGAATGATCTCGGCTTCGGTGAACCCGTAGTTAACCATCTCACCTCACGTAGTTCGGCAACGCGGTGAATAGCTCCGTGGTGTAAGCGGTGAGCATCTGGGTCATCCAGGGGGCGAGGATCACCATCACCACCACGATGGCCAGCATCTTCGGGATGAAAGTGAGCGTGGCTTCGTTAATTTGCGTAACGGCCTGAAAAATACTCACGATCAAACCCACCACGAGGGCGGAGAGAAGGAGCGGCGCCGATAGTGCCACCGTGGTCCAGATCGCATCGCGCCCCAAGCTGAGAACCATATCTTCGGTCATTGCTCACCCCTAGCCAAACGAACGAACCAAGCTGCCAATCACGAGCTCCCAGCCATCTACCAAAACGAACAGCAATAATTTGAACGGCAAGGAGATCACCACGGGCGGCAACATCATCATACCCATCGCCATCAGCACCGAAGCCACCACCATGTCGATGATCAGGAAAGGCAGGTAGAGCATGAAACCGATCACGAACGCCGTCTTGAGCTCGCTCACCATGAAGGCCGGGATCAATACCCAGGTGGGCACGTCGCCGCGGGTTTGCGGCTTATGCACGCGCGCCAGTTCCACGAACATGATTAGATCCTTCTCGCGCACCTGCTTGAACATGAAGCCCCGCAGGGGCGCTTCGGCGCGGGCGATGGCCACGTCCTGGGAAATCTTTTCGGCCATGTAAGGGCCGAGGGCGTTGGTGTTAATGTCCTGCCAAACCGGCGCCATCACGAAGAAGGTGAGGAAAAGCGAAAGGCCGATGATGAGCTGGTTCGGCGGCATGTTCTGCGTGGCGAGGGCCTGGCGGAGGAAGGAAAGCACCACCACGATGCGGGTGAAGGAAGTCATCATGATCAGGATTGCGGGCGCGAGCGAAAGCACCGTGAAAAGAATCATGATCCGTAGGGCGGTTACGGTTTCGGTGGGGCTCGAACCACCCCGGGGCATCGAGATATTGATCGAGGGAATACCGAGTGCGCTATTGCCGGCCGCGTGCGCGAGCGGGGCCAGCAAGAGACCTCCGAGCACCAGCGCTAACCCGATTTTTCCCTTCATCACCCTACTCCCTTACAGCGGCTTGAATCCGGCGATGCGCTTCTTGATCGAAGAGCGAACGCCGAGTTCCGTGGAAACTTGGTGCGCGATGGGGGCGCCCGCCGTGTCGTCTTTGGCGGAACCCGCGCTCATCGCGCCTTCGAAAGCCTCGTTGAAAGAAGAGCCCGGCCCGATCTGGTCGAGGAACTTTTCGATCTTAACGTCGGAACCGAGGTTCGAGAGCAAGGTCATGCCGTCGCCCGCCATGCCCACCACCAGAAATTGATCCAGCACCTTGATCAACGCGATCGAGCGCTTAGGGCCCAAACCCTGGCTGGCCACGAGCTCGATCACCTTGGGTTGCTTGGGGAAACCGCCGAGGGAGATTCCTTTGCCGAGCGCGAAACGGCGGTAAGCCACGGCGGCGGCGCCGATGACGCCGATCACGAGGAGCAGCGAGGCGAAAATCTTGGTGGCCGTGGTTTCCTTACCCTTCGCGGCTTCCACGGCGGCAGTTTTCGCGGTGAAGAGAGGAGTGTCTTCGCCGGTAGCCAGTGCTTCGGTGGCGGGCGCAATCACCGCGGGTTTCCGCTCGGCGGAGGCGGCGAGAGCCGGCGTGGCGCTCGGGGCGGCCTTCGCGAGGCTCTGCTTGGATTCGTTGAGGATCTCCTGTACCACGCGCTCTTCTTCCGTGTCGGACACGGCGGAATTGGCGGCCGCTTTATTTTTCACGGCGTCGGTAATGGCTTGGCCCACGTTGGCCGCTACGCCCTTCACGGTAATGCGCAGGCCCTGGCCCGTGATTTCCCACGAAGATTTATTTTTAATCGAACTCGCCGGCGACTTCAGGAGCACGCGGGCGCGGGCCAAATCGGGCTGGTACTGGTAAGTGAAAACTTTTTCCATCCCCGACTGGTTGATATTCTCCGTGCGCGCGGGGTACGCGCTTACGCCCTTGAGCGAGAGCTGGATGAAGTTACGCTCGAAGTCCACGCTCACGTTCTCGGGCGGCAGTGCCTGCGAGAGGGAGAAGTCGATGTGGTAGCTGCCATCTTCCTGCGGCGTGGCCTTGATGCCGGTGATGGAAACCGGGGCCGCGTGCGCCCCGGACATCATCCAGAGGCAGGCGAGGACGGAAACTGCGACTAACAGCACTTTCGAGAGCACGTCCACGACGCGGTCACGAACTCGTAGGTTTCTCTGGGCATGGCGAATGAACTTCATGTTCGTTCCTCAGCGCCTGGCCGCGCGGGCAGCGTCCTGCTCCCCGATGTTCGCCGCCAGGCTATCCGTTACTTAAGTTGTTCGATACGTTCTACGGGAGAAATAATATCCGTGAGGCGGAGACCGAACTTTTCGTTCACCACCACCACCTCGCCGCGGGCGATCAGCTTATCGTTCACCAAAAGCTCGAGCGGCTCGCCGGCGAACTTGGCCAGCTCCACCACCGAGCCTTGACCGAGCTGCAAGAGATCGCGCACGAGGATCTTGGTTCTACCCAGCTCCACGCTCACGCGCAGCGGGATATCGAGGATAAAATCCAGGTTATGGATCTCATCCTGCGGCGCTGCCTTCTTCTCGGGAACCGGATTTGCCGTTGCTTGCGTTGCTTCCATTTTCTACTCCCCCTACTCGTCTATCGGCCGCGTAACTTGGATGGCACGGTTACCCCGGCTCACCCCAAAGCGGCACTTAAATTTAGGCGTACCTTCCACTACCAAATCGAGTTCCCCGTCGGCGTCCTGCGTGAGTGGGATCACGTCGCCAATATTTAGGTTCACGAGATCGCCCACCGTCAGGTTGGTCTCACCCAGATTCACCCGCGCGTGGAGCATGGTTTCGGAAAGATGATGGCGCAGCTGGCCGGTCCATACTTTCTCGAAGCGATCCCCTTCGGGCTGGAAGCCGGCGTTGAGTTTTTCCTTGATCGGCTCAAGCGTTTGGTAAGGAACCACGATGGCGATGGTGCCGGAGGCGTGCTCGAGCTCCACTTCGAAGGTGGTAGAGATCACCACGTCGGAAGGAGGCACGAGACCCACGAACTGAGGGTTCACCTCGATACGCACGAATTCGATATCGGTGCGATGCACGGGCGACCAAGCTTCGTCGAGATCCTTGAGCGCGAGCTCCACTACCTTAGTGATCACACTCAGTTCGATACGGGTGAATTCTTTCCCTTCGCTTTTCGTGTAGGGACGATCGGAGCCGCCGAAGAAAGCGTCCACGAGAGCGTACACGAGCTTGGATTCGATCACGAGCATGCCCGAACCGCGCAGGGTATCGAAACGCATCACGCCCATGCAGCTGGGAATAGGCAGGGTGTTAAGGAATTCACCGAACTTCAGGAGGTCGGTGGAGATGATCGAAAGGGAAGCGATCTTGCGGAGGGCGGTCGAGAGGCTCACGCGGAAGAGACGGATGAAGCGCTCGTAGATGATGTCGAGGGTCATCATCCGGCCGCGAATCACGCGGTCCTGGTTGCCCAGGTCGTAAGGCATCACGTTCACGTTGATGGGCGCAGCTTCGGCGGCGGCGGCTCCACCCGCGGCGGCGCCCGCATCGGCCCCGCCGGCCGCGGCGGGATCCATCACGGCGTTCAGGAGCGCGTCTACTTCACTCTGGGAGAGAACCTGATTCATCCAACCTCCATGTTGGCGTACTCAGCTGCTGGTATTTAGTTCACTACGAACGCGGAAAAATAGACTCCTTCTATTTTTCCCTTTTTTAGGAACGAGTTCGAAACGGTTTTGATTTCTTCTTTTAGGTAATTGCGGCCCTCGGTGCTTTGCAGATCCCCGGGCTGCTTACTGTTGAGCAGAGAGATCACTTTGTCGCGGAACTGAGGCTTGCGCTGCTTGAGCTCTTCCTCGTCGGCTTCCTTGTTCATCTCGAAATTGACGGTCACCTTCACGTAATGCGTGCTGGCGGGACCGGCGAGGTTGGCGGTGAAATCGCCCACGCTGAAAAATCTGGTTTCGCTGGGGGTGCCTTCGGCTGCGCCGCCGCCGCCGTGCTCTCCGCCACCGCCGCCACCGCCACCGTGTTCGCCGCCCGTGGAAGCCGGCGCGTGTCCGCCACCGCCACCGTGTTCCGCGGCGCCCGCGGCCACCTGGTCGAGCGTTTGTTGCTCCGCCTGTTTCTTCTGGCCCATCATGAGCACCACCGCCACGGCGAGCATCATCACCATGTTGAGGCCGAGCACGCCCATCATCATCTTCTTGGCTTTGCCGTCGTCGGCCGCCGGAGCCGCCGCTGCCTCTACTGCCTTTTCTTCTTTCGGGTCTGCCATTGGCTCCTCCTTGAGCGCGAATCCACAGGACCTTGAACCCGAGAATGGAATTGCAACGCCCATGCCACGGAGGAACTAGATTTGGTCAGGGAAATGGCGCAGAGAAAAGCGGCTAAATAATTGATTTCTTAAGGATCGCCACCGAGCGCAAAAGTATGGATAAACGGGCGAATGCCCGCAGCGTCAACGGAATCTTGGAAGCAACGTCAGGGAATTGACGAATTGCCGATATTAGATCCGGCGATAATGCTCGCGCCCGAGCTCTCGTTCACCAGCATCACCGAAGACCAAGCGTAAACCACGCAAACCAACGCCGCTAAAACCATCGCGCGCAAAAGCATAGAACCTCACCTCGGGCATTGAACGCCCAATGGCTCACAGGAAAAAATATTTAGGGTTGGGCTGGAGGCGCCCCGTAGGACGCCCCAGCCCAAAAGTTCAAACCGAAAAAACTACGCTATTAAGAGCGGCGCAGATTGATGATTTCCTGCATGAGCTCGTCCGAGGAGCTCAACGTTTTGGCGTTGGCCTGGAAAGCTCTCTGCATCTGGATCAGGTTCACGAACTCGGAAGCGATATCCGTGGTGGAAGATTCCACCGACTTAGCGAACACGCGTCCGCGTCCCGCCGTGCCGGGTCCGCCGATGTTCGCGGCGCCCGAGGTGCGGCTTTCCTTGAACATGTTGTTACCGGCCTTGAAGAGGCCTTCGTTATTTTCGAACTTGGCCACCGCGAGCTGGGCGATGTTTTTGGTCACGCCGTTGGTATAGAAGGCGGCGAGTACGCCGTCGTCGTTGAAGGAGAGACCGCCGATGGTGCCGGCAGTGTATCCGTCTTGCGTGTGCTTATAGATATCGCTGGCTGAACCGTACTGCGTAGAGCCCTTGGTGCCCGTGCCGCCTTCCATGATCGCGTCGCCGAACGTGAACTTGATGTTCTGATCGGGTTGCGCGCCCTTGGTGAAGTTGAAAGCGCTCTGCTCCACGGTTTGTTCCTGGAGTTTACCGTCGATGGTGTACTTGAGGGTACCCGTGCCGGCGATCACTTCTTTGCCCTTCTCCCCGCCCACGATCTCTTCGCCCTTGGCGGCGGCGTACCACTTCCAGTTATTGTCGGCCGTCTTCGAGAAGTACATCGTGAGGTTATGCGAGTTACCAGCGGAGTCCATCACGGTGATACCGGTGGAGTAGTTCGAGGTTTCCACTGGTTTCTCGATATTAAAACCACCTTCGCGCACGTCGGCGCGGATATCGAGGTTCATCGCGATGTCCACGAGCTCGGTTTTCTTGGCGTCGATCACCGTTTTGTCTAGCTTGATCGAATCGAGCTTGGTGGTGATCTTACCGCTATCGTCGGCGCGAAACCCCTTCACGAAGTTTCCGTCGATATTGATGAGCTCGCCGTCTTTGTTAAAGTTGAACGAGCCGTTACGCGTGAAAGAACGGCCTTCGGGACCGTCGATCACGAAGAAACCATCGCCGGAGAGGGCCACGTCGGTGGCCTTATCGGTTTGGGTTACGGAACCCTGCGAGAAAACCTGGGTTACGCCGTTGAGTTTGGTACCGCGGCCGATCTGGTTACCGCCGAGCACGCCCTTGAGAGATTTCGCCACCACGTCGGCGAACTCCGCGCGGCTCGTTTTAAAGCCTACGGTATTAGCGTTGGCGATGTTATCGGAGATCACCCCGAGCGCTTCACCGTTCGCTTGGATACCGGTTACGCCAGTGTACATTGAGGATAGAATACCCATACGAGAGCCTCCTGCTCTGGTGGGCAACGCCTAAGGCATTCCCACTCTTACGTTCAGGTCCTTCAATCATTCGGGACCTGATGGCCTCCCGTAAGGGTCCGGCCAATTGTTGAACTTTTCCCCGGGTGGTTTCGCCACCCTATTTCTCGCGGATCCTTCGGCCCTCACTGGCCCCAGATCCCTCCTACGCTGATTCCCTCCCGTGCATTCGGCACATTTAGATCACCACCGTAGAATCGATATTCGTAAAGACGTTGCCATTCATCTGCCCGCGATCGAGCACGGTGATCACCGTCTTATTCTTCACGCTCACGATAAATGCCGCGTTATCGGAAAGAATGAGGCTCTCCTTCGAGCCCTTCTGCGCGGCCGTATCCACGGCCTTCTCGAGCTTGCCCATAAGCCCTTGATCCATGGAAATCGAGCGGTCTTTAATGCGATTGAGCGCGTGCGCGGAAAACTTAAGGGGCGTGCCGCCCTCGGCCGCGCCGGGCGGCATCGTGCCCGGGATCTGCGGCAGGCGATCGCGTAGGGCCTTCTCGAAGGCGCCGCCGTCGGCGCCCTTGCGCAGCTCGGCCGCGCCGCCAACTTCCCGTTGGGGCTGCACCGGTCCTACATTTGGAATCAGCAAATCAGACACTAAACAATCCTTGTTTTAGTTATTCACCGGGTTCCATAGAGGCATGGGGGCTTTTCCCTCATCCTCCACCACCGCTTCCTCGCCGGATCCCGCATCCTGCGTCATCCCCATCGAGGCCAGCATGGTTTTAATTTTCTCAGGACTGAGATCATCCGGCAAGCTATTTTTGGCCGGCTGCGTTGCCGACGAAGTCCGTGTAGATTGATTTTGTTTATCTCCCTTAGCCTCCGCCGCCAAGGATTTGGCGGGGGCCGCGGGATCCGCCGCCGTGGCGCCGGCACCGGCGCTCGCCACCGCCTGCGCAATCGCTTTCGACTGGCCCTGCGTATCCGCCTCGATCTGACCAACGGACTCGATCGGAATTTTCTTGCCGTCGACGATGAGCAACGATTTCCCGCCCTCGAAAGTAACGCCGGTCACGATACCGGCAGAGTCTACCTTCATGTTCATGGGCTTACCCATGCTGTCCATCGCGGAAATCTTGTAGCTGTACTCGCCGATCGGCTGATCCTGGCCCTTGCCGTTCTTTCCGTCCCAGCGAACCGACTGCTGGCCCTTCTGCATTTCTCCCAGCTCGAATTCCCGTACCACTTCGCCCTTCGCGCTCACCACCGCCACGTTCACGCTGGTAGCGTCGTCGGGGAGCGCGAATCCGATTTCGGGCGCCTCGCCCTTCTCCAGCTGGAAATGCGTCTTGTCGGTGGTCACGCGCTTACCGATCAGGGAAGCGGCCATCATGTGCTCGGAAGGCTTTTGCCCACTCACCATTTTTTCCAGCGTCGAATTCACGTTCATCATTTGCTCGAGCGCCGAGAACTGCGCGAGCTGGGCGGCCATCTGCTCGTTCTTCATCGGGCTCACCGGATCCTGGTACTTCAACTGCGCGCTCATCAGCTTCATGAAATCGTCTTTACCGAGCTCGTTGCGCTTTTTACCGGTGTGGCGTTTCACGTCGCCGGTGAACTCCGTACCGAGCTTCTGGCGCATCTGCTCGATGTGCTCGTTAGACGACTGGTCACTATTACCCGTATTCACGCTGCGCGCGTCGGTGAGGCCGGTGCCGCCTACTTTAAAGTCGCCCTGTCTGATTACGTTGCTCATCTTCGTTCCTCAAAAACTGGGGGGAGAGTGGCCTCGCGGCCCTCCCGCCCCCTAGTGGTTACGCCACCACGTCTAAGCGACGCGAACTGTCTCGCGCCACCGGTTTGGGGACGAATCGCGAAGCCGCGCTCCGTCCGGAATTATCCGCCTGGGCATCGCCGCCCATGGCCTGGCGTCCGCCGCTCGGGTCTCCCCAACTCGAACTACGCCGATCGTCGCCGCTCATGCCCTGCGAGAAGCCGCCGCTCGATTGCTGCTGGTTCTGCTGGGACATGAACTGATCATTCAGGCCGTTTTTCGTGTCGAGGGAAGCCACCGTAGTGGTGTCGCTCACGGAAACTTCGAACTTAGCCAGGGAAAGGTTCTGCTCCTTCAGCGTCTTCTCGAGATCACTCGAGCCGCTGCGGATCAGCGCGGCGATTTCTTCATTGTCCGCCGTCACCTGAACCTCTACCTTGCCGTTCTGGGTTCCCACCTTAGGCTTCCCCTCGCCCATGTCGTCGGGATGGAGCACGAGACGCATCTCGCCCCCCCCCTTGCCCACGTGCAAAGCTACGCCCGTGCCCAACTCACCCACCAAGGCTCTACGCAGCTCCTCCGGCTTCGCGGAGCCGGGAAGAAAAACGTCGTGCCTCATGATCTCGTTGGCCGATTGTTGCGCGAGGAGCGAACCGAAACCACCGGCTTGATCAAGCTTGGCTTGCTTGCTCGATTCCGGCAGTTCGGGCATCTCGTCCTTGCGGGACGCGATACCTTTTTGCGTAGCTCCGGCCACGGCGTTCGCGGTGAGGGATTCGGCCGGACGAACCGCCGAAGCCACTGGCTCCGCGTTCGTCGATTCCGGTCCCTTCCCCGCTACGTCTTTACCGGGAGCTTTTACGCTCTCGTGCATCTGTAGGTAGGATTCCGTGCTGACCATTTTCTCGGGCGTGCCTTCGATCGCGGTAGTTTCCGCTTTCATCTTCCGCGGATCCATTCCCTTGCTCGCGAGTGCCTTTTGCCACTCAACGTTCACGGGCGGTTCCTTCGGAATAGCCGCCTTCGGATTCGCCATCGGCGCCGTCATTCCCGCCAGCGCCGCCGTGGGCTGGGAGTTTACCTGCGCGATCTTGCCGTTCACTTCCTGCAGGAGTTTCATCTCCTGCGGACTGAGCGGCGGAAGCGATTTCTGCTGCAAGGCTTGATTCACCTGTTCGGCCCGTAGGGAAGGCATCGCTTCCATCGGCTGAGCCGGAGCGGGCACCAACGCGGCGGCGGCCAAAGGATTACCTAAGAGCAGGGAGAGCTTGGCTAGCCTCTCGCTTTTCTCTTTTTCGTCCTGAGCCACCGGCGTCGAAGCCAGCGGTGATCCTTGCGCGTCCATAGGCATCATACCGGGCATTCCAACGGCGGAACCATCTGTTCCGCCCTTGCCCGGTGCCGTCTCCCCTGGGGTCCGACTAGCATCTGCGCCTAGCGCTTCCGAATCCTTTTTTTCCTTCAGCGCTTTGATGAGATCCATCAATCCGCCGAATTCTTGTCCGTCTGGTTTAGCTTCCTCTGCGCCCTTGGAAGATCCGAAGAGGATATCCAAGATGCCGCGAGAGGGGCCGCCAGCGGTCGCGTTCGACATGTCCATTCACCCTCCTAGTGAAATAGTTTTGTCACCGTTAGTACCACTTACATAGGTTTTTTGATCGGCGTTTCCTCCTTTGCGGACTGCTGCGCCGGCACCGGCGCGGACGCCGGGGCCGGGGGCACCGCGGGCTCTTCGCCCACTTCGCGGTAGCCGGTATAAAGCTCAGTGAGCTTGGCGCTCACTTTTTTGTCTACGAGATTGAGAATTTTCGAGGCCTTCGTTTCTTTAATGCGCGTGAGGATCTCCACGGCGAGCGCGGGATCGAGAGTTTCCACGTAGCGCGCGGCGGCCTCGGGCTTCATGCCTTCCACCACCGTCACGAGCTTCGTGATCTTACCCTCGTGTTCTTTCTTGAACACGTCGAGGCGATCCGCCATCTTCTTATTGAGCTCTTCCATTTTCTTGAGCTTCTCTTTCAGGAGCTTTTCTTGGATCTCGAGATCCCGCGCCTTTTCGGCGAGCTGTTTTTCGCGCAAATCGAGCGCGTTCTTGCGTTCATCGAGTTCCTGCAAAGCCTCCACCGTGAGCGCGATCGGCGTGCCCCTCTTAGACGCGGCCACGGGGGGCGCAGACGCCGCCTGTTCCACGGCCTGCTTCAATTCGCCGGTTTTCGGGGCTTCGTCTTTCTTAGTTTCTTCTTTTTTGGCTTGGTCTTTTTTGCCTTCTTCCGCTCGTACCAAGCTCACGGCGGCCACGAAAATCAATACCACTCCGGTGAGGAGATAAACTCTACTCTTCATCGTCGCCCCCCGATTCGTCGCTTTCCGTGGTGCGCAGTCGATTGCGCATCACGTATTGCTCATCCTGCGCCCGGATCTCATGCCGACGCGCCTCTTCGTTGAACTGCGCCAGCTTCTTCTCGCGCAGCTTTTCCATGATCTTTTTCTGCTGCCGAGCGCGGAGGAAATCACGGTAGGCGTTGCTCACGCCTTGCTCATCGATCTGCAGCTGTTGCTTAAGGTCGAGGCGACGCACTTTCTGGCCCTTAATGAATTGATCCAGCAACCAGAAATCGGCGGCGGCCACATTATCGTGGCGGCCCGGCGCGCCCAATCCGGCGAATTCCCGGCGAGCTTGCACTTCCTTCATGTCGAGGTCCAAAAGACGCCCCTCCGTCTTGCGCATCTGCTCGAGGCTACGCGCGAGCGCCACTTGCTTATCCTGCTCCTGGAGCTTTCGGTGCCGCTCTACCGCCTCTAGGCGGAACTGAAACTTCTTCACTTACGCCCCCCTCACGATGGCCCGCATCAGCGATACGGTATCTTGCATCGACGTTTTGTCGGAAACGTCCTGACGCAGGAAGCGGTTAATAAAATCATTGAGATCGATCGCCTTGTCGATCCGGCTATTCGATCCCTTCACGTACGCACCGATATTGATCAAGTCCTCGGCGTCGCGATAAATCGCCATGAGCTCGCGCATCTGCGCAGCGAGATCGTGGTGCTCGGGACTCACCACCGAGCGCATCACCCGCGAAACGCTCTTCAACACGTCGATCGAAGGGAAATGCCCGCGGTCGGCCAACTGACGAGAAAGCACGATATGTCCGTCGAGGATCGAGCGCGCGGAATCGGCGATCGGATCGTCGAGATCGTCCCCCTCCACGAGCACGGTATAAAGACCGGTGATCGATCCACCGCGCTTTCCGCGGGCGCCGGCTCTCTCTAAGAGCCTCGGGAGAGACGCAAA
>JACCDG010763051.1_pt1 | contig 14527 bp, 13 predicted proteins | sample 7442471 | NCBI WGS metagenome assembly JACCDG01 (sample SAMN15323444, study PRJNA562643) | freshwater metagenome | isolation source: river surface water | place: USA:Blue River Watershed | collected 2017-08-17
ATGGTTCAACAACTGGTGTTTCTAGTTATTTTCAAGGAATAGATATAATAAATAGTTCAGGAACTGTTATAGAAAGTTTTACATTTGGTGGTGGTCAAGTTACAAATTTTTCAGGTAATTCATCCCCAACTACAAACACTGCAGGTGCAGGTACTGGATTTATTTCACTTACATTACCTGCAGATGATACATATTTCGCAAGACCATGGCAATCTTATAGAGTACAAGCATCTGGTGCCGGGTACGCAATAATATTCCCTAAATCATTACCAACACCAACTTTATCATTTACAAAAGTTACCGGATTCGCAGAATTAACGGATGAAGGTTTACAAATTGTATCTTCAACTAATAGATTTGTAAAATTGAGAACAGGTGGATTATATGATTTAGATGCACAGGGTTCATGGAATCATGATGCTGGTGATATACAACTTGTAAGAAATACTGGTCAGTTATATGCAAGAGGAAGTTTGGTAACAACAGGTGCAGGAAACTTTTCAGATTTAAGATTAAAAGAAGATATTAGTGATTATACACATGGTTTATCACATATAAAACAATTTAATCCAAAATGGTTTAGGTTTAAAAAACGATACAACGAAAAAATGTTATCAGGATTGATAGCACAAGATGTAGAAGCTATATCAACAGAATATATAAACGAAGATGTAGAGGGATTTAAAGAATTGAACTATCCTGCAATTTATATGACAATGTTAAATGCAATAAAAGAATTATCTATAAAAGTTGAAGAATTAGAAGCAAAACTAAATAGTTTAAAATAAGTTATGTTTGATATATTAGTTACGACAGGTGCAGGTAATGTTCCTATGGGTGGTAGTGATATATGGGTTAACAATTTTTTAAAATATGTTTACCTACATTTAAATTATCCTATTGTATTATTAATAGATGGTAGAAAACCAGTTGGGTTTGAACCAGATTCCATACCATGTCAATTTGTATTTTCAAAAGAAGCACCTGATTTAGTAGAACCACTTTTAAGAAATTGTAGAAAGATACATTTTTTACACAACAATTATTTTCGTAGAGAACAATTGTGGGAATACAAAGAAAAATTTCATACTATATTTTGCCACGCTTATATTAAAGAAATTATAAATACAAACATAGATTTAGGATTAGATAGAGTTTGGTTACCTACTACAATGGATTTACAATGGGAACAAGATGTATTAACTCAATGTAAAACAATTATATGGATTGGGTGTAATGATGGTATGGTGCAAAAAGATTTTGCAGATAAAGTAATTCAGATACCAAATTACTATGAATGGAATGAAGGTAGAAAATACCAATGGAATACGGATAAAATAGGGTATGCCGCTCGTAGTGAAACTAGAAAGTGTTTTCATTTTTTAGATTCAAAGAAAGGATATGCTTGTACAGATAAAATAGGGTTTGAAAATTTAAAAGAAGGATTAAACTTAGATTTAAAAAAAGTAAGATTTTACCCATATTCTTTGGAAAATCATAGAAATTTCTTTAACTTAGACTTTACACCTTTTCACGGATGTTATGTAAATGAACCATTTGGGTATTCTATATTTAACGCAATTGATTATGGAAAACTACCAATAATACACAAATATTGGATGCCAAGAATCAAATACAAATATAGAGCATCAACAAAAGAGGAATTTAATAAAATATATGAAATGATGTGTAATGATTTTGAAAGTGAAAGAGAATATTGGTTTTATGAATTAAAAAAAGGTTTAGATCCGTACACTAATAAAGCAAGTTGGATTCATAAAGTTGTTCAATTATTAAACAAATGAAACAAAAAATATTAATAGCAGGTTGTTCATTTTCTACTGATAAACCAAATGTAAAATCTTGGAGTAGTTATTTTGATGAAACTAAATTTGAGGTTACTAATATAGCAAAAGATGGTTCTGGTAATTTGGTTATTAGAAGAAGTGTTGAAGAAATGTTAGAAAAAGAAAAGTTTGATTATTGTATAATTCAATGGAGTACAATAGATAGGTGGGATTATCCATCTACATTTGGTGGAGAAATGGGTAATTCTATTAGGTATTATTACAATGGTTCAAACCCTAAAGATGGTAGAAGACATTTTTATAACAATTATTACTCAAGATACGGAGCATTTGTAGATACATTAGAAAACATATTATTTTTACAATCTACATTAAAAAAATACGATATACCATATGTAATGTTTTCATTAGCAAACTTAGAAGAATTGGACTTAGATTTAAAAATATTTAATAAAATACTTAGTAGTAATGGAAATTATAATGAGATTAAAATTAACAATGTTTTAGATACATTAGAAAATACAGGAGAATATCCAAACAACTTAAAATTTTTATTAAAATCAATAGATTATTCTAAATTTAAATTTTCAACACCAATTAATAAATATTTTGGTGGAGGCATGATAGAATGGATTAATTTAAATAAACTTAAGTTAAATAAAGAATATAATTATCATCCATCTACTGAACAAAATGAATTATTTTTTAACGATTACATACAAACAATTTTTATATGAAAAAAGAAATACACATAATAACAGCAGGAGATTCGTTTTCATATAATACACAATATCAAGTAAAAGATATTCATAGAATTGAAGATTTATTATATACTAATAATGCAAATTGGTATAGTTTTTTAGAATATCATTTATTAAAAAATAGATATAACCCAACTTTTTATTATCTTGCAACACCATCATTTGGAAATCAATTAATAATAGATTCAGTACTAGAACAATTAAATAAATTATTAAATAATATAGATAAAAATAGTATACAAATATTTGTACAATTTACATATTTTGCTAGAAATATAGAATCGTTACCAATTAGATATATTAAAACCAATGAACAAAAAAATGATTATTTTAATAATATAGATGATATAGAAAACTATACAGATGTAATAATTAAAAATTTAAATAAAATATATAATTTTGGAAAACATTTAGAATCATTAGATATTAAATTTAAATTCTTTTTTCAAGAAAACCTATTTGGAAATGATGAATTTGAAATATTAGAAATTAAAGAATTGGTTGATAAACTTAAACCATATTTTTTATATAATAATGAAAATACATTATCTGGAATGGGAGAAAACTATATGATTAAAAATAGTAAAAATATTCTTTCTACTTATTTATCAACCTATGATTTTCATTTTACCTCTATTGTACATTATCATTGGTATATTGATAAAATATTACCATTATTTAATTTTGAAAAAGTAGAAACAATTCATAAAATGAAATTAAAAGATTACAGACACAGATTAGAAAATAAATTTTTAAGAAATGATAATCAATAAAAATTATATAAAAGAATTTATAACCAACAATCAAGAGTTTAACGAAGTTGGTGAAGAAGTTTTAAAAAATGTTCCATATCGTTGGTCACATGGTGCAACAGATGACCATTTAGGAGATGGATTAATTATCTATTCTTTAATTCAATATATGAGAGCAAAGGTTTGTGTATGTTTAGGAAGTGGTGGTGGATTTATACCTCGAATTATGACACAGGCTAGAATTGATTTACATTCACAAAATATATTTGAAGGTAATCCTAACTATAATTGGGGTGATATTGGGGCAACATATATAGTTGATGCAATGAATGGAATAGGTGGACAAGTAAGTTGGTTTAATGAGGAAAGTTTCTTCAGAAGATTGTTTTCACCTAAAATTATAGCAGATACAACTGCAAATGCATTTCATAATTATTTTGTATTAAATGATATTAAAATTGATTATCTTCATATCGATGCAGGACATTCATATGAAAATGTAAAAGAAGATTTTGAATTATATTCTCAGTTACTTTCACCAAATGGAATCATATCAATTCACGATACCGATCCAAATTATGCAGATAAATACATAGTGACAAATGAGGTAAAAGATAGGGGTGATTTTGATGATTGGAATGGTCCTATAAAATTAGCAAAAGAAATAGATACAAATAAGTGGCAAGTTTTTGATTTGTTTAACTTTGGTATTATTAAAAATAAACCAGCATCAACTGGATTAACTTTAGTAAGAAAAAAATAATGAAAAGATTAGTTACAGTCACCGGTAGTAGAACAAACACATTATGGCATTTTTTTAAATACTATGAAACATTAGTAGATGAAATATATGTGGTTGTATATGAATGGGAAGGAATGAGTACATATGATGAAGTAGAAAGAATATCAAAAGATTTTCCAAATGTACAAATAATTAAACGTTCTAAAAAAGAAAAATTTAATTGGGAACATGTAACTTATTTATATAATCAAACCAAAATGTTACATCCAACGGATTGGTGGATTGTAGCAGATGATGATGAGTTTCATGTATATTCAAAAGATTTAGATACAATAATAGAAGATTGTGATAAAAATGGTTGGGAATTAGTAAGAGGTGGATTTATTGATAGAATTGGTTTAGATGGTGAATTTTCGGAACTAAAAGAAGATGTGGATATATTTGAACAATTTCCATTAGCAGGTTTTTTTCGTTATCCTTTAAGTGGTGCATGTCCAAATAAAGTATGTATAATGAAAGGATATATAGAATTAACACCTGGCCAACATTACGCTAAAATAAATGGTGAAACTACTTGGAGATGGCAAGGTTGGAATCATCCATTAATTGCACCAACAAATGAATATAGTGTAGAAGTTAATCATTTTAAGTGGGATTCAACCTGTATAGATAGAATCAAATCAGTAGCAGATATTAATCAAACATATTCTTATTCAAAAGAGTATCAACAAATGTACGATGCTATAAAACTAAATAATTTTAAAATTGATATTTATGATGAGAGGTTTATGATAGAAAATTGTGGTTACTATGGGTATTCACAATGGGATAAACTTTTCAAAATAATTCAGTCAATTTAATTTGGTTTTATAAATAAAATTCGTTACATTTAGACATGAGTAATCATAAATTAGCAATTGTAGTACCATATAGAGATAGAAGAGAACATCTAGATATTTTCTTGCCACACATGGTTGCGTTTTTAAGTAATAAAAATATTGATTATAAACTATTTGTAGTAGAACAATCGGATGATAAACCATTTAACTATGGAAAAGTTTGTAATGTAGCATTTGATTTACTGAAAGATGAATACGATTATTTTTGTTTTCATGATGTGGATATGTTACCTACATCTGATACAGCAGATTATTCTTATAAAAATTATCCATTACATTTAGCAACTAGAGTACAAGTTCACGATAATACTTTACCTTATTTACAATATTTGGGTGGAGTATTTATAATTCCAAAAGAACAATTTGAAGAAGTAAATGGATTTTCCAATGAATATTATGGTTGGGGATATCATGATTTAGATTTGTTATATAGAATGGAAAAAGCCGGATTAAAATTAGATTCGGAATATATTTTTCCAAGAATAGATGTAGAGTATGAAATCGATAAATTAAAAATTACAGATTCTCTTAAAAAAGAAAAAGTAAATTATTTAAAATTTGATGGTGAAACACAAATGGAAATTTTACCAAATAAATTTTTAAAACCATTTACAACGGATTCATTCACTATTTCAGCTTGGATAAATTTTGATGAATTTGTAAAAGAAGAACAATATGTAATTTCATTTCCAGGATATAATAGTGGTATATCAATTCAACCAGATAATACATTAAGATTTAATTTTTGGGGTAAAGATTCTAAATATTATTTTAATTACAAAAAACTTAAACCAAATCAATGGCATCATATAATTGCAAACGTTGATTTTGATTCTAATAAATTAAAATTATTTATAGATACATTTGAAGAATCTAATAAAGCAGATACCTTAACTGAATTTGAATTACCATTGTGGGATTATACTAAAGATAAAATTTATATTGGTGCAGGTTCTCATGGTAAAAATATGTTTAGAGGAAAATTAGCTAATTTATATTTCTTTGATTATACATTAAGTGAATCGGAAATTAAAAATTTGTATTTAAATGGATTAGTTAATAACCGAACATTACAAACACAATTTGAACCGGTTTTAAAATATCAGTTTAATAATTTCTATAAAAACTATGTAATTGATGGTAGTAAAAATCATAACCATTCTACATTATATAATACACATGGAAGTAACTATTCTCAGTATTTAGGTAAAGATGAAATAATTAAAACAACTAAAATTAAATTACCAAAAAGAATAGAAGCAACATTCCAATCATTACCACATGAAAATGATACAAATATTGTAGAAAGATTTAATGAATTTGATCCTGATACAATTGAAAATGGACTAATATTCTTTAAGGATATTCTTACAAATAAAATAACAACCGATAAAATTGGATTAAATAATTTAAAATATAAGTTTATTGAAAATGAAAAATTCGATGAACATACAAACTGGATTAGAATAATACTTTAAAATAAAAAATATGGCAGACAAAAAAGAATTATCATTAGAGGAAAGAAATGTAATCGCTTTAGAAAAACAAGCTAAAGCAACAGAAAGATTAGCATATGCTGCAGAAGATATTGCAGATTTTTTCCATACTGCTGATGTAAGCAAATTTACAGAAAAATTAGAATGGTATTTGTATGAATTCCACCAAATCTTAAAAACAAGACAAATGGGTGGTTCATCGTCAAGACCTGATAGAGATTACGAAAGAGATTTTAATAGTGAAAAATAAATTAGCTATTATAGTACCTTATAGAGATAGGGAATCACACTTAGAGGTGTTTGTTCCTTATATGCAAGAGTATCTTAAAGAATACGATTACAAAATCTTTGTCATAGAACAAAGTGATAGTAAACCATTCAATAGAGGTAAACTTTTAAATGTAGGTGCTAGAATTGCTATTAAAGAAGGATTTGATTATTTTGCATTACATGATGTGGATATGTTACCATTAAAAAATGTAGATTATTCATATCCTGAAACACCAATTCATTTAATATCAAAAGTAGATAAAGAAGTTCCATTTATAGATTATTTTGGTGGAGTTACTTTATTTAATGTGCACGATTACAAATTAGTGAACGGATATTCAAATGAGTATTGGGGATGGGGATTTGAGGATGATGATTTATTGTATAGATGTATTCAAAGAAATATACCTTTGGATAAAGTTTCATATGGTATACCAGATAAAAATTATTTAATTAATTATTTTAAATTTGATGGAAAGACATCTTACATTAAAATCCCATATAAAAATTTTCATTCAATATTTACATCAGATTTTACATTATCAATTAAATTAAAGCCTGAAGATAGTAAAACATCATTGAATGAAACATTTGATGAATATTATGCAGTATCAATACCAGGTAGAAACACAGGTATATCATACACATCATTTAAAAGATACAAAACCGAAGTTTGGACAAAGGATGATAAATCCAAATCTATTCAATCGGATATATTAGGTGAAGTATGGTCACATTTAGTATTAGTTAAAGAGGATAATATAATTTCCTTTTATATGAATGGTGAACTAATAGATACACAAACATTATCAGAATTATTATATGAATACGATAATGATTACTTTTATATTGGTGTAGGTAATCCAACATTAGATAGTAAACAATTTTATTTTAAAGGATTAATTGCTGAGTTTGCTATTTGGAATATTGCATTAGATAATGATAATATAAATGAAGTATACGAAAATTCATTATATAAATCAATCATAAACGATTACAGAAAATATAACAAATCAAAGTATCTTAAATGTTATTATGATTTTAAAAATTTCAAAGGAGATATTATACAGGATTTAAGTGGTAATAGAAATAATGGTATGATTTATAATTGTGAAGATGGTATAATATTAGATAAATTTGAAACAGATATAATTGTTCCTATTAGAAGAAAAGGAAATTTTAAAACATTAAAACATAGTTCAAATTCTACAATAGGAAATAATTGGGTTCATTCAGAAACAAGAAAAAATCAAGAAAGATTTTATAATGAAATGAAAGGTAATATTGTAGATTTATCAATAGATGGATTGAATACCTGTATTTTTAAAGAAGTGAATAGAAAAGATATATCGGATAAAGCAGTTAAAATTTCAGTAAATATATGAAGTTAGGAGTATGTGTACCATATAGAAATAGAGAAGCACATTTAAAAGAATTTGCACCAAGAGTTCATAAGTTTTTAACAGAACAGGGTATTGAACATAAAATATATTTTGCTCACCAATGTGATGATAAATTATTCAACAGAGGTAAGATGAAAAATATTGCCGCAAAGCATGCATTTGATGATGGGTGTGATTATATTGTGTGGCACGACATTGATATGGTACCAGAAGATGATTCTTGTGATTATAGTTACAATCCTGAGAACCCAAAACATTTAGCAGTAAGAATATCACAAACAGATTATAACCTTAAATATGAGGAGTATTTTGGTGGTGCAGTACTATTCACAAAAGAACAGGTAGAAGCTACAAATGGTTACTCAAACGATTATTGGGATTGGGGTATGGAAGATGATGACCTATTTTGGAGATGTGCATTAACAAATAATGCAGAACAACATTACTTAAATGAAGAATTTAAAAATCAAAAATATGGATATTTTAATGGAAAAGATTCATATGTAAAAATAGAACCATCTCGAACACTAAGGAGTTTATGTTCACGTTCTCATACAATTTCAATTTTAGTAAGAGCACATCAACAAGAGGAAAAAGTTCCAATTTATTTAATCGGTGATGAAGATAGAAGATTTTGTGAGTATCCAATTTTTAGAAGACCTGGACATGATTGGGGTATATCTTATAATAATAGTAGAGCATTTACCACAATGTTATGGAATAACAATAGAGAATTTTTATATTTATGGGCAAAACGATATGAAGAACAATGGACTTGGGTAACATTATCGGTTGATGATGAAACTAAAGAAATTTCACTTTATATTAATGGTAAAAAAAGTGATGCAAGGTTTGGAACAGGATTATCATCACCATTACAATATGAAGGATTTTTAAAAAGATATGGAACAGAACCATATTATATTGGAACAACAACATCAGTAGGTATAAATGAAGTTAATAGGTGGTTTAAAGGAGATATCGCTAAAATTATGATATGGGATAGATGTTTAAGTGAAGATGAAATTTTAGAGTTTCCAGAGGATAAAATAGCACATTATGATTTTAATGACATAAATGATAATATACTAACAGATTTAACCGATAATCAAAATCACGGTGAAATATATAATGTTGAAATAAAGGATGAAAATATTTTGAAAATACACAATACTATCTTACCTTTTCGTAGAGATGGTAAGTTTGAATGTTTACCACATCAAACGGAAGGATTGATTAGTGTGGGTGGTGTTGATAAATGGGCAAAAGGTGAAACAACTGCAAGAAATGAAAGAAGATACATTTTAGAAATGCAGCAAGGTAAGTATAATTGGAAAAATGATGGTATGAATAGTTTAGAATATGAACTATTATCAGTCGAAGATATAGGAAATAATTCAGTAATGATAAATTGTAAAGCTTAATGGCTAGTTATGAAAAGTTTGAAAAAGTAAGAGCACAACTGAATGAAGTTGGTGTTGGGTTTTGTTTAGCAAAATGGATGCAGGTAACAATGCATTTACATATTGGACATAATCATTCATGTCACCACCCGATGACACATCAGATATCTACAACTGAAATAGAAAGAGATCCATCTGCATTACATAATACTCGTTATAAAAAAGAAAAACGTAGAGAAATGATGACTGGTGGTAAACCAGCGGAATGTGATTATTGTTGGGGAGTAGAAGATAGTTCAAATCAATTTAGTGATAGAACATTTAAATCATCTGAACCATGGGCGTATCCACACTTAGAAAAAATAAAAGATATGCATTGGAGAGAAAATATAAATCCTTCATATGTTGAGGTTTCTTTCTCAAACGCATGTAACTTTAAATGTTCATATTGTGCACCACCATTTTCTACAAAATGGATGGAGGAAATTGAACAACATGGTGGTTATCCAACATCTGATAGTTTTAATGATTTAAAACATTTTACAAGTAGTGGTAGAATTCCCATTCCACAAAACGAATACAATCCATATGTAGAAGCATTTTGGAAATGGTGGCCAGAGTTGTACAATGATTTATATACATTTAGAATAACCGGTGGAGAACCTATGATGCATAAAGATACTATGAAAGTATTAGATTATATCATTGATTCACCAAATCCAAATAAAGAATTATCATTAAGTATAAATTCAAACTTAGGTGTTCCGGAAAGTTTATACAAAAAATTCAGAGAAAAATTTAAAATAATTTCTGAAAAAGGTTTAGTAAAAGAATTAATTATTTACACAAGTTGTGATGGACACGGAGCACAGGCTGAATATGGTAGAAGTGGTTTAGTTTATAACCAACTTATGGATAGAATTGATGATTTGTGTGAATACATACCTAGATTGACAGTGGATATTATGAGTACATATAATGTATTATCAGTTCCATCGTATAAAAAATTAATCACAGATGTATATTCATTAAAAGCAAAACATACAAATGCATTAAGATATTATAGACAACCATTATTATTAGATAGTTCATATTTACGATATCCAAACCATCAGGCAGTTAAAATATTAGATAAAGAATGGTCACAAGAAATATGGGAACAGGCACAATTAGTTGAGTTCTATGAAATGTTAAGAGAGGATGTAAATTGTTATGGATTTAGTGATGTTGAAATTGTTAAAATTAGAAGAATATACGATTATTTTATCTCAATCGATGATGAAGATAGAATGGCACATAGAAAAGATTTTTACAATTTTTTCAATGAACATGATAGAAGGAGAGGAACTGATTTTTGTAAAACTTTTCCTGAATTAGAAGAATTTTTTCACAAATGTAAAGAAATGAAGTAATGGAATTATTTGAATTTAAAGATACTTTTTGTTGTAGTTTATTTACTGAAACTAAATATAACACATCAGTAAAACCAAATTTGTTAGGAACATTGTTTCAAAATGATATTATTATTGAATGTGAGTTTATAGCAAAAAATACAGGAAAAGTACAATGGCTTTTTTCTAAACAAGGAATAGTTAATAGTGGATGTTATATAGATGGTAATAATTTAATATGTACATTGGTATCAACTACAAATAGTATGGATTTTTTTACAGAACAAATTCAATTACTATTTGATTTTGAATACAATACACTATGTAAAGTTCAATATCAAATTAATGTAGATAAAAATGAACTAATAGTATCAGTAAATGGAACAACACGAAAAGCATATTTTAGTGGAAAAGTAAGTGATTATTCAAATGTACCATTATGGATTGGAACATCAAATCCATTTTTAGAAAACAAAAATTATTTTAATGGTGTAATATCAAAATTTATAGTTTCAAATAATGAAGGTATAGTTAGTGATTTAGATTTTAGTAATGTAAATAGATTTAAAGTTTGGGATAAAAGTGGTAATGGAAATTATGCATATATTGAAGAATTTAATAATAGAGAAATTCAAATCAGATTAAATAAAATGATTGCAGGAAATTCATTAGAAACAAAAGATATTTTAAATATAAAACAAACACTAATATAATGAAAATATTAATCACAGGGGGAGCAGGTTATTTAGGTTCAGTTATAACTGAAAAAATGTTAAATGCAGGGCATGAAGTTACGGTTTTAGATAATTTATTATTTAATCAAATTTCACCACTTCAATTTACATCAAATCCAAAATATCATTTTATATATGGTGATGTTAGAAATGAAAATTTATTAAGACATGAAGTTGGTACACACGATGTTATCATTCCATTAGCAGCAATAGTTGGGTTTCCTGCATGTAAAGCAGACCCTAAATTAGCATGGGAAGTAAACTATGAACAAATAAAAACAATATTAGATACCATAGGAGATGAACAAATAATTTTATATCCAAATACAAATAGTGGTTATGGTATTGGTGAAGGACAAACAGAATGTACGGAACAATCACCACTAAATCCAATATCAGTTTATGGTGAAAGTAAATGTGCAGCAGAAAAATTATTATTAGAATGTAGTTCAGCAATTTGTTTTAGATTAGCAACCGTATTTGGAACATCTACTAGAATGAGAACTGATTTATTAGTTAATGAGTTTGTTTATAAAGCAATGACAGATAAATACATTACGGTTTTTGAAAAACATTTTAAGAGAAACTTTATTCATATTCAAGATGTGGCAAATGTATTTTTATGGGCATTAAATAACTACGATACAATGAAACATAATGTTTACAATGTAGGATTAAGTGATGCAAATTTAAATAAACAAGAATTGTTAGAAAAAATACAACAATATATTCCTGATTTTGCAATTAGTTATTCTGATTTTTACGAAGATCCTGATAAGAGAGATTACATTGTATCAAACAAAAAAATAGAAGCAACAGGTTGGAAACCACAATATAGTTTAGATGATGGTATTAAAGAATTAATGAAAACATATCAGGTTTTAATTCCAAGAATGACATCTGAATTTAGAAATGGATTTCCATTAGGATACGCACAAACTTTTTAATATGGCAGAATTTGTTTGGGGAAAGAAAGGTGATGAAACATTCCAAGAATATAGAGATAGAGCAATAAATACTATCTCTAATTCATTTTGTGGAGCAAAGTGGTATAATGCAACTATATGGTTAAATATGGGACAAACTACTTCATGTCACCATCCACCTGCACATAAAATTCCATTAGAAGAATTGGAAAAATCATATAAAGCATTACACAATACTCACTACAAAAAGTTAGTTCGTAAAGAAATGTTAGAGGGTATAAGACCGGCAGAATGTGAATATTGTTGGAAAGTAGAAGATTTAGGACCAGATAAAGTAAGTGATAGAGTTTATAAATCGGTGATATATTCTGATGAAGAATTAATTCAAGCAAAAGAACAATTTGGATATACTAAAGATGTTGATTTAAAAACATTAGAAATTAGTTTTGATGCTAATTGTAATTTTGCATGTTCATATTGTAATGCATCATTTAGTACAACTTGGCAAACGGATATAAAAACCAATGGAGCATATCAGAATTTAGTTACCGATGGTGCACCTGCATTTCATCACGCTGGAGATGATGCAATGTTGTATGGAAAAGATAACAAAGATAATCCATATGTAGAAGCATTTTGGAAATGGTGGGAAGGTGAATTACAACACTCATTAAGAGAACTTAGAGTAACCGGTGGTGAACCTACAATGAGTAAAGATTTTTGGAAGTTAATGAATTGGTGGGAAAATCATAAAGAATGTGATGTTAGATTTGCAGTTAATTCTAATTTGGGACAAAAACAAGAATTAGTTGATAGATTGATAGCAGCAACACATAACTTTAAAGAAATTGACATTTACACAAGTGGTGAAAGTGTTGGTAAGCACGCAGAATATATTAGAGATGGTAAAGATTGGAACAGATGGATAACCAATGTTGAAAAGATTTTGAGAGATGGTAATGTAAGAACTATGAATGTAATGATGACAATAAATGCATTATGTTTATTTAGTATTACAGAATTCTTAGATGAAATGAATAAGTTAAGAGAAAAATATATTAATAAAACACCATTATTAATGACACTTAATATTTTAAGATTCCCATCATTTCAATCAGTTTCAACACTACCTGAAGATATCCGTTTAGAAAGAGCAGAACACCTTCAAAATTGGGTTGAAAACTTTATTAATAGTAAACCTTCATATTATAATGACACGGATTTATGGGGGTTAGCAAACCAAATATATAGATTATGTGAATATCTTAGAGAAGTAACACAAGGACATAGATTTTCATCTGATTTGAGAAGTAGACAAAGAGATTTTAAATCTTTCTATCAACAATATGATATTCGTAGAGGAAAAAACTTTGTAGAAACCTTTCCTGAATTAGAAGATTGGTTTGATATGGTTAGAGAAAGTAGAACAGATTATGTGCAAGAAATAAAGAAAGTTAGAGGTGATGAAAACAATCTATATAAATTAGATTATGAAAAGAGAGCATTAGAAGAAGGAATAGTTACGGATGATTTGGAAAACGAAATTATAAAACATTTAGAAAATGAGTAATAAATGGGATGAGTTTAAAATAACTCCATCAAAAAAATTTGGTATAGAAGTACCACAATTTCAACCATCGGTGTTTAGAGAATATAGAGGTGAAATATTTACAACTTTCCATTCAAAAGAACATCCTGTTATGAATTATGTAAGTGAAGGGTGTGAAATACATGGTAGATTTTCTCGCTCATACAAAGGTGTGTTGAGAGGATTACATTGGGATAATAAGACTTGGAAATTAGTACAAGCAGCAGTTGGTGATATCTACTTGGTTGTTTTAGATATGAGAAAAGATTCCCCTACTTACGGAGATTGGGAAAGTTATATAATTTCAGAGAGATTAAGAAATCAAGTATTAGTTCCACCAGGATTTGCAAACGG
>JACCDG010242958.1_pt1 | contig 14526 bp, 11 predicted proteins | sample 7442471 | NCBI WGS metagenome assembly JACCDG01 (sample SAMN15323444, study PRJNA562643) | freshwater metagenome | isolation source: river surface water | place: USA:Blue River Watershed | collected 2017-08-17
ATCTGCAATTCAAATACATACCGCAAATTTCAAAAATCGATGAAATTCATTGCCAAAAACCCCTTCCAGTTACACAATTTTAACAGCAACCAAGGAAAAACTAGATCTTAGAATGGATCGATTCGGGCTTAAAAATTCCTATCCTCAGAGGGATTTGGAGAAGGCAATACTTGAGGCGTTGATGTGTGTTTTTAGGGGGATATGTGGATAAAGATACTCTGCAGAAGTATTATATTTTTGCTTTGATCATTCTTGGATCTCTTTTGCTTCTGATTTTTCAAAATTGTGCTGAGGGTGTTTCTGTGAATTCATCTACCATCATTGTTGATGGTATGAATGAAAAATCGGTCTTTTTGCAAAGCACATCCTGTACTCGGGATGGGGTTACGATAGGAGTTGGTGAAAGTTTTGGATTTTATTCCGTACAAAAATCACCTAAATGCTCCGCATACCTTGGATTGCAAACATGCACAACTTCTGGATGGAAAGAGCCAAACTCAACCTATAAATATGCGAGTTGTTCCAGTACGGTTTCTGGATTAACAAACATCGTAATTTGTTCTCTTTCGGGGATTCAAGCTAAATTAAATGAAGAAGTGAATTTGTGTAAAAAGAAAAGTATTGGCTATGAAGAATCTTGTGATTGTAGAAAGTTTACTTGTACCCAGGGTGGTTTTGTAGATTCTTTTGATAAAACGATCAAGAGTTCGTACGTCTTCGGAAGTTGTGTTGTTGCCGACAAAGTACAGTGCCCTAACCCCTCCGATGATCCTAATAAATCACCCAAAGAATATCCTTATGATAGTGTGGTGGTCTTTGCAAAGAATCACACAGTTTCCTATGGAACAACTTGTCAGGTTCGAATCCGCAGATGTTTAAGTGATGGGACTTGGTCTTATACGGATGCAGAGGATAAGTTTTTTATTTATCCAGATCCGAATGAAAGACTATCGAGCAACGGAGGATGCAAAGTTGCAGCTCCCTCTTCATGTTCTTTAAGTTTAAAAAATGCAAATGGCGCAGCACTTCAAGTTGTCCTTGAAAATACGTCAACATTTTTAGATTTGGAAGGGCTCTCTATCTACAAACAAGCTGTAGTTCGAGATGCTTCAGAATGCTTGACGACGGGGGTGCGTAGAAAAATTTATTGCAAAAATGGATCTCTTGTTCAAAAAAATTCTCAGAATCAAATTGTTATTTTTGGACAAAGTGATCTACTCAGCTATCCCTATAAATCATGTGTGGCCTCTGAAGATGCCTGCGTTCCTGGAGCTAGTTTAGAACAATTCAAAGTTCCAACCTCCGAAAATTGTCTTGCAACAGGAAATTTATCTGTTAGAAAAACTCTCATATGCCCAAGTAGTGGTCAAAAACCCTCTCCCCAAGAATGGGGGGAGTATTCTTATAGTTCTTGTATAAATCGAACGTTCGCTCCTGTTTCACACTTATGGTCACCAAATGCTTTGTCTACAAATAAGGGGATTATTTTCTCATCAAGTCCAGCAATTCTTCAGATATGGGCTTGTTTACCAAACCAAATTCAATCTCTTAAGGTTGGCTTGGAAATAGGGGCCAATTCCAACTCGTTCATTTCTGTGCCAAATTCAGAGAAGTTGGCAGCCATGAGTTTAGCAGAAATTATGACTTCGCAACAAGTTATTTCAAGTCAGATTGGTACTATTTGTGGCAATGGAGTTCAAAATATTGGTGCAAAATGGGAGCTTTCCTTTTCCCAACTGAATGAGCTCAAAGGAAAAATGAATGGAGTTAATCTTTTTCAAGCTATTTATCGTGCGGTTATTCTGACTTCGGATGGAACTCAAGTTCTTGGTTATTCAGATCCAGCAGGTCCATTTTTATTTCCAAATCCTTAGGTTTCACTTTAAAAGGTAAGCTTGTTTTTAGATTTCTTTGGTAAAGCTGAAGGTCATCTTGATCTCTACTTTGAAATAAGCTGGTGTTCCCATCAGAAGAAACAGCTTTCAAAAAGCAATCATTTATAAAATCAGATCCATTCTGTTGAAGACTCACAACTTGAAATTGTTGATTAATGGGAGTATACAGGGAAACACTTGCGGGCAGCCCAAAGGCCTGTGCCTTATGGAGAGCAAGTCGCATTTATTATTGTCCAGTTGCCATTATTACATTTCCATGTGGAAGAGCCAGTTCCTGGTCCAAGCCAATTGCCAGCAGTTGTATCACTAAGGGTATATGTGGAGTTGTGGGAGTACTTAGTGTCTTGAGCATTTGTATCAGCTTGGCAGGATCCCCATATGAAGGTTGTAGGTAATCGACAACGTTGAGGTGTATTTTGTTCACATGTTGCGGAAGTTGGTCCAGTCCAAGAACCTTGCATAGAGCAACTGTAAGTTGCTGAACCTTTGTTGCCAGGATATGGATTGTTAACTGAAAAATAATTTGTAGTAACTCCTCCATTGGAGCCTGAACAAGAGAATTGACCTACAGTCCATGTCATGGAAGAGGGGCAATCGGGACTAAATGCCCTACAGTGATCATTACCGCAGGTCCAATTAAAAACTCCATGATTTCCATTTGTGGTCCATGAGACCGTAGATGCAGACCCTAAATTACACAGTCCAGATGTAGGAGGATTTGAGAATGTATTCAGGTGAGAAGTCCCACAGCCTGAGGGATTTGCAATGGGTTGGTTACAGGACGCATACGCAAAAGATCCAGAAAGCGTTCCGTTGTTGCAAACACGCTCTTGTGAAGAGCAGAGCTGTCCGTAAGGAACTGCTGACGTAAGATAAGCATTGATCTTGCCTCCATGAGGTATCGTTTTGCCATCAAAAAGACATGCCTGCGGTGAACCTGAAGAACAGGACGCATACGCAAAAGATCCAGAAAGCGTTCCGTTGTTGCAAACACGCTCTTCCTCTTGTGAAGAGCAGAGCTGTCCGTAAGAAACTGCTGACGTAAGATAAGCCTTGATCTTGCCTCCATGATGTATCGTTTTGCCATCAAAAAGACATGCCTGCGGTGAACCTGAAGAACAGGACGCATACGCAAAAGATCCAGAAAGCGTTCCGTTGTTGCAAACACGCTCTTGTGAAGAGCAGAGCTGTCCGTAAGGAACTGCTGATTCTAAAAAGGCATTCACACGAGATTCATGTGAAATGACAGATCCATTAAAACTGCAATCTTTAATGAGAATGGAACTAAGGGATTTGTTGATTGGAATTGGAGGATCTATTTTGTCAAACTGAACTTCCGTGGAACAGTTTTGAAATAAAAAAAGTAATACAAAGAAAAGGACGTAATAGAGGATAGTTTGTTGACTTGTTTCTTGAATTGGAAAACGAGTGTTCATTGGGATCCCCTTTTTTTTCTTATATACTTCTTGAATGCAAGTTTATGACCAGTTTGAGATTGAATCAAAAGGAGAAATATTAGGATTCAAATGCTTTAAAAAACACTTTGATCAAAAATTACATTCAGATGTGTCTAAAAAATATCGACAACCGAAAAGTCCTTCAACAGTGCCTCCGCCCCGGAATTTTTCGTGTTGCCCAGCAATTCGTAGCTTGTTTCAAGGCATTGCAAACTCCAATCAAGAAGTCATCAAAGCAAGTCAGCAGAACACTTTTTAGAATGAGATCAAAAAAGTGACGAGTTGTGGACCTCTATTCATCTCGTCCAGTCTAGCTTGTAAAGAAAAATTGACTCCTGTCCTAGACTTTATTTTTCATTCAAATTCCCGATAAAGATTTCATGAAGAAATTATTGGGAATTCTTTTATTTGTCATATCTGCATGTACTTCGAAGTTGGTGGTCTTGTCTGAACCTCCTGGAGCAGATGTTTTTGTAGGTATTCCAGGTAAAAAAGATCCTAAAAAAATTGGAGTTACCCCCGTTGAGATTTCAGAAATACAGCTATCAGAACATCTTCAATTAACATCATCTCGTTCGGATTTTATTGAAATTCAATTACAAAAGAAAGATTATCAAAATGAAAAAGCTCTTCTTCCTTCCAATCGTTGGGGAGAGTTGTCAAAGACGATCAAGTTTCATCTTGAACCGGGGACAGATGAAGCAAAACAGGTTCGTGGTTTGATACGTCATTTATTGAACGCTCAAAAATTTGCTCAAACTCGACAATATGAACAGGCACATACAGAGTTAGATAAGGCTCTGACAACAGTCCCAAACTTTGCTCAAGCTATGTCGGTGAAGGGGGCAGTCTACTTTTTGCAAGGAAACATGTCCGAGGCAGAGCGGTGGTACCGCAGGGCCGTGGATATCGATCCAGATATGGAAGATGCAATTAAAATGTTGGAGAAGATCAAAGCCGCCTCTTCCTCTAAAGGGATGGGGTCATGAAATTAAAACTTTTTGTTTATTCATGTCTATTTTTTTTGGTTTTGGGTTCAAGTCAATCTTTTGCCCAATCCAAAAATGTTCTTTTTTGGGAACTTCGGACCCAAATTGAAGAAAAAATTAGAAAAAATTATGAAGAGGTCATTGGTATTCAACTTCAATCAGGTTCTTATCGAGTAGGAGTTCTAGTTGAACTTAAAGAAGAAGCCACTGAAAAAAAAGATTCTTCTTCGATTGCAGAGACATCCAATAATTTACCAGAAGGTTTAAATCTTGGAATCTTAGATGTCAGAGAACTCATCTCAAATTATGAGCAAGAAATTAAAACATTGAAAGAGAAAAAAACTCTTCAAGAGCCAATGTCTTCTGAAAAATTTAAAATTGTCAGAGTGAATATTAAAGTAGGTCTGAATGAAGACTATGGGAAAGAGTACCAAGTTGAATTTTCAAAATGGCTAAGTCAGCGTGTGAAAGTTGATTTCGGTGGTATTGGAACTTCTGAAACAGCAATGATACGAAAAATTCCTGAAAAACCTGTGTCGAAAAAAGATCCTAAATCATTTGAAAATAGTACCCTCTATGAAAGGCTATTTGATTTTCAACCCTTAGTCATAGCACTTGTCTTAATATCCATAGGAACTCTACTTTTCTTTTCTAGATTCATCATTTCAACTGCTGATGCTCGATTGAGTAAAAATGTTGCGACTGAAATTTCAGGATCCACTTCAAACTCGCTGAAGATGAGTGACGCAATTCCAGCAAATGGTATTGCACAGTCATCAATGAAGCCTGAGTTTGATGAGGAAAAAAGAGCAAACGAAGATTTATCCTTAACCATTGAAGATATAGATCGATTAATGTCAAAAATTACTTTTTTGATTCTGGACTTATCTGTTCAGTTTTCTCATCTATTGTCTATTTGGTTGGATGCTGGTCCCGAAGGTCACCAAAAAATTGCACTGGCCTTTGATAGTGTAATTAGTAAAAAAGAACTGTTTGAAAAACAAGGTTTAACTGTTCAAAAATTTTCATTGCAAGATTTGTCTTCAGAGTTATCAGAAAAAGTTCATGAGAGCTTTTTAAAAGTTCAACAAATGAAATCAAAAGAAAAATTGCAGATGTTAGATTCGACGTATTGGGATATCATTTCTTTCAAAACATTTGGCCCCAGAGTCTTACGACGTCCATTTGATCATCTCAAGATATTGGATGATGAGCAAATAGGGAAAGTTTTATTGAATCAAAAAAGAGATGTTCAAGCTTTAGCTTTACTGTATTTAGAAAATAATCAAAAAAAGAATTTTATGTCTAAAATGAATGAGGATGAAAAGGTTCATTTGATTGCATCAATGATTGGATCTGCGACAATGTCAAAATCAGATCTTGTTGATATAGATAGTGCGGTTAAAATTGCGGTGGAGAAGTCAGCAGTTACTGATTCTGGAAAAATAGGTCTTATGCCAAGATCTATTTCTCTTCTTGAAAACTTGTCAGCTATTGAAGAATTAAGAATTTTAAAAAGAATTGTTCCAGTGTTACCGCAACAGGGGGCTTCTCTAAAGAAAAAATATTTTTCTTTAGCTTTTATGGAAGAGTGGAGTGAGTTTGGTTTTGAAAAAATTTCTAGTGTAATAACAGCAGATGAAGTTGTTGCTCTCTTAAAGATTTTTCCGGAAGTTAAATCAGCGCTGTTTTCATTCATTGCACCAAGAATGAGGACGATGGTGGAGGATGATCTTGGATCACTGACAAATATGACAAACGATCAACTTAATGATAAGTTAGAGTCCATTCGATTAAAGATGAAACGATTCATTGAGCATAACAAAATCAACTTGTCTGAATTTTATTCAGATTCCTCGTCGATGGAGGTTGCAGATGCTGCGTAAACTATCGTTGGTTTTTCTTTTTGTATCGGTGAATTCTTTTGGAGATGAGTTAGCTCGAATTTATTTTGGTGGAGGGTTTGGTACAGCCTCTGCAAGCAATGAGATTCAAAGAAGTGAAGGTCCCTATGGAATGCTTGCTGGAATCGATTACGTTTTCACAACGAAAGTCAGTTTAGGTGTCGAACATCTTCGTAGTGTCTCATTATCACCAGCAGCCTCTTCAATTTCTTATTCTGGATTAACAGCAACTTTTTATTATCCAGGGAATAGTCCAACAACTGTGTATAAAGCTGATGAATTGCGTCCAGGAACGATGATGACTCGTGATATTTCAACCTATCTTGGAGCATCAATAGGATTTGCACAAGCAAGCATGCTCCCTGATGTGACAGGAAAATCAGCGAACGTTGCAGGAGTTTACGGAGCGTTTCGTGGTGGTTTTGATTTTACGTTGATAGGACGTTTGGGGGTTCGAAATCAAATTGAAATTACTCAAACTTTATTGGGTTCAGGAAAATCGACAGGTTTTTATTACTTAATTTGTTTAAGTTACATTTTGTGAGGTAGCAGTATGAATATATCATCGGCTGTTGGGATTGTGATCGCAGTTGTCGTCTTAGCATTAGGTGTTTTGACGTCTGCCAGAGATAATAAGATTTTCCTGGACACACATGCAATTTTGCTTGTGATAGGTGGGACTTTAGCAGCCACGTTGGTAAGTTTTTCAGGTAAGAATATAATACAAATGGTGAGGCTGTTTTTTTCTCGTATTTTGGGTAATCAGCTAGATAAATTTGAAGCAGTAATAGTGGAAGTTGTGGATTTAGCTAAAGGCTACAGAGAAAATCCAAACTATTTGCAAGAAAAATCAAAGTCCATTAAATCTCCATTTCTTAAGGAGGCAATAGAATTGATGGTCGATGGCGGAATTGATCCCAAGGAGATTGATCAAATTCTTCAAAAGAGAGCTTACACTCATTATCAACGGTACGAGCAGGATGCTGAGATGTTTAAAATTATGGCTAAATTTCCACCAGCTTTTGGTCTTTTAGGAGCTGTGTTAGGGATGATAGCTCTCATGCAGAATCTAGGAAGTGCGGATGCGATCAAAACAGTTGGTCCGTCGATGGCGGTGGCACTTGTTGCTACCTTTTATGGAATTGCAATTGCTAACTTTATATTTATTCCTCTGGGTGAAAATCTTGCAAAGTACAATAAACAAGATCTTGTTGTTCGTCAGATGGTGATTGATGGTATCAAACTGATTCGTGCAAAAAAACATCCATTGATTGTTCAAGAAAACTTGAAAAGCTATTTGTTGCCAGAAGAACGATCCAAGTTAAAAAAAGTAGGATAAAAAATTATGGGAGCACCTTCCTTTCAACCATTTCAAGATCCTGATGATGACACTCAAGAATCTTCTCCAATGATGATTCCACCAGCTTCTTCTCATATTGATAGTGAAGGTGTTTGGTTGATTTCGTATTCTGATATGATGACCCTTTTGATGGGGTTCTTTGCATTGCTTCTCAGTTTTAGTAAGTTTGATGCAGAAAGTTTTGAAAAAGTACGACAGGAAACAACAAAGGTTTTTGGAGGTCAGTTTCAAAAACCTTTTGAGGATCTTTCCCAGGCATTGCAAAAAGTTATAGAGCAAAGAGGTTTAGCTCAACAGGTTCAAATTGAATCAAATCCAAAGGGTGTCACAATCACATTTCGCGGTGCTTTTTTCTTCGATTCAGGATCCATTGAATTACGTCAAGAAGCTCAACCTGTCATGGATCAATTAATTCCAGTTATTCGAGAGCAGGCGGGTGGATTTTATATTTTAATCGAAGGGCATACGGATAATGTTCCCATTGTTGCTTCAGGAATTGCTTCAAATTGGGAGCTTTCAGGATTGAGAGCTGGAACTGTTCTTCATTTATTTGAAAAAGAGGGTTTTTCGACAGACCATCTTATGATGGTGGGATGGGGGCAAACTCACCCTATTGTTCCAAATCAAGACACCCAGGGGAAAGAAATGCCTGAAAATCAAGCGAAGAATCGTCGAGTTGTTATTAAAATTATGCGAGAGAAGTGGGATTTCTAAAAATAGGACATCAATATTTGTCTCGTATCAAGATTAAGAATTTTTTAACTTTAGAAGTTTACATGTCATTCCGAAATGTCGTTATATGAATTTTTTTTATACGCACCGACTATTTAAGTGTCTCATCTTTTTCTTCTCGCTCTTTTTTTTAAGTTCATGCTTAGTCAGTGAGCGCACAGGAACTTTGTCCTCAAATGACTCCTGGTTTGATGGTGCTATCGCTGCAAAAAATAGAGGAAGTGCAATTGAGATTTCTTGGAATCCAGCATCTTCTTATTCTCAAAATATTTCTAAATTTAAAGTTTATCTTGTTGTTGGTGAAGGGCAATATCGTTTAGTTGGAACAGTAAGTTCTCAAAAAAGTAGCTACGTTCATTCAGGATTGACTGCTGGAGCTTTGTATTCCTATTTGGTAAGAGCTGTTGATGATGCAGGAAATGAAGATGTTAACGCTAAGATTGTAACAAATGTAGCTTATCAGGGTATCACTGATGTTGAAGTCACTGGCAAAACGACGGCGACTGTTTATTTACCAGGTGGTGGTGGATCTTTTGATGAAGTTAGAATTTATGCTGAACCAATGACAGGCGAGGGGCGAAAATTAGTTGGATCTACTAACGGAAACGCATCTAGTCTTGCAATCACAGGTCTTCGTTCTGGAGCGACTTATAAGTTTTATGCAAACGTTTTTTCTTCAGCATTCCAAGGAGAAGATGGAAATCTCATTTATATTACACGTCGAATAGACAGTGAAGGGTTTGATGGTAACAATTATAAATATAGAGGCTTTGCTCTGGTTGCTGGTTATGGAGCAGCGCCAGGCGCAGCGACAGATCCTGCAAATCCATTGAGAATTCCTAAAACACGATTTATTCGTTTGACATGGCTTCCCTTTGCTGGGGCTTCTGCAACAACCAAGTACCGTGTGGTTCGAACACTCGCTGGAGGCGACTTAAATATGGCGACAACGGCCCTATGCTCTTCCTCAAGTACTGTGAGTTGCAAAGTATGTGAAGTCACTGGTGCTGGTTTGCAAACATGTACAGATTCAAATGTTGCGGCACCACCTGTTGCTTATGAGTACTCAGTCAGCCTTGTGATCTCTCGTGGTGATGATTCATGGGTTGAGGAATTACCTTTAAGTGAAGCCGCGGGTTCCGCTTCGGATTATTCGATGCGAGTTAAAGCCCATGTTCCTCCAGATAATATGGTCTTGGTTCAAAGAGATTCCGTGAATTATGAAACTTGCCAATTTATGGTTCGATCCAGCGATCCTCTTAAAAAGCAAAGATGCTCATATTCAGGACTTGGTGCGCGACCAACGAATACAGGGCCAGGCAAACCTTCTTTGAATCTAGAGTCAGGATATTATGATTTTGGATACAATCTTTTTATTGATCGTTGGGAGACTGGTTGCAACTGGACATCTGCTTCATCAGGTGGAATGTGTGGTGCTGGAGGAACTTCAGGTGATTGTATGGGATTTTCTACCGGCTCAACTTTTATGGATCCAAGCGCAAGTTTAGGTGTTGATGGAAATGTTTTCTATCAGGTAGGGCAGTTTGAAATTCCTAGTAATGGGATCCGTACAACTTCAAGATGTTATTTAAAAGTTGCGGGGTCTTGGGTCAGTGCTTCAACATTGCTTTCGGGTTCTTACACAAATGCCCAACGTACTTCAGTATTGACAGTGGATCCTTCAGCGAATGGAGGGTTTAGGCCTCCACTTGGGGATATTCAGCAGGGATCAGCGGTTGCTGCATGTGCAGCACAGACGACTCCCTATGGAAGTAAGCGATTGATTCGTCGGCGAGAACAAGTTGCCTCCAATGCTATGCCCACAATACAAGGTGAGCCAAATTGGATGGCACCCATTCAGGCCGCTAGAATATCAGCAGACAGTGATGGGCATGCTGCGGGAAATTATCAATGCGCTTCGGATACTCTGAAGTATGGATTAAGTGTTGGTGATCCGAATCGAATAGATCCAATTTCAGGTACCAGTGCTTCGGATATTTTGACCGTTCTTCGAAATACATCCCTGGATAGACAAGCAAATATTTATACTTTTGGTGGAGCTCGTTATGGAATGAATGCTCCCTTCCTTGGATCTTTGATTACAAGCAATTGTGTATCCAGGTATGGTGTGCAGGATTCCTTTGGAAGCTTTGATGAATTCAGTGTGGATCAGATTGGTCCGAGCGCAAATGTTGCAGCCAATACAACCATCGGATCTTCTGTGTCTAGTTATGATGATGGAGCAACAGATTTTGCAGGTTTTATTTTTAATGGAACCCAAGGTTTGCGAAGTCTTGAACCAACTCCAGGTGCAAATGCATCGGTCTATTATTCAAATGGAACATGTTACTATGATGGAACATCGACGGCTTGCTTGTCGCAAAATTATTTTTCTGTACCATTAGGATTACCTCTAGCGAATAGTGATGACAGCGGAAATGCAATCAGCATCAGTGATTTAAATACAAGACTTGGCTATGGCCTTCTTCGAAATCGTTTTGTTTTTCATATTCGAAATTACCTCTTAGGAATAGCGTCTGGAGGAAGGTTTGACACAAACTCTGGTGCGACTCGTTTTTCATTTGAAACACGTAGTTACAATGGTATTGCTTTTTATTCAGCTCCTCGTTGTGTTCAATCACCAGAATAGAGGCCGTTTGATGAGACAGGTAAAGTTCTTATTATATTTGATGATCATGACAGGTACTCTTACAGCTTGTCTTGAGAATGATGGTAAAACTCCATCAACGACATCTGCAATTCTGTCTTCAACAGCTTTTGATGGTGCAACAAAGGCCGTGAACCGATCAGGTTCGATCGAAGTTTCATGGGCACAAGCTTCTATCTCTGTTGCTGGGTATCGTATTTATCGTATGCAAGCAGATGGTTCAATGAAAGCAATTCAGACGACTCCGTCAACGGCATCAAGTATCATTGATGGGCAAACCACAGCTGGTGAAATTTACTCATATATTGTTAAAGCCTTTGATACTTCAGGTGTTGAAGATAGCAATAAGAAAATTGTTTCAGCCTTAAGTTACCCAGGGATTTTGGATGCTCAGGTTTTAAGTAAAGATACTGTTTCAGTATCTTTACCAGGAGTCTTGGGTTCGATCGATGAGGTACGAATTTACGCTGAACCCGTTCGTGGCGGGCAAAAGATTCAAGTTGCAACTGTTCAGCCGGGAGTATCCTCTTACACCGTGACGGGGTTAAATTCAGGTATGACCTATAGTTTTAGCGCCCAATCCTATAGTGATTTTTTGGGTGGTGAGGATATGAATGAAACTGTCAAGAAAGTTCAGACTCAAAGCGAAAGTTTCACGATCTCGAATTTTCGATATCGTGGCGTTTTGAAAGTTCAAGCATTTGGAGAGGCTCCTCACGCGCCGACAGATCCTGCTGATCCAAGTCGAATTCCTAAAACACGTCGAGTCTCGATCACTTGGTTACCCTTCTTAAACGCGACAAGTATTACTAAATATAAGCTTGTTCGCACATTAGAAGGAAATGTGTTAGATATGACCAGCACGGCAGCTTGCACAGATACACTTTCAACCAGTTGTGAAGTTTGTACAGTTTCAGGATCGCAGGCTCAAACGTGTGTTGATATATCTGTTGCAGGATCGCCAGCCCGATATGAATATGCAGTGGCACTTGTTCTTGGATCTGGATCAAATTCTTGGGTTGAAGAATTGCCAGAGGAAAGTTCGATCGCTGGATATGGTTCTCGTGGATATAGAATGACTGTTCCTATACCTCCTGCAAATATGGTCTTAGTTCAAAGGGACTCTGTGAATTATGAAACTTGTTCCGCTATGCTGAAAACAAATATGGATCCTTTGAATCATCAGCGTTGCAGTTTCAATGCGATGGGAGCGCGAACGGGGAATTCTGGTCCGGGTAAGCCTTCATTGAATTTAGACGCTGGCTATTTTGATTTTGGTTACAATCTTTTTGTCGATCGTTGGGAATTGGGGTGTCGATTTACAACCCAAGCGAATGGCGGAAAATGTGGAGTTGGTGGTACAAGTGGAGATTGTGTAGGAAATGGATACCCATTATCTTCTATTGGTGTGGATGGAAATGTTTATTGGAATATGGGAGATAATGGAACATCTCCTTGGACGACGTGTTTGGTTCGGAAGAATAGTACTTGGTATTCGATAGGGAGTCAGATTTTATCTGTTGCTGAAATTGCACGAGGAGTAAGTTCAGATCCGCGGCCCGACAATTATCCCTTAGGAAATCCTGGATTTATTCGAGATACTGCAGGTATGGCGCTTTGTAATGCAATTGGAGACCTAAATTATGGAGTAAAGCGCATCCCTCGACTGCGAGAACAGAGGGCTTATGCTGCTTGGCCATGGATTCAAGGGGAACCTGATTATTTGAGTTTTTCAGATATATCCGTTCTGGAAAATTCAACAAATGGTCATGCTGCTGGAGTTTATGCATGCAATACTCAAAAACTGGGACGTGCAAACTTAGCATTTGGTAATCCAGGTAGAATCTCTGTGCTGAACTCTGTTTCAGATTATTTTGCGACAGGAAATGACGTGTTAACCATGTTAGATTCATCCTCAGGTGTCTTAGGTGCAGCAGTTGGGTCCTTGTTAACAAGCAAGTGTGTTTCACGCTATGGTGTTCAAGATGCCGTCGGAAATTTTTCTGAGGTAACAAGTAACAATATGGATACGTGCAATTCGGCAACTTCATCCTGCATTTCTGGATATTCGGGGACTGACTCAGGAAACTCAGATATGGCCACCATCAATTTCAATGGAGTACAAGGGTGGGCTGGAACGGCAGGGAATAATGGAACTGTCTATTTGGGGGGAAATGCAAGCAGTGGTGATGTTGGATTTCAATATTTTAATGTTCCATTAGGAATACCCTTTGTTGATTCTGCTTCGGGAGAACACACCGCAGTGAGTGCTTTACGAACCACCAACCATGATCTTTTGCAGGCAGATCTTGTTCGTATCCGATATACAGAATCGAACAGCACTCCTAAAGCAAAAATTATGAGTGCTGGAGGCAATTGGGGAGATGGAAGAAGTGCTGGTCGTTATACATTGGATGCTGTTAATCTTTTGGGTGGTTCTCACGGAGTTCGCTGCGTTCTTCCTGCTGAGTAGAGTAGAACCAACCTTGAGGGATGGGGGTCAGTGTCTGTTGCCCCCCTTGGATAGATGGTGGAATCAATACTCTGACTTCATGGTCTTCTTGAAATAATTGTAGGATTTGAGGATTTGAAGAGTTGGGAACAAGGACCCAATTGTAATTTTTTTGAAAAAGGCTTTCTGTTGATTGTATTTTTCGTTCTTCCAGAGGAATAACAAGAGGAAAGCGAACCCCTTGTAGCCACCATGGGTGAGTTGTTTCTAGCACCCAGCTTCCTATTTCTAAATTTTCAATCATTTGTGCGTTTAATTTTCTTTCGGAATTGATGGCAAATCCTTCAATAGTCGCAGGAGAAGGGCGTGCAATCACTTCAAAGCCAGTTGGAATGCCTTGCACTTCGGTCTTTGTCCACAAAAGAGTTTCTGAAAATCGAATTTGATGATTTTCTCTGGGGCGAATTTGGATAGGAACTTCTTTAGAATTTTTACTTAAATTTCGAAGTTTGTAACTTCCAGAAGGAAGAAGAATTGGAAAATCACCATGCCATTTTCTTTGAATATCCGGGGATGTTGTGGATGTTGCTAAGAATTGAACAAAATCTGGAGCACCTCGAATTGTAATTTTTCCATCGGAAGATAAAGCAAGTTGGTTTTGCGTTACTGATTCCGCAAACTTTTTTAGAGCTTGTTGGGAATCCATAAGGTTTTGTGAGTTTTTATAGATAAGTTCAATGTTATGGAGTTTCGAGGAAAGGGTTTCAAGGCACTGCAGCTTCTTTTGGTCTGACTTAAGATCATAGCCAACAATCATAAGGCGAACTTTGGAACGAAAAGAAAGTTTTTTATCTTGTGCAAGAAGGGTTTCGCAAGGATCGCCTTGGCAAGTGTCGGCACCATCTGTCAAAACAAGAACATCCGAAGTACGAGTTTCCTTTGCTTCATCTAAGGCCAGATCAAGAGTTTTTGCTAAGGGAGTTTTTCCGTAGCTTCCTGGAGATAGATTTTCTAATTGCGAGTTAAGTTCAGAGATTTTTAATTGAAATGTTTGTATTTGCTTGCAGGA
>JACCDG011168315.1_pt1 | contig 14525 bp, 19 predicted proteins | sample 7442471 | NCBI WGS metagenome assembly JACCDG01 (sample SAMN15323444, study PRJNA562643) | freshwater metagenome | isolation source: river surface water | place: USA:Blue River Watershed | collected 2017-08-17
ATAAGATTAGAAGCTCATGAAATATCAGATTCAAATTTTCCGCCGGATAATATCTACGAAGGAACAGATTCCTTTAGCTCAAAAGCCGAAGCAAGAGTGATACAGATTATTAGAGATGATTTTCACTTAGCTTGTAAAACGAGCCAAATGAAAATACCATTACCATCAAATGTTGATCCATCAATTGCAAACCAATATTTTAAAATTGATTTTATAATTCATTGCCCAAAATTAACATTTAATGATAACATTCCAAATATATCAGCGAACACAATATTTGTTGGTGAATACTACGGCATGGTTTCTAAAGAAAAAGAAATCGAACAACTAGAAAAAAAACTTCAAGATTTAACATCAAAGCAAAACCTCAGTGAAGGCGATATCAAAGCGATAGAAAGAATCAAGCAAACTATTAAGTATAACGACAAAACTCCAATTAAACAAGCTGTTGAAGCAAGATTTGCAAGTATATTTGGCTGTGGTTCTTTTGGAATATTTCCAGAAAGAACTCATGGAAAATGGGAAAAACAAATTGCTGATGGTTTAAATCAAAATAACGCAATATTCAATTCTAACGCGGGCGAATCCGATGCTATTAAAAAGCTACAAAGTTGGTACAGCCAAAATAAAGATAATGCCAGTCCAGAGTTAATATCTTCAATTTCAAGATACATTGATACAACTAATGGATCGCCAAGGGGTGGTGAAGAATTTAAATACAACAAATATACTGTTTGGATTGAATCAATAAAACTTAGATTAAAAGCATTGCATTTTGAAAATGTTATTATGTCCAATAAAGAAGCTAAATCAATTTGGGATTTAGTCAAGATTCAAAACTGCTTCAACCAACTAACTGTCGAATGCTATGAAGACCTAATGAAGCTAAAAAACGCTTTAAAACCAACTGAGAAACTCATAAGTCAAATGAAGATGCTTAATAGCTTAGAGAAATTTTTAATTCAAAACGAAAATTCAATATCCAACATTGAATTAAAACAACAATTAGAAAGATTTATAAGCACTAGCATAAATGCGTTTGATGCAACAGCTTTAATAAAATCAAATAGCTCACCAAATTTATCTAAGGCAGGTAATAGCAATAAAATGAATAAAAATATAGTAATGAACGATTTGAATTTAATTCAGTCATTAGTTAGATTAGCTCAAATATCTGAAGAGATAGAGGAAACTCACCCTAGAGCATCAAGACTCATTGATGATGGAATCAATGATATAGCTAATGATTTTGGTGATAATGAACCCGGCGAAAATGTAGACGAAAACTTATTTCCATCAGATTCATTTTCGCCGGTAAAAACTCCAAGCGTTGATATGAATTTATATCAAGAAGATAATTCTGAAGCACAACAATTAGCTAAACAAATTGCTGATAATATTATTAACTCAGGAAAAATTGAAAACATTGGTTCTCTTGATAGCCAAGATGGATTATCAGAATTAAATAATATAATTGACTCTGAATTAGATCAGATGTTTAACCAAAACTCGCCTGATTTTCAAAACTAGAAATGTCAGGGAACCAATCTTGGATAATATCATTGCATATATCTAAGACGCCTTTGTACTCGTCTTTATTAAGAGATTTTTTCTTAGAAAAATCCTTTGCATACGCTTCTGCTTTTTTCTTAGCATCCCAATAATTTGCGCGAGGGTTCTCACTGAGTTCAAGTAGAATTTCTTCAAATTCAGATGTTATTTTGTTAATGTATTTTTTCATAGTAACTTACTTATTAATTTTCTGTTGGCGCTCACGAATAGATAACCAACAAATACAGCTGGTCTAAAGACCCAATGGGTAGACCAGCTGTATTTAGTTTTCGATAGTAACTTAATGCATGCACCAAATCCGAAATATACTTTTTCGGGAGTTTCAAGAACGAGCTTGTTGTTTGAATACCCTTTTGATTTGGCAACATGACTGTTTAAATCAACCGTTGTTAATTTAACATTATTGGAAGATAATTGTGATATTTTGGTTTGGTACTTTGTACACAATGGACAAGCTCCGTCAAAGAAAAGAATCCAACGATTCTTCATTGTGTAGCTCCTTTGATTTTGACTTTTACTTTAATAAACATTTCCAAACTTTGAATTGATATAATCAACCATAAAATTATAAGTGTTTGGGGCTCGCGTTGGTAATTCAGCAAGTCCAGTTCCAAGTCCGTCTTCTGGGAAGACTATAGTATCATACGATGAACCAATTGAATCAATTGAATCAATTGCGTTTTTGATGATTTCTTTGTTTTTTTCAAATTCTCTATCTGTAAAAAATGATTTCGGTGTGTTTGATGGAAGTTTTTTAGTTGGGATTCCGTGAGCGTTTTTGCAATGCCTAATTATGGCTTGACCACCCATCCCCCTACCAATTAAATTTGACCCAAATATAAATAAACAATTTGGGTTTTGATTAACCAACTCAATCGTATAGTATTTTACTTTTTTTACATTCATGTTTTGTTGTAGTGTATTATACGTCATCTAGCTCCAAATCTCTTTTGAACCAGGCACATCTTTGGACCAAAAGAGTGTTCCAGTGCGTTTTTGGTCATTATAGTGCGCCTCTTGTGACTGCACACTGCAATTCAGCATAAATACACTGCGCTCGGGGATGCCTACAAAATTTTTGTCAATCAAAAATTTTACACCATCCTCATTGATGTATTTTTTGGTCACATCTTCGCTATAAAGCTTTCTTTTTTTTCCACCTAGGTTTTTTGTCACTAGTTTAATAGCACTATTATCATCATTGGCGAAACAAAACCAATTGTTAGTTTTGTGAAAATCATGAACTAAAAAAAGTTTTACCATTTATATTTTTCCATTAAAGACTCAACCGACACAACAATAAATTTGCCCATTCCATTAGATAGCCTTACTTTATATTGATCAGGTTGGCTTTTTTTGACAGAAGAATAAGACGTTATAAATTCAGTTACTGTCCAATTTTTTGATGTTTTATTGTTTTTAATAACCTGACCTATCTTTAGACCATTAAATTTAATTTTGTCCATATTCTTCCTCCTATTTAATATACAGTATTATACGAACGAATTCCCTTGATTGATAATGACAAAATTCTATCACCTATAATTTTAGGTGACCAACTAAGTTCATTTGAGATTTTTGTAAAATCAATGTCATATCTTAAATCATGACCTGGGCGTGATTCACTATCTGTTGTTTGAATGTTAGGATAATATCGCTTCAAAAAATCAACAATATCATTGATTGAAAATGAAGTGTTTGATCCAACATTGTAAACTTCACCAGACCTTCCTTTTGTCAGTACCTCCCAAATCGCGTCTACGTGGTCTTTAACGTGAATATAACATCTTGTTGCAGAGCCATCCCCGTACACTGGAAGGGATAAATTATTTTCTGCTAAATAAATAAATCTGGGTAATAATTTTTCTTTAAATTGTCTTTCTCCAACTGTATTACATCCTCTAGTAATTGTGTAATCAAGACCATATGTTCTTCCCCAAGACATAATTAGTTGTTCTGCTGCTGCTTTTGATGCAGAATATGGCGAAGATGAGTTAATAGGGCTTTGCTCATTAGATTTACCGTCAACTCCAAATATATCTCCATAAACTTCATCTGTAGACACTAAATGAAATCTGATGTTTTTATTAATGCATTTCTTAAGTAAATTAAATGTGCCAATAATGTTTGAATTTACAAAATTATCTGGAAATTCTATACTTCTGTCTACATGAGATTCTGCCGCAAAATGAACAATCGCATGTATATCATTTGGTAAATCAAAATTATCATTTGAAAGGTCTATTTTTTTAAATGAATATAATTTGTGACATCTAAGAGGACCAAATTCTTCCATGCTACCAGTAAACATTGCGTCATAATTAATTACCTCAATATCACGAGAGAGGCATAAGTCAACAAAATAACTACCTATAAATCCACTCCCCCCAGTTATTAGAATTTTCCGCATAATACCATTGTACACTTCGGTATAATACTAATATGCCAAAACTAACTATTGTTTTACCAAGCTGGGAAAGAGAAGAGCTAACCTTAAGAATGCTAACCTCAATATCTCTTCAGACTTTTCAAGATTATGAATTGTTCTTTCTTGGTGACTGTTGTCCTGTTTTTGACAAAGTGATTAAAAGTGATGATTTCTGTTATTTAAAAAATATTTTTGGTAATAGAATAATAATCAAAAACTTTGAAACACACGATGGCACTTCCGCGCAAGCTATAAACTATGCAGTTAAAAACATGAATGGCGAGTACTTCATATTTTTAAGTAATGATGACGTTATATTTCCAAATCATTTTGATGTTTATTATAATTCAACTAAATATATAAAAGAAGATTTTAGTATTTTTAATACAAGCGTGGATTATGGAAATGGTGTTCTTGTAACAAGAACACCCGTTTTAGCACCATCTAAAATAGGACATAGTGAACTTTGTGTTTCTAAAAAAATGATTCAAACCTTACCCCCGCATAGTAGAGTTTATGGACATGACTGGGAGTTTATATCAAGAGGGTTACAAAACGGATTTAAATACAAAATGTTTGACAATATACCAACTTATATAGTAAATCTTTCTATGAACAGAGGTCATAACTGGGAAGAAAGAAGAATAGTTTAATGTGAATATTAATGACTATGAACCCATTTACCATAAACAGTGGGTGTTAGATAGAATAAATTTTATTAAAAAAATGTTTCCTGATAACTATTTTAAAGACAAAAGTATATTAGAACTTGGTAGCTGTTGGGGTGATATAGGTGGGTACTTCTCTTTGCTTGGTGCAGATGTTACAATGGTTAATGGATTTGATTTTTATTATGAAGCTTGCAAAAATAGGTTTCCTAATGTAAAAAACATTAAGCACGATTGTGATTCAGAGTGGATATATGACGACCATTATGATGTTATATTTCACATGGGTCTTTTGTATCACTTACGTGACCCAAAGAAGTCATTAATAGAATGTCAAAAACATTGTGACATCATGATACTTGAAACTGTTGTTTCGGATTTTCTAGATTTTATTGAAATAATACCTAGAACAGAAGATATAAACTTATGTCAGGACCAAGGGCTAAATGCAGAAGCTAATTTTTCTGCCGACTTTGTTGAAAAATATTTAATTAACTATACAAGGTATGATGATAGTAGTTTGAATGGAAAAATTTCAGGGAACTATAACTGGACAGCCAGTGGAAATAGCGGATTCAGAGGTAGAAGATTTTGGATTTGTGATATCAAAAATCAACTCTCAAATCTTACAAATTCTCTTCTTAAAAATTCATAATCTATAAATTTGTTTTGTATGTCAGAGTATGTGTTTTTTTGCCAAGCTAAGTGCGGATAAATTGCATAAGCGTTTATAGAAGGCTGAATCATTGCATATACTACATCTAATGGTTTGTCGCTATTAACTATTAAACAATCTATAAACTTACTAAAAACTGTTTTGTTTATAAAAACAGCATGAGCGCAATAAGAATGAAACACTTTATATATATTATCATTAACATGCTGTGGTCTTATATGATGTGACGCACCAAGATATAAAACATCAACATCATCTGGCACTAACGGCAAAAGGCGATCCAACTCTACAAGTATATTTTCATGCAACTCAACATCATCTTCAAAAATAAAACAAGAATTTTTGTTGCTCTCAATACATTGTTTTAGCATTTCTATATGAGTTAACTTTATTCCATTCTCTCCTTTCAATAATGGACCATTATAATCTAACTCATGTCCATTAACGCCTTCATAAAAATTATAAAATATAGGTAATTTATCTAATTCTTTTTTAACAGACTTTTGTCTATCGAATCGGTGAGGTAGTGTTATAACATTTGTGTTTTCAAAAAGTTCCTCTAGTTTCATGTTATTGATATCCACCTATTTGGAAACATATCTGATGTATCAACTTTTACAGCTGGTCCGAACCACATATTAGGCTTAATGACCTTAACGTTGCTTTCTCCAAAATTAAGTTCAGCGAATTTTGCGCCCCACCAAGAAAAAGAAGAATTTGCAAGGACATGTTGTTTACACATTCCCATAATATACATAGACACCCAATCGTTCTCATTTATATACACCATTCTGGAGTCAGATAAATGATTAGAACACCATTGATAATCATTTGTGAATAACAAAATTTTATCAAACTCATTTAGTTTAGATAAAGCTCTGTGATAATACTCCAATGGAAGTAATGGGTGATGATTTGGCAAAGAAAGATAATCTCCTCTTCTTACATGAAGTGAAACGCAATTCATGGATTCTAAATAAGGATATTTGTTTTTGATTTCTTGAATTAGTTCATCTGTTGGCTTTAAAAGATCATATATGTGTTGTTCATGTTTTTTAAAAAATTTTTCAGACTGAAAATATCCTTTATATAAATTTAAACAATTTGGCTCATATTCTGGCTCAAAGTAATTAAAAAAACATTCATGAGCAATCTGGGGCATAATTGGTGAATAATTATTAAATTCAATATTTCTAAAAATATTAGAATAATAGTTATAAGAATCGGCGTTATGTCTTTTTCTTATAATTTCGTCATTCTCTAATCTATTCTCAAACATATATTTAGCGTTATGTTCTTTTGCTAAAGCTAAAGTAAAACAAATTTGAAACAACAAATTTCCCAATCCGCCCTCTAAATAAGTTATTATCATATCTTTTTTAAAATAAAATCACACCCTAAGCGCTTATCGACTTCGTACTTTCCTTTTATAACTTTCATTAATTTATCAAACTCAGAATTATAATTTACCTCAACTGAGATAATTGTTGGTTTATATATAGACAAAATATATTCAAGTATTTGAGGTTCGCCGCCTTCTGTATCTAGTGACAGATAGTCTATTTGTTCATCAATTGGGACAAAATTATCTAGTGTAAACATATGAACAGGCATACCAATTAATTTATCTTTGTTTTCATGTGCTTCTGTGTTTATTCTATAGAGATGATCGTGATTACAATAATCTAAAACAGATGACAGCATTTCAGCCTCACCATTGACCCAAAGAAATTCAACTTCTTTATTTTCGTGTCCTATAGCGCAGTTAAATACTTTAGCTCTTGGTCTATTAGTCTTTAATTGATCATAAACATTTGGTATTGGCTCAAAACAATATCCACTCCACCCATTCTGTTCAAAAAATAATGTATTTGATAGTTTTACGCCATCATGAGCGCCAATATCAACGTAGGTGCCGTCTTCATAATTAGAAAAATAAGTTTCAAATATGTACTTATCTTGTCCGTATTGACTATAAAAGTTCATTAATTAAATTGTACAACACAGTTATGGATTTTACTTTCGGAGTTTGCGCCGTAAAAGAAAACAGTCATCTACACAACAAAATTATAGATAGTATTGAGGCGCTTAATATTCCAAATTACGAAATAATATTTGTCGGAGATGTTGACACAATCTCAAGAAACAATATTAACTTAATCCCATTTAATGAAACAATAATTAATGGATGGATAACAAAAAAGAAAAATCTAATAACAAAATTTGCAAAATACGAAAATATAGTTTATTTTCATGATTATATAGAATTTGACAAAGGCTGGTATGATGGATTTTTAAAACATGGCAATGATTTTGACGTTTGTATGAATAGAGTGTTAAATTTAGATGGCAAACGAAATGTAGACTGGTTAGTGTGTTATATGGACCTAAGGTTACCGAATGCAGAGCAACTTCTTCCTTATGACAAAGAATGCTCTTCTCTTATGTATATACCGGGATTTTATTGGGTAGCTAAAAAAAGTTTTATGGAAAAATTCCCGTTAAATGAACACTTAAAGTGGGGAGATGCCGAAGACATTGAATGGTCAAAAAGAATTAGGCAAGTTACTAAGTTTAGCATGAATGCAAATTCATCTGTGAAATTTTTAAAACAAAAAGATTATGTCCTAAACGAAATGTCTCCAGAAAGCTTAGAAATACTTAAAAATCATGAAACACATAATTAATAATTACTTTGATAACGTATTTGTTATAGCACACCCATCGTCTAAAAGATATGATAATTTTATAAAAAGGTGGGATAATTTAGACTTTAATTTATCAAAGTTTGTAAATAGAGATATTGATTGCATAAACATAGATGGTTATGTGGAACATGTATTCGAAAATATAAATCAGAAAATAAAACTAAAAAGCCCATTATCTGGTGGGCAAATAGCAGTGGCTCTAGCACATATGCTTATATATGACGAAATTATTAAAAACAATTTAACTAATACATTAATCCTTGAAGATGACATTATATTTGAAAGCGAAACAAATATAAATGAAGCTTTAAATGAAGAGTGGGATATATTATCGCTATTCAGCGGTTTTTCAGATGGAAGTTCAATATCTGATCAAGTGAATAAAGACACAAAATTTACAAAACAATGGGATCGACAAGGAGTTTGTTCTTATGTGATTAGGTCTAAAGAAATCGCTCAATATCTCTTTGATAAACAAAATACACTTATGGATACCGCTGACGGGGTTATTTGTGACAACAACATAACTGTATTAGCACTATATCCTAGCGCATGTGTTATTGATAACTCCCCGTCTATTATAGTAAATGGATTATACTAATCAACTGCTCCAGCCACAAAGGGCGGAGCTTGCTACAAGGTTCAAACTGAGCCGAGCAATAGGCTAATTGACTGTAGCCCTAATGATTCAATATTCAAAGAAGCATTAAAATCTGCATTTGCGGCGAAGCCGCAATCTAAACACATAAATTCAGATTGATTCTTTCTATTCTTCTTTTCACAATGTCTACATACTGAACATGTTTGGCTTGTGTAGTGAGCGGGAACTATCACAATTGGAACACCTTGTTCCATAGCTTTATATTCTATAAAGCTTCTTAGTTGATAGAAACTCCAACTCAATCTTTGGTTTCTTTGAGATTTCCTGACCGTTACTTTTGTGTTAATCCCCTTAAGCTCTTCCAGAGCTAGGGCACACTTTGTGCCTTTGGCTTTCTCAACTAATTTCTTACTAATACAATGATTCACGTCTTTTCTGAATCGCGCTTCCTTATTCCCTATAACTTTAATTCTTCTTTTTGCAGATCGTGTACCACGTTTCTGCAATCGTTTTCTGTGTTCAGAAAACTGTACTCTTTTCTTTTCGATTATGTCTCCAGAATACGAATTTCCGTCAGATGTTGTTGCTATTTTTTTCACACCTAGATCAACACCAATACAATCTTTCGGAACATATTGTTCCGAATTGGGCACATCAATAGTACACAACAAGAACCATTTACCTGATTTGTAAACAAGATCAACTTGCCCTTTTCTATATTTAAACAATTCTTTATTATAGATATGGATTGGAATGTTCTTTAGTCTTCCATTGATTGTCCATATACTAATTGTGTTATCTTCAAAAGATAAAATCCTATCATCATAAACTACTGCCCCATTATTTTTAAACCCATTTGGTATTTTTTGTCTTTTTGTTTTATAACTATTAGTTACATTATCTGTTGCTCTAATAATCAATTGCGAAGAAAAATTTTTATACTTTTTTTTAATTTCATGATACACAATTTTATGCACAAGATATTTCCTATATTCTTGTTGTTCAAAAGCCATAGAAGATATTTCATTTTGAACAACATTAAACGTATTCATCGTGTCCAATAGGGCACGATGTTGAAAATCATTCGTTATTATTTTGATTTTCAATGTTTTCTTCACTATATAGTGTTTTTATAAATTAATTATTATAACACCTATTTTTCAATTTTTACAAAATATTTCGTATAATGTTTTACTAAGGAAGAATTGTGTTGATATGAATTACTCTCTCGCTTTTATCGACAGGTTCCATTGAATAATACTAATGAGAATTTGGTTTGATAGTTTTTGGGGATTATTTGATAAGTATGACAACTTTTTTACTTATATATTAAGTAAAAAATATAAATTAGAAATATCTCCAGGCAATGCAGATATAATATTCACTGATTCACCTAACTTCATAAAACCATACCCATGTAAGGCTGTGTATTTTAGTGGAGAACCGTTCTTTTATATAAATCAATGTGATGTAGCTATTACAACATTTAACGTTGATGACCCAAGATTCTTTAGAATTCCGCTTTACTCTCTTTTTGCATTTGAGCTTTTAAAAAACAAATATATTGATAAACTTGATTCAATATGTGTAAAAAACTATTCTCTCAAAACAATTGAAGAAAAAAACAATCTATGTGCATATATATCTCAGGGGAAAGGGGGTGATTGCCCAAGGGAAGACTTAATTAATTATTGCTCTAATTTAATAAACATTCATTGCGCAGGAAAACATTTAAATAATCACCCATTAATTCCTGGAGAGCCAGGAACCCCACGAGGGTCATTTAACAAAATAGAATTCTTAAAAAAATACAAATTTTGTTTTGCTATAGAAAACAACGATTCGTTCAATGGTTACACTGGATATACAACTGAAAAAATCTATGAACCAATGGTTGCGAATTGTATACCAATTTACTGGGGCAACGAAAACATTAAAGATGAATTTAATGAAAACAGTTTTCTAAATATAAAAGATTTCAAATCGTATGATGAACTAATTGAAAGAATAATTTTAATAAATGAAAACAAAAATTTATACATTGATTACTTAATACAGCCATACATTAAAGAAAATTTATACCTAAATGTAGATTATTTAGTTTCACTGTTTGATAAAATAATTGATTAAAAATACTACTTATTGTACAAATAATTATGACTAAAACATATTTTATAGATATTGACGGGGTTTTAATTGCTCATTCTGGAAAAGGGCTTTCTGGTCAAATGTTTAGTGTATGGGCGGTTGAGGAGGCAAAAAAATTAATTAATGAAATTGACAAAACCGGTGGAAAAATTGTGTTAACAACCGGAAGGAAAGAGTCAATGAGAGAACTCACTGCACGACAACTGGAGGGTCTTTCGTTTTTCTACGACGCACTAGTTATGGGCTGTAACAGAGGTCCAAGAGTGTTAATTAATGATTTAAAACCCAACTATGACACAAGAACAGCATATTCATTTAATTTGCAAAGAAACAAAATCACAGACTCCGATATAGAAAAAATAATAACACCTTGTGAAGAAAGAGAGTGGGGAAATTTCTCAACTCTTTCATATTGTGACGGTAAATATCACATCAAAGAAATTAATGTTTTGCCCGGAAAATTTTCTTCGCTTCAGTCTCATAATTTCAGAGAAGAAGTTTGGGTTGTAATAAGTGGAATAGGAGAGTGTACTTTAGGTGATAAAATAATACTACTTAGCCCTGGGAGTATTATCAAAGTTGCATTAAACCAAAAACATAGAATTAAAAACACAGGTTCAGAAAAATTAACCTTTATTGAAATTCAAACCGGGACAAATTTTTCTGAACATGACATTACAAGATATTAAGAATATTTATGTTTATCAATTTCGAATTGATACCACTGCCTTTCTTTTTCATAAATTTGTTCCTCAGTTAAATTACTGCCACATAAGGCATCTATTTTTATACCAGATTGAATAAAATTTCTTTTAACTAGGAGACTAATACCAACTCTTCTGCCTAGATTCCCAAACGGGAAATCTACAATATCAAACGTTCCATCATTATATTTTGATCTTAAATCTAAAATAAATTCCCTACACCCATCGACAATTAGTGTGTCATGAAATGCAATAATTCCACAATATGAAAGCTTTGGGTATACTAATTCAAAATCGCTTTTTATGCCATCATAAGAATGATCTCCGTCAATAAAGGCAAAATCTATTTCTTTGTGACTTTGTATTAAATCTTTAAATTCTTGAGAAAATGTATTAACTTTATTTAATACATAGTTATTGAAGTTATTATTGTTTAATAAAAATTCAACTTTTTCTTTTGATCCAGCATGATGCCATGATAAATTTGGTCCATAATCACCCCATTCGTCATAGCCATATACTGTTCCGCCTGTATATTTAGCGGCTTCACATAAATATCTAGTAGTTGACCCCCAGTCAACTCCTATCTCAACTATTGTTTTTGCTTTTATTAACTTTATTAATCCATAAAATAACTCACCCTGCTCTACACTAAATAAATCTGGATCACCTTCTGCGTGTGGTTTAAAATTAAACATATATATGTTGTACAACATATGTGTGTTTAAAAAAATTGCTTTTTGGGACAATAATTTAAATTATAGAGGTACATCTGAGTCCATTTATGACTATGCTCATTTTAATGAAACAATGTTAAATAACAAAAGTGTTATTTTTAGCCTTAAAAGTGGAAATCTTGAAAACTTAAGTAAATTTAAAAAAAGATTTGAAGTTATACTTGTTGATAACTTCAGTGAATGCAATACGTATATATATAAAAATAATTTTGATTATATTTATATAATTAAATATGGGTGTATAGATGAGCTTGTATCTTTAAATATACCGTCATTAATACATTCAGTTTTTAATGTAAATGAACCACATGGTCATAAATATTTTTATATATCTGACTACCTATGTAAGCTAAATAATTATCCAATTGAGTCACATTCACTGCCGCTTATAGTAAAAAAAATAGATGATAAAACTGATTCACTTCGAGAAAAGTTAAACATCAGTGATGATGCGCTAGTTTTTGGGTGTTACGGAGGCAAGGATGAATTTAATATTTCATTTGCAAAAAACGTAGTTAAACAAACTGTTGAAAATAACAAAAATATTTATTTTATTTTTATGTCTATAAATAAATTCATAGATCATAAAAATGTTTTCTTTTTTCCATCAACAGCAAACGAAAATAATGAAAAATTAAGTTTTGTAAGAGCATGTGACGCTATGCTTCACGCGAGACTAGGGGGAGAAACTTTTGGGTGTGCATGTGCTGAATTTGGTATTGAAAACAAGCCTATCATAACCTATGGCTCACCTGGAGTTGGATTTATGGCTCATATAGATATTTTAAATAATAAAGCTATTTGTTATCATAATGAACAAGAGCTACACACTATAATTAACAACTTTGAAAAATTTAATATACATAATGATTATAGTTCGTGCTACTCAGATTGTAGTCCAGAAAAAATAATGACTAAATTTAATAAATTACTAACATGAAAAACTTTGATAAATTAACAGAAATAAGATATAGTAAAATAGGAAACGAAAATGAATGGACTTGGATAGCCAAAGACACAGGGAGCTGGGAGGGTCCACAAGACGACTGGAATAACAATCATTCAATAAAATATTTTAAATATTTAAAAAATTTTAACACAGTTATAACAGCTGGCGCAAATCAAGGCATGTATGCCAGGAACTATGCTGAAGTATTTAATAAAGTTTATGCGTTTGAACCTAATTCTGTTTGCTTTCATTGTTTGGTAAATAATTGTCAATTTGAAAATGTAATAAAAATTCAATCAGCATTAGGTGATTACAATGGCTTTATTGGAATGGAGGATTTTATTGTTTTAAATGATAAAGGTGACTTGAATACCGGTGGTATAAAAGTAAAAAATAATGGAATTATACCAATTTTAACAATTGATTCTTTTAATTTTGAAAATGTTGATTTAATTCAGTTAGACACTGAAGAATTTGAATATAATGTTATACTTGGAGGAATAGAAACAATAAAAAAATTTCATCCGGTGTTGATTTTGGAAACTGTTTCTATTGATTTATTTTATCTTTTAACAAAATTAAAATATAAAAACATAGACAAATCCGCAAGCGACTCGATTTGGATTTATGATAACTAAAACGAATGAAAAACAGAATTAGAATTTATATTAATAATTTGATTTTTAATTTCTTCATTATAAACCCCAGCACACAAGATAATATGAGGGTTTATTTCTCCTTTAATTATACTAGGTGATTCTATTTCTAAATTTGTGCCATATAATCTTTTATTCTGCTTAAACTCATCATTATCCAATACGCACTTAATTTTGTCTACATTAAGCCCGAAAGATATTAAATTCTGAGAAAAAATATGAGCTGAAAATAAATAGCAATTGTTACAATCTATATTATTTAAATAATTAACTATTTGCTTAATATAATTAATGTAATCATTGAATAAAATTTTATTAAACTCATATAGCCCTTTAAAATTAACTTTTGGCGGTGCTGTATGAGTTTTTTCTACACAATAAAATATACTATGATTTTTCAAAAAATATGATTTTTCAATTATATTAAAGTTAAAGTTAGACAATAAAAAATCTACATATGATTCGCTTAGAAAATAAGTGTGTTCAAAATTTAAGCAATTACTATATTTGTTTTTAAGCATTTCTTTCATATTTGGTATAGAAAAAATCATTTTTTTATTTCCTGAAATCATTTTGCTGACTTTATTCATGAATTCTAAAGGATTATATACATGTTCAAAAAAATGACTATGAACAAGTGTGTCAAAATTTACATCAAGTTCATCTTTTAATTCAAAA
>JACCDG010033554.1_pt1 | contig 14521 bp, 16 predicted proteins | sample 7442471 | NCBI WGS metagenome assembly JACCDG01 (sample SAMN15323444, study PRJNA562643) | freshwater metagenome | isolation source: river surface water | place: USA:Blue River Watershed | collected 2017-08-17
CCGGATCTGGATTTGGTCATGGCGTTGGAATGAGTCAGATTGGTGCCAAAGCAAGAGCCCTTGCAGGAGACAGCGCTACAGCAATCCTTAATTACTACTACAAAGATGTTGTCGTTACGCCAGTCGTAGATTCACATACGATCCGAGTCAATATAGGCAAGACCCTTAAGGATTTCTCGATAGTTGGTGCTAATGCAACAACATCGATTCAGGTTTTCAATGGTGATCTGCCACTTAACTCCCCAGCCACACCAGTCTTAACGTTTGCACCAAAACAGAGAGCCAGCTTTCAACTTGAAGATAAGAACGTGGTGGTTGGAACAATCAAGAGTAAAGCGCTGACTATCCGCTGGTCTGGACCTAACGCCGTTGTTTCAGTTACCCAGGCAGGAGTTACTGACCGATATAAGTATGGTCAGATTCAAGTAAAAATTGTTAAGGGGCTTATCGAAGTAACTACTTCCTTATCACTCCATGATGAGTATCTCTGGGGCATCAGCGAGGTCCCATCTAACTGGCCTGCCGCAGTTCTTGAAGCTCAGGCGATTGCAGCGCGTTCCTACGCTCTCTCCAAAATTGCAACAATTAAACCTGCCTGCGACTGCCATGTGTATTCACATATTGGAGATCAGAATTTTGTGGGATTCTCTAAAGAGGCCGAGCCAAAAATCGGAAAGCTTTGGAAGGCGGCAGTGGTACGAACTAATGTCGATACCTTCACAAGTTTGGCAATCTTAAGTAAGGGTAAACCGATCCAGGCTTACTACTCCTCATCATCTGGCGGAGCGACCCAAACAACTCTTGATGCGTGGGGTACTGCAACGGCATATACACAATCGGTTGCAGATCCAGCAAGTATTGATCCGAAGAATAATCCTCGTTTTGCTAAGTGGAACGCCTCAGCTCTTCAAGCTGTAGTTGCCACTGCATTCTTGCTGCCCGACATTATTGCTCTGGAAATTATCTCAAGAAATAGCGCAGGAGCTGTCACATATATAAAGGGAACCTCAAGTAATGGTTCGACTAAGTTGTTGCGTGGAGATACCTTTAGAAGCAGGGTGAAGATTCCTTCACCGTACTTTACTCTCGTAAGTTAGCGTGAATTAGTTAAGGCGAATTAGTTAGCGTGAAGTACTGAGTTCAATCCACCCCAAGTGCCTGTGCGCATCACAGCTTCAAGGCCACCTGTCAGTGAATTTCGGCGGAACAATAAATTGTGTGCTCCAGATAAAGAGCCAGCCTTAACAACTTCTCCATCAGGCAAGGTCACTTTGGCGGCTGCAGTGATATACGTTCCTGCTTCAATCACGCAGTTGTCGCCGAGTGAGATTCCTAAACCAGAGTTTGCGCCCAGAAGGCACTTTTGGCCGATAGAGATAACTTCTTTTCCACCGCCTGAAAGCGTTCCCATGATGGATGCTCCGCCACCGACATCGGTCCCATCACCAACAACGACGCCCGCTGAGATGCGACCTTCAACCATGGATGTACCAAGAGTTCCAGCGTTGAAGTTAATGAAGCCCTCATGCATCACGGTTGTTCCTGATGAGAGATATGCACCTAGGCGAACGCGATCTGCATCTGCGATGCGAACCCCAGAAGGAATTACATAATCGACCATTCGTGGGAACTTATCGACGCCAAAGACTGTGACATGTCCGAGGTGAGCCTTCAATCGCGCACGAGTGGATTCAAAACCTTCAACTGCACAAGGACCGGCAGATGTCCAGACAACATTTGTTAGTAATCCGAAGATTCCATCTAGTGATTGCCCATGAGGCTTTACTAAACGATGCGAGAGCAGATGAAGGCGAAGGTATGCATCTTTGGCATCCTTAGGTGCAACGCTGAGATCGATTTCAAGAGAGACGATTTCTCGCGAGACTTCGCGAATGTGGTCTTCGCCGACCATGGCAACAAGTGATTGATCCGGCGCGCCAGTGAGTGCTCCGAGTGCAGGTGCTGGAAACCAGACGTCAAGAACTGTTGATCCAGATAGCGTTGCGATTCCGTGGCCATGAGCTAAAGAAGACATGTTCTAAGCCTAACCCCTATTCTGTCCCTCATGCGCATCGCGGTATTTTGTTCCTCATCCCCATCGATTGATTCAAAATATATTGACCTCGCTTATGAATTGGGCAGCGCTATCGCCGATAGCGGCGCCGAATTGGTCTCTGGTGGCGGCCATATTTCAACGATGGGCGCGATTTCTCGTGGCGCTCGCAGCAGAAAAGGCAGAACTATCGGAGTCATCCCGCAGAAGTTGGTTGATATTGAATTCGCTGACCACGATAGTGATGAGTTAATAATTGTTGAATCAATGCGTACTCGTAAGGCGAAGATAGAAGAGCTATCAGATGCCTTTATCACCCTACCTGGTGGACTCGGAACTCTTGAAGAGCTCTTCGAGATTTGGGTTGGGCGATATTTAAAGTTCCACGACAAGCCGGTCATCATTCTCGATCCATTTGGCATTTATCAGCCACTGCATCTTCTAGTAGAGCACCTAGAAGATGAGAAATTCGTCAAGCCTGGAATGAGAGATTTACTCCACTGGACAACCACGGTCGATGAAGCAGTTTCAATTGCTCACGGAGGTAGATGAATTGTCGAGCAATACTCTTGCAATCTCACTTCGTATTAACGCTCCTCGCGAGAAAGTCTGGGAGAAGATTGCAGATTGGTCGTCACAAGGCGAGTGGATGTTGCAAACTAAAGTCTGGGTAACATCAGATCAAGTGACCGGAGTCGGCACATCTATTGCTGCATTCACTGGTCCGCTCTACAAGTTTTATCCACGAATTAAATCTCCGGGGTTACTTGATTTGATGACAGTGACACATTGGCAAGAGCCTGCTCGTTGCGATGTTGTGCATGTTGGAAAGGTTCTGAAAGGCACGGGTTCATTTCTTCTCACCGAAGAGAGTGATGGCGGCACAAGATTTGATTGGTCCGAGACGATAGAAGCTCCCCGGCTGATATTTATGCTTATCGCTCCTTTTCTCTACGCTGGGGTGCGTATCTCTCTGCATCGCTTTGCTCGATCATTTTCCTAGGCGAAATTTTTCTACTAGCCCCCATTCGCGAGTAATCTAGGGCTATGAGCAACCCCAAAACTCTGGCGCAGTTGCTTGCCTCACTTCCCGAAGAAGAGCGCATCATCCTGACTCTCCACTATCTCCGCTCCAAGAGCGCATCTGAAATTGCGCAACTGCTCGGGGTCCCCGAGAAATCTGTACTGGTTGTCATAGAGAGCGGAAAGAAGCGGTTGACCGCCTTTTTAGGCATATAAATCCTTCGATTTCACCCCCGGCTGATTCTGCGAGATACTTCTCCCTGCAGTTGAGAATCTTCGGCAAGTTAGCATCGATGTAGTCACAAGGAGTCCCCGCCATGGCAGCTATGAAACCCCGTACTGGTGATGGACCTATGGAAGTCACAAAGGAAGCGCGCTCGCTCGTAATGCGCATCCCGCTTGAAGGTGGCGGCCGACTCGTAGTCGAACTCAACCCTCAGGAAGCAAATAACCTCAGCGCAGCTCTCGAAGCCGCTGTGGCACTCATTAAGAAGTAGAGCGGATTTAGAAATTCTTCGCGCCGTTGCTCCAGAAGTTGAATCAATAATTGGAGCAGATGCATTAGCACTTGGTTACTCAAAAGATTCTGAAGGTTCCATTACTTTTCAGGGAAGTAAGAAGTTACTGAGTTCCATCCAAAGTTTCTTTGAAATCAATCTTGTAGATGAAGTTTCCTTCTTTTCTCCGTCGGGAAAAACTGGTGAGCTATTTGAGATTCCTGTCCTGCACGAAGAATCCGATGTTGAACGAATCTATCTGGTTGGTCTTGGCGATCAGTCGCTAACTGCATATCGCGCAGCAGGAGCTGCTATCGGCCGAAAAGTTCGCGGCAAGGCTCTTGAAGTTATCTCACTCTGCGCTGAAAGCAAGACAGAGATTAAGGCGCACGGAGTATCGGCGCTGCTTGGTGCATATGTATGGAACTTGAAGAGCGAGAAGTCTGCCGAGATTCCATCTATCGTGATTGCAACTAAGGATCTTGAAGCGGTAAAGCTAGCGGCAGTTATTTCAGAGGCGCTCTACACCGCACGCGATTTGATTCACACTCCATCAAATATTAAGAATCCAAAGTGGATGGCTGATGAAGCAAAGAAATTAGCAGATGAAAAAGGCTTGGCAATTAAAGTGCTATCCGGAAAAGAGCTCGCACCATTTGGCGGTCTGCGTGCTGTTGGTAATTCATCACCTAATCCAGGACCACGCTTTATTGAACTTTCTTACCTTCCGCGAATCAAAGCAAGTGCGGCTGCGGCGCTTCCTCACATTGTGATTGTTGGTAAAGGAATTACCTTTGATACCGGAGGAGTTTCTCTTAAGCGCCCATATGAGTTTATGACGGCAATGAAGAGCGATATGGCCGGCGCCGCCGCAGCGCTTGCAACAATCAGCGCCCTTCCTGAACTTAATCCACTTGTTCGCGTCACTGTTCTGATGATGTGCGCAGAGAATGCGCTCTCTGGAACAGCGCAACGACCATCTGATGTCATTACGCAATACGGTGGAACAACTGTTGAAATCATTAATACCGATGCCGAAGGTCGCCTGGTGCTTGCCGATGGCTTGGCATATGCAGTCGAAAAGCTAGATCCAGATTATCTAATTGATATCGCCACATTAACCGGCTCGGCGACGCTCGGTCTTGGCAGACAACATGCTGCTATTTATTCGCGCGACGATAAATTGGCACAACTGTTTGTAGCTCTTGGTGAAACAAGTGGTGAACGTGTGTGGCAGATGCCTCTTGTAGATGATTACGCCGATTCGCTCGATAGCGATATCGCAGATTTAAATCATGCGGCAGATAAAGGCGACTATTCCGCAGGTTCTGTAACGGCTGCTCTCTATCTAGAGCACTTTGTTGGGGATTCTCGCTGGGTGCACCTAGATATTGCAGGAACGGGTAGAAGCGAGACCGATTCTGGAGAAAATGTGAAAGGCGGCACAGGTTTCGGCGTGCGATTATTCCTCGATTGGATATTGTCTCTCTCATGAATATCGATCCTCATGATTACTCAGAGACCTTTATCGCTGAGGATTCTGTAAAGAGCGCAGCGCGTGCACGTGGCGTTGAAAATGGAGTGACCGATGTTTCGCAGGGAACGGGCGCATACCTAAGACAACTTGCCCATCAGATCAAGGCGCAATCTGTCGTTGAAATCGGTACTGGTTCAGGTGTTGGTTCGCTCTGGTTGCTTGAGGGCATGCTTTCAAGTGGAACTCTGACTTCGATCGATGATGAGATGGAACATTCATCAATTGCAAAGATTGCTCTCATCGAAGCAGATATTGCACAACCAAGGTATCGCCTCATTACCAATTCAGTCATGGATGTCATGACTAAGCTGACCGATCGTGCTTATGATTTAGTTGTATTCCGTCACAACCCAGAGGATTTAAGTTTCGCAATTTCTGAAGCCCACAGAATCTTAAGAAGCGGCGGCGTTTTTGTGATCGATAACTTCTTTGGAGGCGGAAAAGTTCCAGACCCTGCGCAGCGCGACCCAAAGACAGTCGCTCTTCGAGAAGCAGGAAAGCTCATTAAAGGTGATACTGATTCTTGGGTTACATCACTTGCGCCAATTGGTGATGGATTACTTCTTGCGACAAAGCTTTAACACAGTTAGAAAATAGGAGAACTACTTGTGAGTTACTTTAATTCTGGACCTTGGTGGAGCGCCCCAAGTTCGCGGGGGTTAGGAAGATCCATCTCACTTAAATCTGCAATCCTTATAGCGCTCGTCGTAGGACTTGTAGCTGGAACATTCGGAGCATCCTCTACTGGCACGCTCTTTGGGCGCGACATTAATTTGGTCAAGTCATCATCAAATATTGAAAGACCTATTGGATCTGTTGCTGAAATCGCGCAGCGAGTACTTCCATCTGTCGTTTCCATTGAGGCCTTTGCCAACGATGGTGGATCAACAGGGTCTGGCTTTGTGATTGATAGCGCTGGATACATTCTCACCAACAATCACGTCATCGCTTCTGCGGTGACAAGCGGTGGATCTATCTCCGTTCGCCTCAACGATGGATCCAAGTACTCAGCAAAGGTTGTAGGACGAGATAGCTCATATGATTTAGCAGTTCTCAAGATTAGAGGCGGCTCGCTTAAGGCCCTTCAATTCGGAGATAGTGAGAAAGTTGCTGTTGGCGACTCAGTTATTGCCATCGGTTCGCCACTTGGGCTTACCGGAACGGTAACTCTTGGAATTATTAGCGCAAAGAATCGCGCTGTTACAGCAGGTGAATCTGAAGAAGAGAATTCGTTTATTAACGCCCTGCAAACTGATGCAGCAATTAATCCTGGAAACTCTGGCGGACCGCTCGTTGATTCAACCGGCGCCGTTATCGGAGTAAATTCCGCAATTGCATCTCTTGGTTACTCCCGCGGTTCACAGACAGGATCAATCGGACTAGGTTTTGCAATTCCAATAAATCAGGCACGAAAGACTGCTCAACAATTAATTAAGGATGGTAAGGCCACATATCCCGTTATTGGAATATCGGTTGATATGAATTACTCTGGCGATGGCGCGATGATTGCAAAGACCGCAGATGCAATCGTTAAAGGTGGCTCGGCTGAAAAGGCAGGCTTAGCGCCTGGCGATATCATCACCGTCTTTGACGGAACACCGATCTCTTCTGCAGATGAGCTCATCGTTGCAATTCGCTCTAAGAGCGTTGGAGATAAAGTTGAAATCTCATATAAGCGCGGGGGTACAACTACGCGTACAACTTTGACTTTATCTGCATCCAAATAAAACGATAGGCTAGCGATATGTTCTTCGACTTTGGTCCCGGTGAGATTATTGGTCTCGCTGTACTCGCCATGGTTCTCGTAGGACCAGATAAGTTACCCACCCTTGCAGTAGATGCCGCTCGATTTCTTAAAAAGGTACGCACATTTGCATCGAATGCAACCAATGAGTTGAAAGAGAATCTCGGGCCAGGATTTGAAGATTTGCAGCCATCAGATCTGCGCCCAAAGGCATTTATTAAGAAGCAGATTGCCAGTGCTATGGATGATGTTGACTCTGCATCTAGTGCGAAGGCTCGCGCAAAGATTGACCCAGATCTCCTATGACAACTTTAGATTTACTCAACGCCGCTCTCGCAACTGTTCAAGATCCTGAGCTCCATCGTGCCCTACCCGAACTCGGTATGGTGAAGTCGGCTTCACTCAATGGCGAAATTGCCGAGTTAGAGATACTTCTTACTATCTCTGGTTGCCCGATGAAAGATCGCCTCACCAGCGACATTGAAAAGGCGGTGCTTGCAGTACCCGGAATTACTCAAGTACGCATTGATTTCAGTGTCATGGATGAAGCACAGCGAGCAAACATTAAGAAACTTCTCCGCAATGGTCGCGAAAGTTTTATCTCTTTCGCTCAAGCCGATTCATTGACTCGCGTTATTGGTGTTGCATCAGGTAAAGGCGGAGTCGGTAAATCCTCATTGACTGCAAACCTGGCAGTGGCATCAGCGCAGAAGGGCCTTCGAGTCGGAATCTTGGATGCCGATGTATACGGACATTCAATTCCACGTTTGATGGGGTTGATTGGTCAGAGACCAACAGCAATTGATCAGATGTTTATTCCACTTGAATCCTATGGAGTAAAGACTGTCTCCATGGAGATGTTTAAGCCAGAGCGCGAAGATGCAATCGCATACCGCGGACCGTTGCTGCATAGAGTTCTTGAGCAACTTCTCTCTGATGCATATTGGGGAGATTTAGATCTTCTCTATATCGATTTGCCACCAGGTACAGGAGATCTTGCAATCTCATTGGGTCAACTAGTTCCTACATCTGAAATTGTTGTAGTAACAACTCCACAAGTAGCTGCTGCAGAAGTTGCAGAACGAGCGGGTCGAATCGCTCACCAAATTCACCAGAGAGTTATTGGTGTTATTGAGAATATGTCTGCATACCAATGTGGAAAATGTGGAGAACATACATCGCTATTTGGCGAAGGTGGCGGAGAAGAAACTTCTAAGCGCCTTTCTCAACTCATCGGTGGAGATGTACCGCTCCTAGGAAAGATTCCATTTAGCCCAGAACTTCGTGAAGGTGGCGATGCCGGAGCACCTGTAGTTATCGCCAGCCCAGAAAGTGCCAGCGCAAAGGCAATTCAAGAAGTTGTAAACAAATTGATTGTTCGCGAAAAATCTCTACTTGGCGTCAGACTCGGGCTTGCGTAACTCGTCAGCAATCTCTTTAGCTAAATCACCAAGTTCATTGCGCAAATAATCGCGGGTTGCTACATCTCCGAGAGCAATACGAAGGCTCGCAAGTTCGCGAGTTAAGTATTCAGTGTCAGCGATGCTGCGAGCGTTCTGCGCACGATCTTCATTGAGGGTAATTCGATCACGATCTGCTTGACGGTTTTGTGCAAGCAAAATCAGCGGCGCAGCATAAGAAGCCTGTAGCGAGAGAATCAGTGTTAAGAAGATAAATGGATACTCATCAAAACGCACGCTTCGAGGCGCCAAGGTATTCCAGATAACCCAACTCAAAACAAAGACAGACATGTAAACCAGGAAGCGAGCGGTTCCTAAGAAACGAGCGAAACGTTCTGAGAGGCGACCAAATGCTTCTGGGTCGTAATTTGCGCGTAGAGAGCGACGTGTCTCGCGCGGTGTATCTAATCCGTAATTACGTGCCATCTCTACACCTCCTCTGGTGAATCTGGAGAGTTAACAAAACTCGTGTCGATGCTCTCAAGAGCAGCTGTTGTTGCAGCTGAATCTCGGTGATCATGGCGCCAGTTTTCAGGCAACAAGTGATCGAGTACGTCATCAACTGTTACTGCTCCAAGTAGACGGTCATTGGCATCAATAACTGGTAAAGAGAGCAAGTTGTAACTAGCTAAGTATGACGAAACAGCATGCAATGATGCATCGGGATTAACCCCTTGCGTATTGGTATCCACGATTGAGCCAAGCAAAGTTGATGGAGGTTCGCGAAGCAGGCGCTGATAGTGAACCATTCCGATAAAGCGACCAGTTGGGGTTTCCAGTGGCTGACGTGAGATAAAAATTTGTGAGGCAAGCGCCGGAGAAATTTCACTCTGTCGAACCGCAGCAAGTGCGTCGGCAACTGTGTAATCGGCAGACATGATGATTGGTTCGGTCGTCATCATTCCACCGGCTGAATAATCTTCGTATGTCATCAAGCGCAGAACATCTTCTGCATCTTCAGGATCCATCAGATTAATGAGCTCCTGCGCACGCTCTTCGCCGATTTCCCGGAGCAAATCTGCTGCATCATCAGGATCCATCTCTTCAAGAACGTCGGCAGCACGCTCTCCTTCAAGTTCAGCGAGCAGCGCAACGCGTTCAGATTCATCCATCTCTTCAAGAACATCAGCGAGTCGTTCATCGTCCAACGCACGTGCCACTTCAACGCGGCGCTTAGGTGCAAGGTCTTGAAGGACAGTCGCAAGATCTGCTGCACGAAGGTTTCCAATTGTGGAGAGAAGATTTGTCACACCTTGATTGGTTTCGTGATGTGCAAATCCAGTTACTTCTTCCCAAGCAACTGTCGATGTCGCACCCTTTCGGCGAAGACCACGACCTTTACGCATAATGTGAACTTTGGTGATTAACCAATCGCCGGTGCGATTTTGTTCCATGGCCATATCTTCAACGAGGACTTCTTCACTGCCTTCAACAAGAGAGATTTTGCGATCGAGTAAATCTCCAAGCACCATCATCTCGCCAGTGCGTGTTTCAAAGCGACGCATATTAAGTAAGCCGGTGATTACTACTGCACCGGATTCGATGGAGGTAACGCGGGTGATAGGGACAAATACACGGCGGCGCAAAGGCACTTCGACGACGAGACCCAGAATTCTTGGTGATTGATTGTTAGAACGCAGGGTCGCGACAGCATCGCGCACCTTGCCTACAGGATCACCATTTGGGTCAAAGACTGCTGTTCCGGCTAGACGCGCGAGAAATATACGATTGAAGTTATTTCCGCTCATGGGATAAGAGTATCGGGTGCACTATCGACTAGGTTTGCCATATGAATTCAGGCATTCACAATCACACGGAACTTCCGGCTAGACCGGACCTCATTCGCCTGATTATAGGAATTTTCGGAATCGGTTCATCGGGTCCACTGATTGCCCTTAGTGCAATGCCTGTTCCAACCCTTATCTTCTGGCGAAATCTTGGTGGCTCGCTCGTCACCCTTCCATTCGCTCTTCGACATAAGTTAAATCGCACTGGAGTGCGCTGGGCCGTTCTAGCAGGAGTAGTTCTTGCAGTGCACTTTGTCGGTTTCTTTCTCTCTATGCGTCTTACAAGCGTTACAGCTGGAACTGCAATTGTTGCAACGCAACCGATATTTGCTGCTTTCTTTGTAAAGCTAACCGGTGGACATATTCCGAAGAAGGCATGGCTTGGAATGCTGATTAGTTTCTCCGGTGTTCTTGTCGTAACCGGAATCGATCTTCAATTAGATCGTAAATCATTCCTTGGTGATTTAGCCGCGCTCATTTCGGGTGCCCTTGCTGCGGCTTACATGTTGATTGGATCTAGAGCCCAACAGCATCTAGAGACAACTTCGTACACCACCATCTGCTACTTCGTCTGTGCGATGACAGCTCTACCAATGGCAATCTTTGCTGGATATGAAATCATCAACTTTGATGCCAAGGAGTGGTGGATTCTTCTGGGGCTAATCATCGGCGCACAAATTCTCGGTCATACGATGTTTAACTTAACATTGAAGCGAGTTTCTCCAGCTGTTGTTTCAATGATTGTCTTCTTTGAAGTTCCAGTGGCGGCGATAATCTCGTTCGTGTTTAAAATCGGTAAGGAACCAACGCTGTCAATTATTCCAGGTGTTATTCTCATTCTTGCAGGGTGCATCCTCGTGGTGCTAAGAACAAAGGAAACGCAATGATTGACCTACATACTCATTCAACATGTAGCGACGGAACTGATTCTCCATTTGCTCTCGTCAAGAAGGCACTCTCAACTGGCGTAACAACTTTAGGTTTAACAGATCACGACTCCATTGCAGGTTGGCCTGAAGCAATTACAGCTGTCGCACCCCAAATTGAACTTGCACTTGGTGCAGAGATTTCATGCCTGACAACCGATGGAATCAGCGTACATATGCTCGGACTCCTATTTGATGGCGAACATAAGGAGATGCAACAGATGTTGGAAGATTCAAGAGATACCAGAATCCCCAGAATGCGAAAGATGATCGAACTACTTCGCGCAGATGGCATCAACATCACCATTGAGGATGTTCAGCGCACAACACCAGCTGGCGCAACGCTCGGCAGGCCCCATCTCGCCGATGCTCTGGTTGCAAATGGCGTTGTAAAGAGCCGCGATGAAGCTTTTATAGACCTACTCCATAATGAATCTAAGTACTACGTAACTCATGCTGCACCAACTCCTGAAGATGCAATTTCCATGATTCGTCGCGCTGGGGGAGTAGCGGTAATTGCCCATCCTTTTGCCTCGCGCAGAGGGGAAATTCTTGATTCATCAACTTTTGCAGGTATGGTGGATGCAGGACTCAACGGAATTGAAGTAATGCACCGTGATCAAAGTCCGGATGAACAACGAGCTTTAATCGCTATTGCCAATGAGTTGAATCTTGTAATTACTGGTGCAAGTGATTATCACGGCACCGGAAAACTTAATTCGATGGCAGAGAACACTACGCATCCGGCACAATGGGAAGCCTTAGAGGCGCAAGCAGATGCACGAAGGGTTATACGTAAATGAATACAGTTGATGCAGTCACCTTTGCGACTCAAGCATTCGTTACATTATTTGTGATCATGGATCCACCTGGGGCGACACCGATCTTCCTCGGGCTCGTTGGTGATAAGACACCAAAAGAGCGCATCAAGTTGGCCTGGCAGGCAGCAGCAGTTTCACTCTTCGTTATCGCCAGCTTTGCAATCTTTGGCCAATTTATTCTCGACTACATGCACGTTTCCATTGAAGCTCTACAGGCTGCTGGTGGATTACTTCTGCTCTATGTTTCGCTTCAATTATTGACGGGAACATCGAAAGGTAGTGCCGATCAGAAGAGTTCCAATATTGGAATGGTGCCGCTGGGAACACCACTGCTTGCAGGGCCAGGAGCAATTGTTGCCACGATGATTTATGTGCAGCGAGCCGATACAACTTCTCAGATTGTTGGGCTGGCAGCTGCAATTCTCGCAGTGCACCTCATTATCGGCGTCGTTCTCATGGCTTCAACGAAGATTGTCACCGTTATTAAAGATGCGGGAGTAACACTGTTAGCGAGCATCGCAGGTCTTCTACTTGCAGCTATTGCAGTACAGATGTTGGCAAATGCCGTTAAAGCATTTGCGGCTGGTTAATCAGCGATTCGCTTAGTTCTTGTGCGCTCGCGCTTGACGCGTGGTTCTGCTGATTTAGTTTGAGTCTTCTCGACGGGTGCCTTCTTCTCTTGTGGAGCACGCACCTTTTTGAGAGTTCCAGTTGATCCAGCAGGAATATTGAGCATTTCATAGAGATGATCAGACGATGAATATGTCTCAAGAGGTTCTGGCAGACCTAATTTAAGTGCTGTATCAATCATTTTCCAGCGCGCAAGGTCATCCCAATCAACAAAGGTAACGGCGATGCCATCGGCGCCAGCTCGCGCTGTACGTCCAATGCGGTGTACGTAAGTCTTCTCATCTTCTGGGCACTGAAAGTTGATGACGTGAGTGATTCCATCGATATCAATTCCTCTTGCAGCCACGTCTGTTGCAATAAGGACATCTGATTTTCCAGCCTTGAAGTCGTTGAGCGCTTTCTCGCGGGCAGATTGACCTAAATCTCCGTGGATAGTTGCTGCTCTAAATCCTCGTTCAACTAATTCATCTGAAGTCTTTTGTGCGGTGCGCTTCGTGCGACAGAAAACAATTGTTGGACCCCGACCATCTGCCTGCAAGATACGCGCAAGCATTTCAAGTTTGTCCATGGCATGTGCGCGAATAACATGCTGTTTGATTCGTGAAACAACAGCACCTTCATCTTCATTATCTTGAGTACGAATATGTACCGGCTGATTCATAAAGCGGCGAGCCAGGGCGATGATGTCACCAGGCATGGTCGCTGAAAAGAGCATCGTCTGCTGACGTGCGGGAGTACTTGTAAAGATCTTTTCTACATCGGGCAAGAAGCCGAGATCGAGCATCTCATCTGCTTCATCGAGGACAACGCGTGAGACATTCTTCAATTTCAGTTGACCTTGACGGTAGAGATCAAGAAGTCGACCCGGAGTTCCAACAACAATCTCAACGCCGCCTTGCAGCGCCTCAATTTGTGGCTCAAATGCACGACCACCGTAGACCGCAAGCGTGCGGATTCCCCTGTTGAAGGATAGTTCTTCAATATCTTTTGTTACTTGAACACAGAGTTCGCGAGTAGGAACAACAATCAAAACTTGTGGATCACCTTGATTGGCAAGTGCTGCCCAATCTGAATCGTTAGGAGCAATTACTCGCTCGATAACTGGAATACCGAAAGCTAGAGTCTTTCCCGTACCGGTCTTTGCTTGACCAATGACATCGCCATCAGCGAGTGCGATTGGCATAACCATCTCTTGAATGGGAAAGGGAGATGTGAAGCCATGCTCATTGAGAGCATCGATGGTCTCTTTGCGAAGAGGTAGATCTGCGAAGGTAAGCGACACTTAGTTGGCACCGAAACCGACACGGCGTTCGGTTGGTTGCCCTATCTCTACATATCCGATTTTCTCTGCCGGCACGATAACTTCATGGCCGCGCACATCTGTGAGAATCAAGGGAGATGACGATGAGAGGGCTGCTGTAACAGCAGCTCGGATTTCTTCCGGAGCTAGGGGGCATTCAAATGAGAGTTCGCTATTGACGTGAGTAATGGAGATACGAACTTGTGATGCCTTATCTGATTTCTTTGAGCTCATGGCTCTATCTTAGAGTCAGAGTTCAGTACGGGGAAATCCAGAGATTCCTCGCCACATGAGGTTCTCAACGAGTTCGATTGCTTGGGTGCGAGAGAGCTTTCCATCTCTTTCCAGCCAATGACGAGCTGTGACTTGTACATAACCAATAAGACCGACGCCGAGCATCATCGCTTCTTCGCGTGGAAGACCTGTGTCATTTGAGATAACTCCACTGACTGCTGCTGCACAGTCATAGGTCATGCGATTGAGACGCTCACGAACTTGAGGTTCAACGCTCATATCGCTCTCAAAGAGGAGACGGAATGCTTCGCCTTCATTCTCAATAAAGTTGAAGTAGGCCTCGATTGTTACGTGAACACGCTGTTGATTATCAGGAGTTGAAGAAATCGCTTTTTGAATCTCGTACACCAATGAGTCGATATGAAGATCAAGCACGGCAAGGTAGAGATCGAGTTTTGAGGGAAAGTGCTGGTATAGAACTGGCTTGCTGACATTGGCGCGATCTGCAA
>JACCDG011589694.1_pt1 | contig 14518 bp, 25 predicted proteins | sample 7442471 | NCBI WGS metagenome assembly JACCDG01 (sample SAMN15323444, study PRJNA562643) | freshwater metagenome | isolation source: river surface water | place: USA:Blue River Watershed | collected 2017-08-17
ATCGAAAAGCCCTCAATTCAGAAGAGCGGCTGAATCCCGAAAAATGAGTTAACGGAAAAAATTACATTTTTCCCTGAAAATCCAGGTGGGTTTCAATTTTTCGCCCTTCATCGTGAAGGCTTTCAACCCTAGTATACCACAAAGTTACACTCTCTTGTCTCACTAAAACCAAATCTTGGCGACAAAGACGCCAACCATAATAATGCCGAGCATGAGTTTGATGAGGGTCCCCGCCAAAAATCCGAGAATGCTCCCCCCTCCTACTTTGAGTGCATCTTCAAGCGACTTCTTGGCAATGAGATACTCACCCACGACCGCTCCCCCAAAAACACCGAGAAAGAGTCCGGGGAGATTGAGAACGAGGAGACCAACGAGACCCCCACAGGCTGATCCGATGATGCCAGCACGACTGGCCCCAAAACGCTTGGCACCGTAGAGACTGGCCAAGAGGTCAATCACAAACGAAAACACGGTGACCGCTCCGAGAAAAATCAGGGTGGTGAGACCGATTACTTCGACACCAAAGAAGATCGCATAGAGGAGAATCCCTCCAAAGACCAGTCCGATACCTGGCAACCCCGGAACAATCGTCCCTACGAGCCCAACAAAGATGAGCAGCCACGCTATGAGTACTACCACGGTTGATTCCATATACCTGGTGTTAAAATTATTTCACTCCCCCGACATCATCCAAGCCACCACGATTGATTACCTGAGTGTAACCCAATGAAATGAGGGCCTGACGAGCACGTTCTGCCCGAGCACCCGAATGACAGTAGAGTTCAATGGGCGTTGATTTTTCCGTGTCCGCCAAAAAACCCAGGTTACCGTAGAGTATGGCAAGGATCGGAAGCGACAGGGCACCGACTGCATGGCCAGCTTCGTATTCTTCTGTATCTCTGACATCAATAAGGAGGGCCATACTAGAGAACTTCGCGGACATAGTCGACGGCTTTCTGGGGTGTCGTCAGTGACTTGATGAGATAAAACCTCGTCTCAAACTTACCGACTTCGCGAAACGCATCCTCGTTGTCGATATTGGTGAGGATGATAACTGGGATTTTGGAAAGTTCGCTGTCCGCCGCGAGCTCTTGGAGTACTTCGACACCATTTTTGACCGGCATCTGGAGATCGAGGAGGATGATATCAGGACGCTTCTCTCGGATAGACTGCATCCCCTCCTCGCCATTGATTGCAAGAGACACGTCAAACCCTTCCTGGTTGAACTTCATGAGGTAGATCTCCCGGAGATTGGGATCATCATCGATGATACACACTTTTTTCTTCTGCCAGATTTCTTCGGTCATACGGCCAACTTCCCAAAAAATTACCCCAGAAAATCCTCATCCTTTTCGAAGCGCGCCCGCCACGCAATGAGGTTGATAAACAGATAGAGCAGAAGGGTAATCGTGAGGAGCCCCACATGACGGTCGTGGTTGAGAGCCGCCTGATCAACGAGGAGGTAGGTCATGACAAAGGCGAGGAGCGGGAGGACAACGTCAATCCAACCGTTACCGGGCGCCTCTGAGAGACGGACGTACTTCTCAAGGAGCTCCCAGAGGAGCGCGAGGATAAGCGTCCCGACAAAAGTAGAAAAAGCGGGCCACGAGTAAGAGATCGCAAACAGTGCGGTCACCACACCAAACATGAAGTGTGGCACTGACCACCAGTCAAACAGCTTGTGCGCATCAAAAATAGGGTGTTTTGTTTTTCTCTTCATACATCAACTCTATTCTACCACATCGTCCTTGGGGGCGGATTCGACAGGAGTATTTTCTGCGACCTCTTCGGTAGCGGCTGCCTCATCCATCCAAAACGCTTCCCAGATATGACCATTGGGATCAGAAAAACTCCGACTGTACATAAATCCCATATCCTGAGCTTCACGAGCCTCCTCGGCTCCGGCCTCGAGTGCGACCGCGACGAGTTCATCAACAGCCTCCCGACTCTCGACCGAGAGTGCGGTGATGACTTCAGTTACCTTGGTCGCATCAGCTAGTTCCTTCTTGGTAAACGTCTGAAAGAAATTTTCGGTGAGGAGCATAACAAATATATCCTGACTCACTACCATGCACGCGGCATTTTCATTGGTAAACTTTGGACTGAATTCAAAACCCAACTTCGCAAAAAACTCCATCGTCACATCCAGATCTTTGACAGGGAGATTGACAAATATTTTAGTATCCATATCCAAAACTCAAGGATTAGTACCTGTAGAGTAGCACTTTTCACTGCCCTCCGAAAGCCGACAGCATGTTCGCAAGGACAGAGAGAAGCGCGAGGTTCTCAAGGATGAGGAGTGGGATGCCGATGACAAAATACCACTTGCGGGTCTTGTGCCGAAACACGAACATCCCGAGGAGGATCCCAATACTCCCAAAGACGGTGGCCAAGAAAAAGAGCATACCCTCAGAAATCCGCTCCGCACCACTCTGACGAGACTGCCTCTTGTCCCAAAGCATGAGGAGAAACGCCACACCATTCATCACTCCGAACAGCCAAGAGAGCGGTGAAGCAGAGAGTACTGTATCCATAAGCATCTATTTGACCGGCATGAGCCGAGCTGTCATGGTGTCACAACTGCGTCCAGCCTCATACTCATACCACAGGGCCGAACCCCCGTTGTACATATTGGCTCCACTCGTGGCTCCTGCTGAAGGGAGAGCAAATGTGGCGCAGAGTTCAAAAGCACCGACCCGGGTGGCTCCTTCGGCACGCGACGGCGTCACGACGCGATATTCATAGGCGGCTCCCGTCTCGGGATCCTTCATGTACCCAGCGCAATAGCTGTACTGACTCGACTGCCTCAGGTCAGCAAGAGTCGTCGGCAGCGCCCCGAGGCCCTGGGCATACTGCTCGATACAGTCAGAGAGCGTACTCAAATTATTGGCTCGAGTCTGATCAAAGGTTCGGTTGCGCGCGGTCTCAGGAGAGCCACCGACTACAAACCCGAGCACAATACCAAGCACCACGATGAGAGCCACGCCCCGACCAAAGTTGAGAAAGACCTGCCTCGATACGGCACTTTGATACTGGATCTTCCGACGTTCGAGAAAGTAAAATCCGAAGACAGCGCCAGCAATGACGAGGATAGTGAGCGCCTTTAAGAAGAAACGGGCCGTAATCTCACCCTGCAGAAGGGTAAAGACGATGGTGATGAGGTCTCCTACCATGGTCACGGCCGTCACGAGGAGTACGAGATACGTGAGCCATTTAGAGAGCTTGGACTCCACTCGGCCTTCATCTTCACGAAACTTACGGAACCATAGACGCATGGCAAAAAAGTAGAGTGGGAAGCCGATAAGAAGGGCTGCGATGGCATAATGAATGGTACTCGTCGCTTGACTCACCCCATACCAACTCATCCCATCTAAGGCATCTGGAAACGTGACATTGATGATCTGGAAATAGAGCGTCCCGAGCGCCGTCGCCACAATACCAAGGAGAATAAACGAGAAGAAGTTGATGACGACATCCACCGTCCCCGCCTTGCGCGAGAGGGTTGCCCGATTGCCCTCACTCGGGAGTGGCGCCCCGAGAGCGATCACGGCCGACCGATAGGCCATCTCTACCTCTTCTTCCGTCCAACCGACGGAGAGGAGTTCTTCTCTCAGTTCTGCCTTGGCGATCCCAGCCCGGATCCGACCCAGTGCATACTCCACCAATGCTTGAGGACTCATATGTGTGAGCTTATTCATTAGTCTATACTCCCAGTATACCACTTATATCACCTCGGTGGTCACACCTCCGAAGAATGGCTTACTTCCGCATACTCCCCTCATATCAAAACAACGAAGTTGTGAAGAAGCGACAGGACAGGCTATACTGGCACTATGAAATTACTCCTTCCCATACTCACTATCGCTCTCCTCGCCTCGAGCGTCTTCTACTGGCGTGCTCATCGCTATGATGAACCAGCTCGCCTCGCACCCCTGGAGAGCGGCACAGCGACGGCCTATTTTGCTGGAGGCTGTTTTTGGTGTACCGAGTCAGACTTCGAAAAGCTCACTGGTGTCAGTGCCGTCATCTCTGGCTATGCTGGTGGCACGACCACCGACCCGACCTATACTTCTGTCAGTAGTCATACGACTGGTCACCTCGAAGCAGTCGAGGTGCGCTATGACCCGAGTATCGTCTCCTACGAGACCCTCATACGGTATTTCTTTTCCCATATCGATCCCACCGACCCCACTGGCCAATTCGTTGATCAGGGTGACAGTTACCTCTCGGCTGTTTTTTATCAAAGCGAAACAGAGAAAATGATTGGGGAGGCGGAAATCAAACGACTCACGGACAGTGGCGCCTACGATCGCCCCCTGGTGACAACCCTCAGACCCTTTACCGTTTTTTATCCAGCCGAAGAGTATCACCAAGACTATTCCACCAAAAATCCTGCTCGTTACCACTACTATCGTGGAGCGAGCGGTCGCGATCAGTATCTCGAGCGTATCTGCCCTATCAGGGCGACCAAAAACGTTCCCTGTCTCAAGGCAGAATAATTACGTAATTCGTTACGTAATTCTTGATAACTGATTTTTTATCAGAGCCAGTTTTTCTGGACGTGTGAGGCGTTTGATACGCGCTTCTTCGCGCGAAGCGGTCGACCGCGTACGGTACCGCTTGACGTAGGCGAGGGTAACCGGTCGACGTCCCCGCGTATACTTGGCTCCGAGAGAGGACGTATTGTGCTCTCCTAGTCGGCGAGTCACGTCCGTGGTGATGCCAGTGTAAAGAGTTTCATCGGCACAACGGAGGATATAGACGGTATACATAGCAAACCGAGTGACTATGGTCGAGGTGGAAGAGGTACGAACATGCTCGTCCGGCGACGATACTCGGCAAAGTCGGGATGTTCTGCCATCTTCTGTTCGAGGAGTGGTACCCCCGAAACCTTGAGGATGAGGAAGGTGATCGTGAGTGGTCCGATGATACCGACGAGTCCGCCCGGCACGGCGAGCGCCATGAGCCAAATCCCCCACCACTGGGTCACTTCGCCAAAATAGTTGGGGTGACGAGTGTAGCGCCAGAGGCCGCTTTGCATGAGGCGACCCTTATTCTCAGAATTTTGGATAAAACGAGCCAATTGGGCATCACCCACGGACTCAAAGAAAAATCCGATGCCCCAGATGAGGAGTCCCAGGGTATCGAGATATCCCCACCCCTGTCCCGACTGACTATTCATGATAAGCACGGGGCAAACCACCAGAAACAAGAGTGTTCCTTGGAGCAGATAGACCTGCCCATACGACCGGAGGAGAAACCAGCGTCCCCACTCGGTCCGCCACTTGGCATACCGGAAATCCTCAGGCCGACCCCGGTGGCGACGAGCGATATGCGACGCGAGGCGCACCCCCCAGACGGTGACGAGTGCTACTACGATGAGCGAGCGGAGGCTGTCACTTTCACCAAGAAAGTAGCTCACCAACGCAAGGAGGACAAACCCGAGGCCCCAGGCCACATCAGCGACGTCATTGCGCTTTTTCACTATCGACACCACAAACCAGAGGGTCATGTACGTGAGGAGGACGAGTGCGAGTGTGGAGTAGTAGTTCATAATGATATCTTGGTCGCGATGAGATAGGTGACCGTCGAGACCGACGCAGCGAGGACCATCCCCCAAGCCATATCCACAAACGTGACGAGGACCGGCCAGTCCTTGAGGGTGGCCAGGTTGGTCAGATCATAGGTCGCGTAGGTCATGAGCCCAAAGAGCGCCCCGACCAGGAGGGCACTCGACCACGATCCCGATTTGACCGCCGGCAGAATGACAAAGTAAACCAGTCCCGCGATAAAGAGAAAGTAGAAACTGAATCCAGCTACCCAGTTGAATTCGGTCTTCATGAGCCCACCCAGCTGTCCCCGATAAAAACTGCGCGCCACGACACCGAGCCAAAGCATATCGATAGCAAAGAAGACCGGGAGCGCGATGAGATAGAGTTTGAGAAACATACTCGTTTGATAGAACAGATTACGCTCCTAGTATAGCAGGTTTATCAAACGAGCACCGCCTCGTGATATACTGTTACTATGTTGAATCAGCGCCTCGTCATCAATATGCTCTGCGAGTTCGGACCCATTCTCGGGTTCGTCGTCGCTTTTGAACTCCACGATTTTCGCTCTGGAGTCATCACCATGATGGTTCTCGTGGCGCTCGCCCTCATCGTCGAGAAACGGCGCTATGGTCACTACCCCGTCTTTGCCCTCCTCTCCACTGGGACCGTCCTCTTCTTTGGTGGCCTCATGCTCGCAACTGGCCTCCCCTCACTCTTTATTCTCCGTGACACGCTCTTTGATGCTATCTTCGGCCTGGTCCTTATCGGCTCGGTCTGGATCGGTCGACCTCTCTTTCGACACCTCTTTGGCAACGTCTTTGGTCTCACCGACCTCGGCTGGCGAACGCTCACCCTCCGCTGGGGCATCTTCTTTCTGTGCTTTTCCGCGGTGAACGAATGGGTACGTCAAACACAGTCACCCGAGCACTGGGTCATAGTCAAGATCATTATTATTATCATCACGGTCACCTTTGGGTGCTACCAATTCACGCTGACGCGTCGAGAGCGTCTCCCAGATACCACTGACTGGGGTGTTATCCGTTAGTCTTCTTCGTGAACCACCGTGATAGTGAGTTCGCCCGCGTTGTTGAAATTCTTGAGTATCCGCTCCAATCGAGGGAGTTCAGTCTCGAGTTCATCGGATAGGTCGTCTTCATGGATGAGCGCTATCTCCGTATCCTCCGCACAGCTATCATAGAGACACTCTTCGACTGCATCCCAGTTCCCACCGAAGTAACTCGGAAAATCAAAACTCTTACCGAGCCATTCCATGAGCTCCTCTTTTGTTTGAATAGTATTGAGATCCAGTTCCAAAGAAAGCATACTTTGTATTACCAAAAAATTACCAACGATTTACAGTATACACCATAGTTCGATTCAACTCACGATGTGCCAGAGCTTTTCTGCCAAATTGAAAAAACGCCCCGTATTCCCAGCGATACAAAAAAGTATCGCTCCATACACCGCGTATGTCGTGAGTCTATCATCTGATGTCAATTTAAGTGCACTCCCTAATGCTTTGTTCGGTACAAACGGTGTCCCGTGAAAATTGACCGCGGCATAGAGCTCGTCTAAGACGAGATGACCGACATAGCCAATGAGCATCGCGAGCGCGAGAAGAAATGATTCCATGTCAGAAAACAAGAAATGGCCCGCCAAGAAAAATGTGATGAGACTTGAGAGGAGGGCTGCTGGGAGAGAGTGAGCCATCCCTCGGTGCCGAGTAAACCGCTTGAAGAAAAACCCGATGACGCCATAGACCCCGAAAAAGGCTCCGCCTGCAAACAGCATGACACGCACCCAATCTTCGGGTGCCTCCTGATACGCTCTAGACCCGAAGAGGACGGCCGCCACCAGCGCAAACGACCCAAATGAAACATGGTACGGTATACCGGAATCGCTGTCCATATCAGGCAAGACCGAGCCAAGGACCGCCGTCACAAACACAACCGAGAGAAAGCTCGGCGCATCAAAAAAGGCGAGAGTGATGAGACCACTCGCACCGAGAATGCCCGAAGCAATCCCGAGTGAAACATGCGCTCGAAAACTAGCCATACCAAATCAAAAAAGAATGTTTCTAGTATACCACTTGTGACATGGGACCAAAAGAAAAAACCGCGTCCCCGGTGTACGGGAAAGCGGTCGACGGTGTCTTCAGCCCTACTCGAGCGTATCGAGGAGCGCGAGATTCATCTCGGCAAACTCAGGAGCCAACATGATCGCTACTCGCAGGATGTCCAAGCTCGCGATATAGTTCCGATTCGGATGCTTCCGATGAACACCCAAGAATCCATCGTACGCAGTATTGAAGGCAAGCAGCGTACCGAATATTTCTCGGACCCGTTTACTCACAAGTGAGGGATAGAGCATTACCACTGGGCCCCTCATGGCCCCAACGCACTGCCACGCAAATGGCCTTGAGTACTGGAGCATCCTACTCGCGACCCCAAACGGAAATTCGAGTGCCTGACCGAGTACCCTAACTCGTTCATCCTCCGACATGTCGTCATAAGAGTGAACAGACTGCTCGAAGTATTCACGTTTCCTTGCCAGGTAATACTCAAGCTCCCATCGGGGCGCCATCGGAAGCCGCTTGAAAATAGCAAGGGGGTCATCCTTGATGAGGCCACCCTGCGTCGTTGCGAGACGAAGGTAGTCAAGTGTCATCGGACCCAAGGGGTGCCGACCGTTCAACGCCGAATCAATGTCGTACACATTCACTCGAAGAGGAATATGACGCCTCGAGGCCATTTCCTCCAAGGTTGCCACGAGCTTCTGAGTCTCACGCTCGCCATCAATCCGGCGTACGATGAGTACGCTGACCGTACTCCGAATGGTCCAGCCTCCTCGGAGGACCGGACCATAGACCAGTGCCGCCACGACACATGCAGCTCGGCCGATGGTCTCACGGAGCAATGCCACGAACGGGGGGAAATCGCCAAGCTTCGGAAGCTTCCGATTCTGAAGCTCGTCCAAACGAAAAACTCTGCTCATGTCATATCCTCGATGTTGGAGGGTTGAAAAACAAAGAACTCAGGGTATCAATATACCCTGAGTCGAGTAGAAAGTCAAGAAAGGTTTAGACGACACGGATGGCTTCGTCGAGGGTAGTCACACCACTCATGACGAGGTTCACGGCATTCTGACGGAGGGTGGTCATGCCAATTTTTTCTGCATAGGCCTGGAGCTCACTCATCGACGCTTTATCGACGATCATCGCTCGCAGTTCATCATCGAATATAAGGACCTCGAAGACGCCGGTGCGGCCATGGTAGCCCATCCCCTTACAGGCGTCACAGCCAGTGCCACGACGGTAGGCGATATCCATCCCCTGGAGTCCCAAGAAATTGATGTACTCGGCGCGTGGAGCCGGGTCAGGAGCACTACACGACGGACAAATCTTACGGACCAGACGCTGGGCGATAATCCCCCGGACTGCATAGGCGATCATCCCGCGTTCGATATTCAAGTCAATGAGCCGAGCCACCGCGCCGATCGTGGTATTGGCATGGAGGGTCGAGTAGACCATTCGTCCCGTGAGTGACGCCTGGACCGCGTGCTGTGCGGTCTCCGAGTCACGGATTTCTCCGATCATCATCACATCCGGATCCTGACGGAGGATACTCTTCATCCCCTTCCCAAAGGTAAAGCCAATTTCTGGCACCACCTGGCTCTGACGCATGTCTTCGATAAACACCTCGACTGGATCCTCGAGGGTCATGATGTTCCGCTCCTTCCGATTGATCTCCATGAGCATCGAGTAGAGCGTCGTCGTCTTACCAGAGCCAGTCGGTCCGGTGGTGAGGATCATGCCGTAGCTCGCGAGCGTCAACTGGCGCACGCGAAATCTGATGTCTTCATCAAATCCGACATCATCGAGCGAGATGAGCATGTCAGAGCGATTGAGGAGTCGGAGCACGGCGGTCGGGCCATTGACCGTCGGAAAGATAGAAACCCGGACGTCGATGATGCGCTCCTTGCCGACATCATCCGCGAGCTTCACCGCAAAGTGGCCATCTTCTGGCAGGCGCACCCACCCTATCTCCATGTTCGAGAGTACCTTGAGCCGGTTGATGATATGTTCGTGATCTTCTTTGGAAAAGCGCTGGTAGATCTGAAGCACGCCATCGATACGGAAACGGATGAGCACTTCGTTCGGCATGGCCTCGATATGGACATCGGACGTACCACTTGTGGCGGCTGCCTGAACCATCGGTGTCACGAGGTCGCTCCCAGTGACGTCCTTCAAGACAATCCCATCAGATAGCGTATTCGTTTCTTTGGTATTCATAGCCCCAGTATATCATATCTCTCCCTCTCCTTTGGCTAGAGAATACCGCTAGGCATAGACCGATTGACAAAACACTCAAAAATGGCTACATTCCAAGCACCCAAATTCACCACAGGAGCCATCATGGCCACTTGCCCTACCTGCCACGGGAACAGGACACTGCCCTTCCGTGCCACATTTTCCAAAGAGGGCACCCGCATGTGCCCAACATGCGAAGGGACCGGCGTAGTCCCGGATACCACTCCGCCCAAAGATACCCCGACCTCTCCGCTCATTGACTGGCAGGAAGCCTCTCGGGCAGGATTCAACGGCGCCTAGCGCCCCCGTCCGCAACGCGGACACAGACAAGCCCGACTCATGCCGGGCTTTTTCATTTCTTTTTAGACAGTAGTACGACCGTAAAAGTGATAGTATCTCGTTCGCGGATGTGCTCTTTGGCTCTCACACTCGCTTTGAGGGGCAGGACATAACCACCGGAATGTTTATCGGGAAATATTGACGTCCGCCAAGTGGTCGTACTGATAGTGACCGAGACCGGGAGCGACCCCCACCCTCGTGACTGACTGCCATACAGTTCTTTGATGAGTGCTGATTCTTTTTTGGGTAGATTTACGAAATGCCAGTTAGCACTCTCGCCGGGGTACAGCCAGACCTTTCCTTTCATCTCAAAGACCTTGTCCTTCATAGCGTTACCTATTGAGAGAGGTGATAGTGAGTTGGAGCACGGTGGCAAATGATACCCAGAGGAGATACGGGATCTGGGCATAGGCGAGGATCCGACTGTGAGGAAAAATCACTACCATGGCCCAGATGAGGGTCCCGAGGACAAGGAGGATATCGAGCGAGGCGAGCCAGTTATTCTTGAGTCCAAACTGGATCCAGGTAAAGGCAAAGTTACTGACGAGATTGAGCACAAACGGGAGCGCTACCCAGAGCGACACCTGGCCCTGCCAGGCCATGAAAAAAATGCGCCCAAAAGAAAGCGCGATGCCGATATAGAGTACGGTCCACACCGGGCCAAAGAGCCAGGCTGGTGGTGACCAGGTTGGCTTCAAGAGCATGGCGTATTCGGTAAAGTTATTCATACGAGAGAGATTCTTGTGACAAAATAAAATTGACGAGTCGTGGGACCCAGAGGTTCTGTGTCACAAGGAGCCCGAGTCCCAGAGCGATGAGGATAAGGAGGAATATCTGAATCGCTCGGAGCCATGGACTCCGGCAACAACTCCCCGATTCATTTTTTCCACACTGACAGTGCCACATAGATGTATGTTTGAGGAACTGACTAATCAGCTATCACTTCGAATTGACCATAGGCAGTACGCTTCACATCAAACGGCATCTCCTTATCTTTCCAGTTTTCTTCCGACATATATGGATCCTTATGCACTTTAGCCAAAACCTGTTCACGGTGCTTCTTCGACTTATACACGATATACGAAAACACGACGCGTTCCCCTCGCTTCAGATTAGTCATCTTGGGAAATAGAGGCGTCATATTGCCCATATCCTTGGGTCGGAGTTCATCACTCACGCACTCCTTGTAATCGAGCGCACCACATTTCCTCCAAATCTTACTTGCCTGCTTGGCCATCTTTTTGTACGCGTCGAGATTCTTCTCTGTTACTACCAGTACAAACCCATCCACATACTGTGCCATATGATTAGCGTTACGATTTATTTTGTTTATCAGGATTGAGATAATAGTCGAGGGTATAGATCCAGTTCTCATCGTCCTCACCACCCTGCTCTCGGGTCATCACTTTCTGATTGAGGAGCCAAGCGAGGTAGTCAGTATCCTTGTCAGCTACCTCCCTGACCGTTTGGCCGGTGTATTTGCCAAAGTTAAATTTCTTCATGAGAATCGGCCGAGCTGAGATGGCGAGCATCTCCGCAAACACAGTCGACTCATCGTTCCCGTAGCGCTTGAGCATCTCGGCATACTGATAGGCATAGAGCGCGCGGAGGACCCGGACATCACCGAGCGCATCATGAGCTACTACTTCACTTACTTCGAGGTCGTGATAGTAGCGGAGGTACTGGAGGTTGTGACGTGGGATGACGCCATCGGTATCGAGGAAGTGCGAGAGTTTGAACGTATCGATCGACTGTGGCACCACGAGACCCTCCCGCCTGAGCATATCGACATCAAAGGGTGCGTTGTGCGCGACGAGGATAGCTCCACTCCCGAGGATCTGCTCAAGCTCCCGAAACATCGGCGACCCCGCAAAGGCCTCACACTCGGCTACCATCTTGTTGGTGATATGGGTCACCGCCATGGCATCGATAGTGATGGGTACCGGTGGTCGGTACAGTCCCTCGACCTCCGCGCCCGCATAGGCATAGGCCACCTGGCACAGCCGGTCCGTCGGTCCCGTCCCTGTCGTCTCCGTATCAAGAAATATGAGTTGGTCTTCTTTCATGTATCTATCGTCAAAATTACTTCTTCAGTATACCAGATGATAAAATAAGCAAAGAAAAAGGCCACCCGGGTCATACCCAAGTGGCGTTACTACTGACTGCGCTCAGACGGAACCGATGAGTCCCATGGCCGGGTCACACAGGAGACTCTCGATGTCCATGATGAGGATCTGGCGACCATCCGTAGTCGCCACACCTGTGGTATAGGTCAGTCGGTCAGGGTTCGGATCGCCTCTTACCCTTCGTACCTGATCAGGTGAAAATTCCAGCACATCGGACGCCGAGTCAACAACAGCACCGATGATGCGACCCTTCACGTTGAGCACGATGACCACCGTGAAGGTGTTGCACATAGCCTCACAGCCGAGCTGGATGCGCAGATCGACGATGGGCACGATGACCCCGCGCAGATTGATCGCGCCCTTGTGCCAGGCCGGTGCATTGGCAATGCGCGTCGGTGACTCGTAGGAGCGGATCTCCTGCACTCGCAAGATGTCGATGCCGTACGCCTGGCCACCGATGTCAAACGTCAGAAACGAGTCCGGCAAAGTTGCTTCAGACATCAGGGTCTCCTTCGGCCACGATGCTCAACATGAGCTGGTACAACCCTAACCGGGCCTTCGGCACCGCAACCTCGAGTGCGATGAGATCTGCGAGCGTAAAGACTCCGATGAGCGCCCGGCTACGTGGCCTATACAGAAGCGCTACACAGCCTTGAGGATTCGGTCGCACGATAAGCGTCGCCCTCATGGGATTCTCAACATGGACCCCATCCCTGGTCTTGCCTGTGCAGACAATCTTCCTTCGCTTCAACTCCTTTTTCCGTCTGGTCATGTGTTGCCCCACTCTGTGGTACGCCCAGGCCCGGGATGGGCCTGCTAGCGTCATCGACCCTATTACGAGTCGATGAAATATCACCCCTCATTTAATGCCCCTTGTCAACCACCTCTCGCCACGTCGTTACGCGAACAACTGTGGCAAGCGAACGCCGTGATCAATCCACTTCAAAAACTTTGCGTTTGCCACTCGTGCCAGAGACGAGTCGCAACTGTGACTTAGCGACACCAAGGTGCCGAGCGAGTAGTCGCCCTACTGCCTCGTTAGCCCGACCCTCGATTGGCAGGGCTTTGACCATCACGACGAGATGTGACGCATCGATGGACTCCACGCGCTCCTCCCGCGCCCGCGTTTTTACCGTGACAAATATCCTCATGTGTTTGTTACGTAATAAATTACGTAATTCTATTTTTCAGCGAAAGGATTCTCACCATCAAAGACGATGAGTGGTGCTCGGTTGATGCGGTCAAAAGTGAGATAGGGATACTGACGGATGTAGAGGACATCGACGGCTCCAAAGAGCGCCTGCGCGTAATCAAAACCAATTTTTTCTGACGCCTGTTTCACCGACTCCTCCGACTGACCCTCTACCTCCACAAACGGACGAAGAAACGGCCACTCATCGATGGTCACCTCGGTCCCATCGAGCGTCCAGAGCTCGCGTTTGGTTTCTTGATATGACTTTTTCTCACAGCCAAGCGAGAGGAGCAGATTCACCGCCTCATCAAAGTCATCCACCGTGAGACAGGTCTCCTTTTGGTTCTCGATGTGCTCTCCATCCACTACCTTGAGGCTCATGGTAATCCGGTCGCCTTCGTCACGGACTCGCATCCAGCCACCTGGTATCTCGTGCCCTTTCGGCAAATTGAACACTACCCGCTTCTGGAGAAACTCGGGCTTGACCAAGGTCGCCCCAACGGCAAGTAACTTCTCCCTCACCTCACGCTTGTCCACATCCGGAAACGTCGCCTCGTATTCGATTTTCATATCTATTGTTTTTTAATCTTTTTCTTTTTTGGCTTGGGTACCGGAAGAGCTGTTTCAGTGAGCCGGACGAGCTCGGTGAGCCACTCGTGGTCATCAATCAGGTCCTCGTCAATATACATATACGGTTTGGCCCCGGGATACGGGATACCCTCTTCATACTTCGTCCCCACATAGTCCCGACCAGGCTCGGTGATTTTTACATACAACTTACCATCACACACAAGCGCCACCACCTTGTCGCCACAGTAAAGCGCATACTCGCCAAACATCTTGCGCGAACGAATCCCCGCCACCTCCGAGAGTTGGTCCTCGATATATTCCATTGTCGACACCTTGGTCGCCATAGATTTATTGAGCAAGCACTTGAATGCTATCGAACGGAGTCATACAAACAACACCCTCCGTCCCAAATTCATCGGGCCTACTCGGC
>JACCDG011546814.1_pt1 | contig 14512 bp, 10 predicted proteins | sample 7442471 | NCBI WGS metagenome assembly JACCDG01 (sample SAMN15323444, study PRJNA562643) | freshwater metagenome | isolation source: river surface water | place: USA:Blue River Watershed | collected 2017-08-17
CTCCCGCGCGAGACCGACCCCGAAACCTACCCCGCAGCCACGACGCCCGCCCGGCCCCTCGAAGGGCCGGGCGGGCGTCGCCCCCGCGTGGGGAGGCCGGCGGCGGAGACCGCCGCGTCACCGCCGCGGAGCTGGGGGGCGCGTGGCCCCCGAGGGCTCAGCGGCCGTCGCGGAGGCGCAGGTTCACCACCGTGGTCTGCCCCGCCGCGCCCTGCGGCGCCGGCCGGTACACCAGGAAGCTGATCACCTGGGCCCCACGGACCCCTTCGATCGCCCGCTGCAGCTCCGCGGTCGTCCCGATCTTCCGCTTCGCCGGCAGGACCTCGGTGAGAACATCACCCACGGCGAGCCGCCCCTCGGCCGGACCGCCGGCCTGCACCTGGCTCACCCGCAAGCCACGGTACTGCTCCGGGATGCGCGCGAGCTTCGCGACCTCGGCCGTCACCGGCTCCACCGAGATCCCCAGACGCACGTTCGACGTCGGGACGGCGGCGGCGGGGGCCGGCGCCGCATCGGCGACCACCGCGCTCTCACGCGGCGCCGCGCCAAGGCGCACCTGGAAGGTCTTCCGGCTGCCGTAGCGCATCGCCTCGACCGCCACCACATCCCCGGGCTTGTGCCCGCGGATCACGCGCTGGAGCGCGCTCACCCGATCGACCGGCTTGCCGTCGGCCTTCACGAGGATGTCCCCGGGCTCGATGCCGGCGCGCAGGGCGGGGGAGTCCTCCCCCGAGTACCCACCCACCTTCACCCCCGCGATCTCCTCGAGGCCGGCGACCGCCGCATCCTCCGGCGTCACCTCGCTGATCGAGACGCCGATCACCGCGCGCCGGACCTCGCCGTGCGCGATCAGGTCGTCCATCACCTGCTTCGCGAGGGTGATCGGGATCGCGAAGCCGTACCCCGAGTAGAACCCGGTCTGGCTCGCGATCGCGGAGTTGATCCCCACCACCTCGCCGCGGGCGTTCACCAGCGGGCCCCCCGAGTTCCCCGGATTGATCGCCGCGTCCGTCTGGATGAAGTCGCTGATGTCGTACTGCGAGCGCTGCAGCCCCTGGAGCCCGCGCCCCTTCGCGCTCACGATCCCCGCCGTCACGGTGAAGTCGAGGCCGAGGGGATTCCCCACGGCGAGCACCCACTCCCCGATGCGGAGCTGCTCATCGTCCCCGAAGGTCACGGTCGTCAGGTCGGTGGCGTCGATCTTGAGGACGGCCACGTCGGTCGTCGGGTCGCGCCCCACGACGCGGGCGTCGAAGATGCGACGATCCTGCATCGCGACGCGGAGCCGGTCGGCATCCTCGACTACGTGATTGTTCGTGAGGATGTAGCCGTCCTTCGACACGATGAAACCGGAGCCGCTCGACTCCTGCGTCCGCGGCTGCGGCTGCTGCCCATCGAACTGCCGGAAGAACTCCTCGAAGCCGGGCGGCACCTGCATCCGGCCCCGGGCGGACGGGCGACTCACCCGCTCCGCCTGCACGGAGACGACGGCCGGCGTGATGTGCTCGGAGATGGCGACGAAGGCGGTGCTGGCGTCGACGAGGGTGCGACCCTCGCTCGCCGCCGGCCGCGCGCCACTCTGGGCGAAGAGCCGCGAGGTCCAGTCCATCGAGGAGGCGAAGAAGACGCCGCCTGCGAAGGCGAGGGCGGCGAAGGCAACAATCTTGGTACGGGATACGGGCATGGGCATAACCTGAGAAAGTGTCGGGGACTCCCTGCACATACCGTGCGGGAGCCCCCGGGTTCCGTCAAGCGATCAGGACTTCTTGGCGTCGTCGACGATCTCGTAGTCGGCCTCGACGACCTCCTCCTTCCCGGCCGCCTCGCCGGCCGCCGGCGCCTCGGCCCCCGCCGCCCCCTGCGCGGCGTAGACGGCCTGGCCGGCCGCGGAGAACGCCTCCGTCAACTCGGTCAGTGCCGCGGTGACCTCGGCCATGTCCTCGCCGCGGTGCGCCTTCCGGGCACGCTCCACGGCGGCGTCGAGACGGGACTTCACCTCGGCGGGGAGCTTGTCCCCCCACTCCTTGGACTCCTTCTCCACCTGGTAGGCGAGCGTGTCGAGTCGGTTGCGCGTGTCAATCTCCTCGCGCTTCCGCTTGTCGTCGGCCGCGTTCGCCTCCGCGTCCTTCACCATCCGGTCGATCTCGGCGTCCGAGAGCCCGCTCGAGGCCTCGATGCGGATCTTCTGCTCCTTCCCGGTCGCCTTGTCCTTGGCGGCCACGTGCAGGATCCCGTTCGCGTCGATGTCGAAGGTGACCTCGACCTGCGGCTGGCCGCGCGGGGCCGGCGGGATCCCCGTGAGCGTGAACTTGCCAATCGTCTTGTTGTGCAGCGCCAGCTCGCGCTCGCCCTGCAGCACGTGGATCTCCACCTGCGTCTGGTTGTCGTCGGCCGTGGAGAAGGTCTCCGACTTCTTCGTCGGGATCGTCGTGTTCCGCGGGATGAGCACCGTGGTCACGCCGCCCAGCGTCTCGATGCCGAGCGAGAGCGGGGTCACGTCGAGGAGGAGCACATCCTTCTGCTCGCCCGTGAGGACCGCGCCCTGGATCGCGGCGCCCACCGCCACGACCTCGTCCGGGTTCACGCCGCGGTTCGGCTCCTTCTTAAAGAACTCCTTCACGACCTCCTGGATCCGCGGCATCCGGGTCGAGCCGCCGACGAGGATCACCTCGTCGATCTCGCTGACGGAGAGGCCCGCGTCCTTGAGCGCCTTCTCCATCGGCGGGATCGTGCGTCGCACGAGGTCGTCGACCAGCTGCTCGAACTTCGCACGCGTGAGCTGGTAGTTGAGGTGCTTCGGGCCCGTCTGGTCCGCCGTGATGAACGGCAGGTTGATGTCGGTGCTCGTGGTGCCGGAGAGCTCGACCTTCGCCTTCTCCGCGGCCTCCTTCAGGCGCTGGAGCGCCATCGGGTCCTTGGAGAGGTCGATCCCCTGGTCGCGCTTGAACTCCGCCACGAGCCAGTCGATGACCTTCTGGTCGAAGTCGTCACCGCCGAGGTGGGTGTCGCCGTTCGTCGACTTCACCTCGAACTGGCGCGTCCCCTCGACCTCGTAGAGCTCGAGGATGGAGATGTCGTAGGTGCCGCCGCCGAGGTCGAAGACCGCGACCTTCTCATCCTTCGTCTTGCTCTTGTCGAGGCCGTAGGCGAGCGCCGCCGCCGTCGGCTCGTTCACGATGCGGAGGACGTCGAGGCCGGCGATCTTGCCGGCATCCTTGGTGGCCTGCCGCTGCGAGTCGTTGAAGTAGGCGGGCACCGTCACGACCGCCTTCGTGACGGCGTGGCCGAGGTAGTCCTCGGCGGTCTGCTTCATCTTCTGTAGGATCATCGCCGAGATCTCGGGGGGCGTGTACGCCTTCCCCTGCACCTCGACCGCGGCGAGGTCGTTCTGTCCCTTCACGATCTTGTACGGGACGCGCGAGGTCTCGGTCGAGACCTCCGACATCTTCCCGCCCATGAAGCGCTTGATCGAGAAGATCGTGTTCTGCGGGTTCGTGACCGCCTGCCGCTTGGCGATCTGGCCGACGAGGCGCTCGCCGTCCTTGCTGAAGCCGACGACGGACGGGGTCGTGCGCCCCCCCTCCGCGTTCGGGATGACGACCGGGTCGCCTCCCTCGATGACGGCGACGACCGAGTTCGTCGTGCCGAGGTCGATGCCGATGACTTTGTCCGCCATGGAATCCTCTCCGGGGTATCTTGCGTAGGTCAGGGTGTTTCACGTGGCCGGTGGCCGCGCGGTGCTTGCCTGCTAGGTGGGCAAGAGTGGGGCCAGAAAAGTGCGCCGAATTGACAGGGAATGCCGCAAGTCGTTGTGACACGATGACATCGAGCTGCCATGATCCCGCTGCGTGACGAGAACCCGACGGTCCGACCCGCGGTGGCGACCTGGCTCCTGCTCGCCGGACTGGGGGCCGTCTGGGTCGTTGTGCAGGGGGCTGGATTCGATGAGCGGCTCATCCGGAGCGTCTGCAACCTCGGGATGGTCCCCGGTGAGTTGACCCGGATGGCTCCGATTGGCGCTGGCGTGCCCCTCGCGGAGGGGCTCTCGTGCGTCGTGGACCGGGAGGGGATCAATGCCCTGACGCCGGTGCTCTCCATGTTCCTGCACGGGGGGTGGGGTCACCTCCTCGGCAACGCCCTCTTCCTCTGGGTGTTCGGGAACAACGTGGAGGACATCATGGGCAGTGCGCGCTTTGTGGTGTTCTATGTCCTGTGCGGGCTCGCCGCCGCGGGGCTCCATGTCCTCGTCGATCCGCGCTCCATCATCCCGACCGTTGGAGCTTCCGGTGCAATCTCCGGCGTCATGGGCGCGTACCTGCTGCTCTTCCCGCGCGCCCGGGTCCGGATGCTGTTCATCTTCGGGTTCTTCTTCCGGGTGATTCCGCTCCCCGCATGGGGGGTGCTGCTCTGGTGGTTCGCAATCCAGGTCCTCGCGGGGCTGCCGCAGCTCGCCGGGGTGGGGGATCTGACAGGCGGGGTCGCGGTCTGGGCGCACGTCGGCGGGTTCCTCGCGGGGGTGATGCTCATCCGCGCCTTCCGGGTGCCCGGGCTGGTCGCTGAGCGGGAGCGCATGTTGTTGCGCCGCAGGAGTATGGGAATCACCTGACGTCGAGGTAACGGTTGGGCTACACGGCCTCATTCCGTTTGCCTGAGGGGTACGAGGGGCGGTATTTTCCCGTGCAGACGTCCCATCGCTCCCTCTTCAAACCAGATCCCACCGTGCGTTTTCTGCCGACGGACGAAGGCTTCTTCGGACTCTTCGACAATCTCGCCGAGCGTGCGACCTCGGCGGCTCGACTCCTCACGACGCTCTTTGAGGAGCCGGCGCGCCGCGATGACCTGACGGCGCAGATCAAGGCCGAGGAGCACGCGGCCGATCAGCTCACCTACGAGGTGATGCAGCGGCTCGACCGGAGCTTCGTGACTCCGCTCGACCGCGAGGACATCCACCTGCTCGCGACCCGACTCGACAACGTGGTCGATCTGATCGACGGGACGGCGCGTCGCGTGCAGATGTTCCACGTGTCGGAGCGCCGAGAGGCCGCGGTCGGCATCAGCGGGATCCTGGCGGAGTGCGCCGCCGGCATCGCACGCGCCGTGAAGGAGGTCCGGACCCCGTCGGCCGTGCACCGCATCGCCCGGCAGATCAAGGAGCTTGAGGAGCGGGCCGATGCGGCGTATGCGGAGGCGATCGGTCAGCTCTTCGCCGGCACTCCCGACCCGATCGCGGTCATCAAGTGGAAGGAGATTTACGACAACCTCGAGCACGCGGTCGACGAGTGCGAGGACGTCGCCAACGTGCTCGAGAGCATCTCCCTCAAGAACTCCTGACCGTGGTGACGTTCATCCTGGCGATCGTCATCTTGGCGTTCGTCTTCGACTTCATCAACGGGTTCCACGACTCCGCGAATTCGATCGCGACGATCGTGGGGACCCGGGTCCTCTCGCCGGCGGCCGCGGTGGTCTGGGCGGCGACCTTCAATTTCGCCGCGGCGTTCTTCGGCGGGACCGCCGTCGCCAAGGCGGTGAGCTCCGGGTTCGTGGATCAGGCGATTGTTGATCCCTTCGTGATCTGCGCTGGACTCGTCGGGGCGACGGTCTGGAACCTCATCACCTGGTTCTACGGCATTCCCTCGAGCTCCTCGCACGCCCTCATCGGCGGCTACGCCGGCGCGGCCGTGGCGAAGGCGGGGTTCGGCGGACTCCTCTGGGGCACGAAGTGGATGCAGACCCTCTCCGCGATCGTCCTGTCGCCGATGATGGGGATGCTGTTCGGGTTTCTGCTGATGTACCTCGTCTTCACGGTGTTTCGGCATGCCGTCCCGTCTCGGATCGACAAGTTCTTCCGACGGGGCCAGCTCCTGAGCTCCGCGCTCCTCTCCTTCGCGCACGGGCAGAACGATGCGCAGAAGACGATGGGGATCATCGTGGGGCTCCTCGTCGCGTCGAAGGCCCACTTCGCCGATCAGGCGGGCTGGCTCTCGTTCTTCTACCTGGAGAACGCCGACACCGTCCCGTATTGGGTCGAGATCGGGGCCTACTCCGCCATCGCGCTTGGCACCCTCTTCGGCGGCTGGCGCATCGTGCACACGATGGGGTCGCGGATCACGCGTCTGCGCCCCGTCGGTGGGTTCTGCGCCGAGACCGGGGGGGCGATGGTCATCCTGATCGCGTCGCGCTTCGGGATTCCGGTGTCCACGACCCACACCATCACGGGGTCCATCGTCGGCACCGGGGCCACCACCCGCCTCTCGGCCATCCGCTGGGGCCTGGCCGGCCGCATCGTCTGGGCCTGGGTGATCACCATCCCCGCCTCCGCGGCGGTCGCCGCCCTCTCCCTGGTCCTCCTGCGCTTCGTCGGCGCCTGAGCCGCCGGCGATGATCGAAGGCCGGACGCGCTATCTGAATCGCGAGCTCTCCTGGCTCGAATTCAATGCGCGGGTCCTCGCGGAGGCCGAGGACGAGCGCACGCCACTCCTCGAGCGGCTCAAGTTCCTCGCGATCTTCGCGTCGAATCTCGACGAGTTCTACATGGTGCGCGTCGCGGGGCTCCGTCGGCAGCTGGCGGCCGGCGTCGGGGGCTCCCCGGAGGGTGCCTCGCCCCTGGAGCAACTGGTGGCGATCGATGCGCGGGTGCGTCAGATGCTGGCGCGCTCGCGACGGACGCTCCACGACATCGTGCTGCCCCGCATGCGCGAGGCCGGGGTGCGCCTCTGTCGCTTCGAGGAGCTCACGCCGGCCGAGGTCGAGCGGGTCGTCGCCTACTTCGACGCGCAGGTGTACCCGGTCCTCACGCCGTTGGCAGTCGATCCGGGGCACCCGTTCCCCTACATCTCGAATCTCTCGCTCTCGCTGGCCGTTGAGCTGCGCGATCCGGATCACGGCGACGTGCGCTTCGCCCGCGTCAAGGTCCCAAAGAGCCTGCCGCGGTGGGTTCCCACCGGGGTCCCACGTGCCTTCCTCCCGCTCGAGGCCCTGATCCGAGCGCGGTTGGAGGCGCTCTTCCCTGGGATGGAGATCCTGGGGACGCACCTCTTCCGGCTGACTCGCTACTCGGATCTCGAGCTCTCGCCGACCGAGGAGCCGGAGGACCTGCTCGCGATGATCGAGGAGCAGCTCTTCCAGCGCCGGTTCGGCGAGGTGGTTCGCATCGAGGTGGAGCCGGGGATGCCCGAGCATCTGCGGACGCTGCTCCTCGACGAGCTCCGCTCCAGCGAGAGCCCCGAGATGGCGTCCCTGACCCTCGGAGAGATCCACGACGTCGAGTCGCTCCTCGACGTCGGCGGTCTGCTACCCCTCGCCGGGCTCGACCTCCCGGAGCACCGCGACCCGCCCCTCGTGGCCTCCGTGCCGGTGGAGCTCCGCGACCAGACCCGTTCCATCTTCGACGTGATCCGGGAGCGGGAGGTGCTGGTGCACCATCCCTTCGATTCGTTCGGGGCGTCCGTGGAGCGCTTCATCGAGACGGCGGCGCGTGACGATGACGTCCTCGCCATCAAGATGACGCTGTACCGCACCTCGGGTGACGGCGCGATCGTGCAAGCCCTCACCGAGGCCGCGCAGCGAGGCAAGCAGGTGGCCGTGCTGGTCGAGCTCCAGGCCCGGTTCGATGAGGTCAACAACATCGCGTGGGCGCGGACCCTCGAGTCCTTCGGGGTGCACGTCGTCTATGGGTTGCCCGGGCTCAAGACGCACACCAAGACGGCCCTCGTCGTGCGGAAGGAGGCCGAGGGGATCCGGCGCTACGTCCACATCGGCACGGGGAACTACAACACCCGGACGGCCCGCATCTACACGGACGTCGGGCTCCTCACCTGTGACGAGGCCCTCGGCGCGGACATCAGCGACCTCTTCAATTCGCTGACCGGGTATGCCAAGCGCGTTCAGTACCGTCGGCTGCTCGTGGCGCCCACCAACATGCGCGAACGGGTGCTCGGCCTCATCCGTCGTGAGGCCGCCTTCGCGCGCGCGGGCCGTGGTGGACGGATCATCGCGAAGATGAACGCGCTCGTCGATCCGGAATGCATTGAGGCGCTCTATGAGGCGTCGGAGGCCGGCGTCGAGATCGACCTCATCATCCGTGGCATCTGCTGTCTGCGGCCCGGCGTCCCAGGCCTCTCGAGCCGCATCCGGGTCGCGAGCATCATCGGGCGGTTCCTCGAACACTCGCGGATCTGGATGTTCGGCAATGAGGGGGCCCCGGAGTACTACTTCGGCTCCGCGGACTGGATGACGCGCAACCTTGACCGCCGGGTCGAGGTGGTGACGCCCGTCGCGAACCCGATCTTCCAGCGGCGTCTGCAGTCGGTGCTGGACGTCTGTCTCTCGGACAATCGGCAGGCGTGGGACCTGCAGCCCGACGGGACCTATCAGCAGCGGATGCCAGGGGAGCGCGGCGAGCGAGCCACCCACAGGCTTCTGCTCCGCGATTCCTGGGGGGCAAGCCGCGAAAGCGGCATCTTCACCGTGCCCGTCACGGCGATTCCCGCCGGGGCCCCGCGGACCGGCCGACCACCGTCGTCGAGTGCCGCGTTCCCCGTGATCGCGGAACCCTGATCGGCGCTCACGCCTCGCTCGAGATCACCCCTTCGGGGCCGACGATCTCGACCGGCACACCACACAACTCAGCGAGGAGCCCGGCTTTCCGGGCTGCCCCCCACGTTTCGAGCCGCAGGGGATCGGCCGCACGGCACGGCATCGGTGTGATCCGCACCGCCCGACCGAGCCACCGGACGCGAATACGCTCGACGGCACCGGCGTGCCCGCGGTCCATCCCGTCCGCGACGCGCAGCAGTGCGGCCAGTCGCTGGATGCGCTCGCGGGTGCGTCGGTCCAGCGCCCACCACGCGACGTGCTGGCGGCGTGGGGCACGCCCGCGGTGATAGCGCGCCACGTGCGCGATCACGACCTGCTCCTTCGGGGATACGCCGAGCAGGTCCGCGTGGGAGATCAGATGGAACGAGTGCTTGTGGTGCTGCTCATAATTGATGTGGTACCCGACGTCGTGGAGGAGTGCCGCGTCCGCGAGGGTCTGCCGGTCCTCCGGGGCGCACCCGAGACGTGCGCCCAGGGCATCGAAGAGCTGCAGGGCGAGCCGCATCACCTGGCGGCTGTGCGGCGCCTCGTAGTGACACCGCTCGGCGAAGGCCTGGATCGACCGCGCTCGCGCCTCGCCGGGGTCGGCGACCACCGCGCGCACCTGCGCGCTCTCGAGCAGGAGCCCCTCGCGGATCCCGAACGCTGACGCGGCCATCTCCCGCGGCTCGATGCGCGCGAGCACCTCCGCCGCCACGGCGAGCCCCGCCACGATGAGGTCCGCCCGGCCCTGATTGAGTCCGGGGACCGCCAGCCGCTCCTCTGGCGTCATGGCCGTGAGCTCCTCCAAGAGGTGCTCGACCTGCTGTCGCGGGATGCGCGTACCGTGGACGCTCGGGACCCGCATCCCCTGCCGGGCGAGATACATCCCCGCGAGGTTCGTGAAGGTGCCGCCCGATCCGATGACCTCGGCGCCGCGCCAGTCGTGCACGGGGAGCGCCCGCTTGATCGCCTGCCGGACGTGCTTGCGCAGCTTCTTCACTCCCTTCGGCCCCGGCCGATTGGTGAGGAAGGTCTCGGTCATGCGGATGACGCCGAAGGGGAAGCTGATGAGGCGTTCGACGAGGCCCTCGGCCGAGAGGGCCAGCTCAAGGGAACCGCCACCGATGTCCATGACGACGGCGCGCCCGTGGCCGAGCTCGAAGTGGGCGAGCGCGGAGCGGAAGGCGAGGCGCGCCTCCTCCTCGCCGTGCAGCACGCGGGGGCGCAACCCCGTCTCACGCCGGACCCGCTGCAGGAACGCCGAGCCGTTTGAGGCGTCGCGCACGGCGCTGGTGGCCACCGCCTCGATGCGCCGTGCGCCCTGCTGCCGGGCCAGCGTTGCCATCCGCGAGAGCGCTGCCACCGCTTCGTCCATCGGGGCGTCACCGAGGAGGCCCACCGACCCGAGACCGCGCCCGAGTCGCGGGGCCGCCTTCATCTCATCCACGATGCGAATCGCGCCGTTCGATGACACATCGGCGATGATCTGTCGGATCGAGTTCGAGCCGATGTCGATGGCCGCGATACGCTGCCCCGCCTCAGGGGCGACGAGGCGCAGGCGCGACTCCGAGGTGAGCCGCGGGGCGGTCATTCGGCCCCGCTCCCGGGACAGCGGCCGGGCGTCAGCGCGGCGAGTCGGGCGTCAAGGCGACGCCGCACCGCGCTCGGGAGGGGCGCGTAGCCGAGCGCCGTCGCATCGACGGTGCCCTCGGCCAACGCCCAACGCATGAACGCGATCAGATGCGCGCCGCGCATCGCATCACCGAGTGCGCGGTCGGCGACGATGCGCGTGATGCCGACGACCGGATAGGCCTCCGGGGCATCGGCACCCACCAAGGAGGCGCGTTGGTCATCTCGGGGCGTCCGGAGCAGTGCTTCTGCGGTCCGCGACATGGAGAGACTGTCGGGAGTGATGTACACCCCGGCGCGATTCCGGAGTGCCATCGGTGTGAGTCGGGCGTGCCGGGCGTAGCTGAGTTCGACGAAGCCGACGGCCCCAGGCGTCGCGCGCACGAGTGCCGCCACGCCTTCGTTGCCGGGCACAATGGTGCCGGCCTCGGGGGCGATGCGCCGTGTCAGGCTCGGGGTGCCCCCATCCTCGAGATACGCGGTGATGAGATCCGCCGTCCCGCTGGCCGCCTCACGTCGGGCGACGATCACGGGGAGGTCGACCGCCGCCAGCGCGGGATTCGCTGCGACCAGGGCCGGGTCGTTCCATCGGAGGATGCGACCCGCGAGGAGCTGATCGAGCGTCGTAGCGTCGAGGCGGATGCCCTCGGGGACGGGGACGTTCGCCACGACCGCGACTGCGCCGATCGCCGTCGGAATCTCGAGCGGGCCGCAGGCCATCCCACGCCCCTCCTCCGCCGTCAACGGCCGATCGATCGCGCCGAAGTCGGCGCCACCGGTGGTCAGCAGCCGGAGGCCCTCAGGGGACCCGACGGAGAAGTAGTTGATGCGGACGCCGGAGCCCGCTCCGTACTCCTCGAACCACCGACGATAGAGTGGATACGGAAAGGTCGCGCCGGCGCCGACGAGGTCGATCTGTCCGGATGGCGGCGGAACGTCCGGTCGGTCTCGCCAGCCCCGGATCCCCACGGCGAACCCGGCGAGCGCGCCAATCCAGAGGAGGGCGACGCCGCGCAGCCAGGTAAGGGGTCGAGGGGGACGATGCTCCACGGGACCTCAGAGGTCGTTGGCGTACGACAGGAACTTGTACCGCCCGTCCCGTGCGAGCAAACCGGCGAAGAGCTGCAGGGTCCGCGACGCGGAATCGGCCGCCGCGAAGCGCACGCGACACCCCGCGACGATGCGATTCGGCCCCTCCGTGAGGATGCTGTCAGGGCAGAGCAGCGCCTCGAAGGTCAGCCGTGAGCCACCGTACCGGTCGAGCAGTCGAACCACCCCCGTCTCACTGGCCGCCAGATGCTGGAACCAAACGAGTTCCGGCCCAAGTTCGTACGGACGCGCAACGTAGCGCGTGTGCGGGTAGTACAACCAGGCGAATTCCGAACGGGACATCACGAGCGAACGCAGCGTCGTCGTGTCTCGGGTGCTGACCGCGGTCAGCAGCGCGCGGACCAACGTCTCCGGGCGATCGCTCCCGCCCGTCAGCACGCTCGGCGTGTCAACGGTCGTCGCGCGGAACCGATCGAGGAGGACCGGAATCGGCAGGGCGCTGTCGATGACACCGGCCGGGGCACCGGCGGCCTCGTCGCGGGGCACCCGGGCGTCGCAGGCGCCGACGAGGTTCGCAACGGCCATGAGCAACAGGGGCAGGAGAGGGCGGCTCGGCATAGGAGAAGAGGGTGGAAATGCCGTGCGGCCGGCACCCGGTTCGGGTACCGGCCGCACCGACGACTAAGCTACTCAGTTCTTCGCGTAGGCGGTCCAGCCGGCCCACCACTTCGTGCCGCCCGGCGCCGCGGCGCCGCGGAACGCCGTCCCGGTCACGGCCGTACCCGCGGCCGTCGCCAGGTCGCCCGAGAAGGTCTGGAGCCCGCCGGTCGCGATCGTCGCCGACGCGCTCGGCGTCCAGTCGAACGATGCAGCCGAGCTGGCCGGCAGCGTGAAGGTGGTGAACAGGGAGGCCGTGGTCGTCGTCGCATCGCGGACGATGTTCCGGGCCACCGAGTCGCCGAGGACGAACCCGCCCGATGCGGCGGTGAAGAGCGACGGAGTCTCGACGACGAAGAGGTTGCGGATGTCGAGGAGGCCAGCCGTGACGCGGACGCGCGTCGAGAGGGTATCACGCAGCCCCATCGCGCCCTTCGGGAAGCGGGCGAGGACGCCGTTCACGTAGTACCCACCCGTGCCGCGGCGGAGGATCATACCGTAGCCGCCGCTCGTGGCGTCGATGTCGGTCCCCGTGCCGGGGCCGACGAGCGTGAAGTTCGCCACGACCGGCGTGGTGAACGGGGTCGAGTTCTGACCGGAGGCGCACCCCGTGCCGTTGCACCCGTCGTTCTCGATCGCCTGCGGGTCGGACGAGGCATTGCCGGCGCCCGGCCGGATCGACGGCTTCGCCGACTGGTAGGAGATCAGGTACTGCAGGCGACCGACGTACCCCTCGGACATGTCGAAGTGGTCATCGCCGCTCTCGTACGAGACGAGGTACTTGCCGTCGACCGCGCCGCCGAACCACTCGAACGAGTCGTCGAGGCCGTAGAGCGACTGCACGTACTCGATCGTGGTGCCGCTGCCAACCGCCGCGAGCGTCAGGGTGTTGAGCTCCTGGTCGGTGGCCGTCGCGTACCCCGCGAACTCGATACGGACGTACTTGAGCGTCCCGCTGTTGTCGGCGTTGTTCGTCCCCGCGCTGTAGATCTGCTGCGGGTTGTTCGCCCCCGTCCCGGTGCCTTCGAGGATGACCGGGTCGGCACGGTTGATGATGCCGTTGCCGATGATGATCAGGCCACCCCAGTCACCGGCGAGCCGCTGCCCAGCCGGCTGCGACGAGGTGAAGACGATCGGCGCCGCCGCCGTGCCGACCGCCTGGATCTTCGCACCCCGCGTGATGAAGAGGGACGACCCGACGATGTTGTAATCGCCCTTGATAACCGTGCCCGGCTGGATCGTCAGGGTCGCGCCGTTCGTGACCTTGATGAAGCCCGAGAGGGTGTAGGTGGTGTCCTTGAACAGGGTGCGGTTGATCGTGATGTCGGAGGAGATCACCGCCGCGCCGGTCGGGATCTCCGGCTCGGTCGTGGTCTCACTCTGATTGCAGGCGGCGGTGAACACGAGGGCGGCGAGGCCAGTCGCCCGCCAAAACGAGGTGCGCATGAGATCGGGATCCAGTGAGAGGGAAGGCAAGGAGGACGCGAAGTCCTCTCAGGACAAAAGCGCCGCCGTGTCTCTGCACGGCGGCGCTTCTGTCACAACCCGGTCACGTCCGGGGCGTCCAACGGCTTACGGACGCCAGTTCAGCCCCAGGGTGAAGCCACGGCCCATCCGGTAGGACTCCCGGGTGACGGGCCCCTGGACGAAGCGATACGGGGCGTCCAGGAGGTTCTTCGCATCGGCTCGCAGCGACATCCGGTCCGTGACGGGGAGGCGGAGGGAGAAGTCGACGATGTGGCGCTCCATCTCTTTCACGTCCGGGAGCGGCAGCTCGCCGGCCTCGGTGATGCGCGCCCCCACGACGTTGTACAGGAGCGTCGCGCTGCTCCGGCCGCTGTTCGAGCTCCAGGTGAGCCCCGTGTTGAACATGTACGGGGCCTGGCCGACCATCGCCCGCCGCGTGTTCGTGACGGCGCTGGCTCCGGGGGCGAGTCGGATGGTGCTCGCCATCACCGTCGCGTTCGTGGAGAGCGTGACGTTCGCCAGAGCGTCAGCGATCATGCCCAACGACTTCCGCGCCTCGAGCTCGACGCCGTAGTTGTCCGCGCCGTCCGCGTTCAGGAAGGTGATGATCCGCGTGCCCGACGAGCCCTGATACACGCGCTCGATGGGGTTCGTGAACCGCTTCGCGAAGAGCGCGACGCTCACCACCTCGCCGGCGTTCGGATAGTGCTCCCAGCGGAGGTCGTAGTTCTGGATTAGCGCCCGCTTCAGGGCGGGGTTACCGAAGACGTTGTCGAACCCGATCACCTCGCGATACATGATCGGTGCGAGCTCACGGTACTCCGGGCGCGAGACCGTCTGCGACGCTGAGAACCGCAGGTTCGTTGCATCGGTCGGGCGCCAGGTGAGGGCGAGGGCCGGGAGGACGTCCGTGAAGACCGGGTTGGTGCTCGACCGCGCCCCGACCGTCGGCTCCGCCCGCACGAGAACGTCGGAGTACTCGACTCGCGCGCCCGTGATGAGTTGCCAGGTCGGGCTGAACTCGCGCTCGACCATCGCGAAGCCGGCCATCGTGTAATCCGAGGCGTCATAGGTGCCACCGACCCCGATCGGCGTCACGTTCCAGACGCGGTCACCGGCACCCGTGAAGCGC
>JACCDG010653099.1_pt1 | contig 14511 bp, 13 predicted proteins | sample 7442471 | NCBI WGS metagenome assembly JACCDG01 (sample SAMN15323444, study PRJNA562643) | freshwater metagenome | isolation source: river surface water | place: USA:Blue River Watershed | collected 2017-08-17
ACCGCGAACGTGTTCGATCCTGGCGCGTCTTCTGGAGCAGCGTTCTCGATGGACTACGAGCCATCCCGGAACTCAGGGCTGATGTGAAGGGCATTCGGTATTACGTGTCGCCGAACGGCGGCGGGTCGCTCATGGACATGACCCATCGGATGGAAACCGCCCTGCAGGCAGTGACGAATCAGCTCGAGCTACTCTCCCAGACCGTTGTGGCGGAGAACGACACAGACGAAGCCGTCGCGCGTTTTCATTGCTCGCCCGACGGGCAGAACATTTATGTGAACCAGACCTACGCTCGATGGCTTGGAGTTGGCAAGATCGAGCTGCTCGGGTGGAATTTTCTGAATGTCATCCACCCGGAGGATGCCGCACGCGTGCAAGCCCATTGGGCACAATGTCGTGCGGAGCACCGCCAGTACCGGATGACTCACCGAGTAGTTGCCTCGAACGGCGAGGTTCTTTCCTTGGCCGTTACCTGTACGCCTATCCCCGAAGAGGGACCGGCGGTCCGCTGGGTTGGATATGCACGGAAGGTACCCACAGATGTCGCAGAATAACTCGACCCCGATTGGGAAAGGAGCCGGTATCGGTCTCGGCGCGTTGCTCATGGCCCTTCCCATTGTGGCGTACTTCGAAGGGTTTGTGCCGAAGACCTACATCGATCCTGTCGGTGTACCGACGGTATGTTTCGGCGAGACGGACAAGCGGATCACGATGCAGGAGCGTTTCTCGAAGGAGGAATGCTACGTTCTGCTTGGTGCTTCCCTGCAGAAGCACGCGGCGGAGATCTCGCCGTGTATCAAGGTGCCCTTGAAGGACCACGAAGCGGCTGCAATCCTCTCTTGGGGATACAATATCGGCGCCGGCGCGGCGTGTAGTTCGACACTCGTGTCGAAGCTCAACGCTGGCGCACCGGCAAGCGAGTGGTGCCCGGAAATGCGCAAGTGGGTGTACGCCAAGGGCAAAAAACTGCGCGGACTCGAAATCCGTCGCGAGAAAGAGGTAGCCTTGTGCCTCGGCACTCAGGTGGAGAAACCATGATCACTGATCGATTGCTTGCTCTCGGCAGTCCGAGGTTGCTACTCGCGACTGTCATCCTGGCGCTGTTACTCGTTCTGAGTGCTGCGATCAACGTGTGGCAGGTCGGCGATAAGGCGCGCGCAGTCGGTGAGGTCGAGGCGAAGCTCGCTTCTGCCAAAGCCACTGCTGATTCCGATCGGAATACCTGCGTGGCAGTGAACCAGAGCGCCAACGCCACGATCGCGGTGCTTGGTGATGAGCTGCATGCCTGTCGTGGCCAGGAGCAGGATGTCGCCAGTCAGCGGGATCTTGCACTGCGCCAGCGGGCGCGAGCGTTGAAAGCCGCGGAGGGCGAAGCCTTCATGCGGCGCGAGGCCATTGAAACCATTGCGAGGAACGATGAAAACTGCCGCCGCCCTATTTGCCGCGCTCTGTCTGACGAGCTGCTCAATCCTGCCTCCAAAACTCGCGATCAGTGATCCGCGGGTAGTCCGCGTCCCAGGTGCGACGCGGTATGTGGCAGTTCCTGCGGAGCTCACAGACCCGCTCGAGGCTCCGCGAAAGCCTGTTCCGCTATGTATGGACGCCACTGGTTGGCCCGTGCTCTGCGATTCCCAGGTCGTTCTGTGGCTGCGGGAATGGGAGTTGTTCTTTGTGCGAGTGAATGCCGATCGCGCTGCTGTTGCAGCGCTCCCCATTGCATCGCCCGAAGAGGGCACTCCAGCCGGCCAGTGAGGATGCAACCGAGTTCATGGCCTCGGATAACCCCGGCAGCTTGGGCGTGGTGTACACTTCGCGCCGCGGCCCAAGCACTTCCGCTCCCGCTAACTACCAAAGGAAACTGAAATGGCCCTTTCGAATTACGAGATTCTCAAGGCCAACAGCCCTGAGGCCCTGGCCACCCTCGTTGCCGCAGCTCTTACTGCCGGCAAGGTTCTGTACGGTGCGCCATCGGTCGAAGGCCCGACGATCGGTTACACGAAGACGACCTACGCCCAGGCGGTGGTCGAGGATGATGAGGCCGGATCCGCAGTGACCGAGGTCATCACGATCACGTCGTCCCAGCTGCTCGCGCTCAACACCACGCCGATCTCGATCGTTCCCGCCCCCGCTTCCGGTTATGCGATCGTCCCCGTCTCCGCCGTCCTGTTCCTGGACTACGCCGGCGTGGCCTACGACGGCATCGCCGGCGGCGAGGATCTGGTGTTCCGCTATACCGACGGTTCTGGCGCCATCGCGGCCACCATCGAAGCCACCGGCTTCTTGGATGCCTCGGCCGACGCCCATCGTGTGGTGACCTTCGCGTCCCTGGCCGTGCCCACCCCAGCAGCTGCCCTGGTGCTGCACATGACTTCGGGCAACATCGCTACCGGTACGTCGCCGCTGAAGCTCAAGCTGAACTACAAGCGCGTCCCGCTGCTGACCTGATCAACACGGGGGCTTCGGCCCCCGTTCTTCACCGCCCGAGGAAACCCAAATGGCAAATGCACTCTACGATTCCGCCCGCGAACTGTTTCTCGAGGGCGGTATTACCTGGACCACGGACACGATCAAAGCGTGCCTCGTGGACACGTCGATCTACACCGTCAACCTCTCTGCGCACCAGTACCTCGGCACCGCTGGTGTGGTCGCGGCCATCGTCGGCGGCGCCAGCGGCCGATCGTCGGCGTTTGCTTCCAAGACCGCAACCGGCGGTGCTGCGGACGCCGCCGACATCACCTTCAGCGCGATTTCCGGTGCCTCGATCGAGGCGATCATCATCTACATCGATTCCGGCGTCGACAACACCAGCCAGCTGATCGCGTACATCGACACGGCCACCGGTCTCCCGATCACCCCCAATGGCGGCGACATCATCGTCACCTGGGACAACGGCGCGAACAAGATCTTCAAGTTGTAGCCGTAATCCCCAGTACGTGGTACTCTAGTGCTTCGAATCAGGAGTACCGGTTATGAGTGCCAAGCGCGATGAAACACCCAACAAAGTCTGCCCGGTCTGTAGTACGGCGTTCTTCAACAGGAAGCTGCGCGTCACATGTTGTTCGCGGTCATGTGCGCGAAAACTAGATGCGGTGCGATTCGGCCCCAAGGGCTGGAAAGGCGGGATCAACAAACACGCGTCTGGGTACTTGAAGGAACAGCGCAAAGGACATCCACTGGCTGACAGGAACGGGTACGTCATGCAACACCGCCTTGTGATGGAAAAGGTTCTAGGCCGCACACTCGAAAAACACGAGCGCGTCCGTCACAAGAACGGAGTCCGCGACGACAACCGCCCTGAGAACCTGGAGCTCTGGACCATGGAACACAAAGATCCCGCCGGCGTTCGCTTGGTTGATCACGTGAGGTACCTGATGTCGAAGTTGTCCCCCAAAGAACGAAGTGCGCTGCAGGAGTGTCCGTGATGGCTACCGATCTTTGGTCCGGCGCTTCAACCCATACCAATGACGCGACATTCCGCGCGCTTGGGCTGAAGGTCAGCGATTCGTTCACCGCGATTGGGTTCCCGAAGTCTGCCGACACAGGTCAGATTAACTGGGCCACGGTCAGTCGGCCTGCTGAATACTCTGCTGCGGGCTACGAAGTTCGATACCTTAATGACTCGTTGCACGCAACCAGCCCGATTTACGTGAAGCTGGAATATGGGCGCAGCAACTACTCTGCCGCCAACACGCTGGTTCTCTGGATCACCATCGGCACTGGCACTAATGGGGCTGGAACGATTACCGGCGCCAAGATCGCGAAGAAGCTAGTTGTCCCGGCTTCCGCAGGTGGCTCTGGCACGGTGCCTTGGTACTTTTGCTGTAAGGATGGATATGTCGCGGTATCTGCCGCGCACGGCGCGAGCGACGCGCACTGGTTTTTCGCAATTTGTAGGACGTGCGACGATGCCGGAGCGATAAACAGCGAGGGGGTCATGTTCTACTACATGAACGGCGGAACATCTTGTTATCGGGCGATTAATTGCGGCTCTGAAATAAACGATGGGTTGGCATACTGCTTTATGCCGGGCGCAGCAACGGTGACGGCGGTCGGTGCTGATAAGCAAGCAGTTCGGCACTATGCCATGCAACCCACAATCCGATGCGTTCCGTTCTTGCTGACTTATATTGACAGCGAGATCGGAAGCGAATCAACATTTGCAGCGGTAACATCGGGGGTGGCTTCGCGCACATTCTTGACACTTGGCGGCACTTCTGGCCCGACCAACACGTCGGTGAATAATACCGCTTCGCACCGACTCGCCATGCAGTACGATTGACATGGCTATTCTTGTCCATGATCACGATTCGGTCGGCTCGCTGGTTGCGATGCCGGTGGCAACGACAAAGCGCGTTCTGCTTGCGTCAGCGACTACCGTCCTCCCATCCGGCTCCCTCCGCATCGGCGGCGACTCGCCTGATGGCCTCGTGCTCGTTGGCGCCGCTCCGGCGGCGCGCGAGGTCCGATTGTTCGACCGCGAAACCGGCGTGCTGGTGGCGACGACGACTTCGGCGAGCGACGGCACTTATTCGTTCGCCGGACTGAGCGCGCGCGCCCAAGGTTACGACGTCATCGGGCGAGGCAACCTCGGCGACGGCGAGCGTGACTTCATCGTTCCCGGAGTGCAGCCAGGATGAGCTATACGCCTCCGGCGTTTACCGACGTCGGTGGTGTAATCCTCACCGGATACACCCCGCCTGCGTACACGGATGCGGGTGGCGATGTATCGCCAAATCTCGCCGCTACCGGGTGGCAGTCATCTGCGTTCGGCAGTGCGGTCATCCACGTTACTGCGAGCCTCGCTCCGTCCGGTTGGACGTCGAGTGCGCTTGGCGCGCTGACGATTTACAACCACGATCATTATGTCGAACCAGCGGGCGTAGCGCATGGCGCGCTCGGTACCCTGACGGTCTACAACTACCACCAGTTCGCGGTTGTTGCAGGTATCACCGCCGGTGCGTTTGGTACTCCTACCGTCTTCAACTTCAATCAGATCGTTGAGAACGGCGGCTGGCAGTCGTCGGTCGTGCCGAGCACGCACTACATCTTCGATCCGTTGCAGACCGTTGAGATTACCGGTATCGCAGCCCCGGTTTTTCCGGTCACGCACTATGTCGCGGATTACTACCAGTACATCAATCTCGCGGACGGGATCAACACCAACGCGGTCGGCACGCACGCCGTCGCGTTTCACGTTCGCACGCTCGACGTACCTTTCATCTTCACCAACGCGTTCGGTACGCCGACCGTTGAGTCGTTTCAGAACATTGTCGAGCCTTGGAGGTCGTCGGCATTCGGTACCGCGTTCGTCTCCCTGCGTGTGCGCGAGATTGCACATTGGGCCAGTACGCCGACGGTACGCGTTCCATATCCTACGATCTTCAATCGCAACAGGTACGTTCGTCAGCGCGGTTGGGAAAGTCTCCAGATCCAGCCGCCGACGATCTACAACCTGAAGCAGTTCGTCTACGTCGATCCGTTCTACACGAACTCCCCGGTCAACGACCTTGGCCTTTCGAGCGTCGTGAATCGAAACCGCGAAGTACGCCCGAGCGGGTTTACGCGCGGGCGCTTCGGCAACCGTACAGACACGTTTGTAGAGCTCGGCGCTCGCGCGATTGCACCAGCCGGGCTCGATTCGCTTACGTGGGGGTCGGAGACGTTCATCTCCCACTACATCCGGTATGTGTATCCGGAGTCGTGGGATGACCTGCGCATGCGCCGCTGGGCCGTCGTGTACAACGACGCCTTTCTCGTTGAGCCTGTATCGATTGGTCAGACCTCACGCTTTGGTCGCCCAGACCCAGTTTTCAGCAACCAGCAGACCGTCAGCCAATACAACGTGTCTGGTCAGTCCGCGTTCGGTACCGCGTTCATTGCTCCGCGTATCCGGACTGTGGTTCCGCACGGGATCTCATTTCCAACCGACTTCCACCCTACGGTTCGATTGAATCCACAGATCATCGCCCCTCAGGGCTTCGAGCTGTTTCGTCCGTACGGTCACGTGGTGCTCAGTATCTTCCAGCGCATCGCGCGCCCGCAGTCGGTGAACGTGCACCAGGAGCAGTGGGTAGGCGTGCATAGCGTGCGCAACCGCAACCGCTACCTGACTCCACAGCCTGTTGTGCGCGGGGAGTATGGTCGTGCCCGGATCTACAACCGCAACCAGCCGGTCAACCCTCCAGGCCTGTCGTCGCTTCGTATGGGGCCATACGTTGTCGACTACCGTACTCGGACCGTCTTGGTCCCACAGATCGGCGCGCCGACGATTTCGCTCATCCACCGAGTGCGTAAGTCGATTGCTGATCCGCCGGGCGCGCAGGTCGTGTACCCAACGGCGATCTTCATCGGGCTGTCGACGAGTGTCGGCGTCGTGCCGACGCCGGTCATGCGTCACCCTACGATTTATCCGGATGGCTGGGATTCCAGTGTGTATGGCACGTGCGTCGTACGGACCAATACGCTGCGCCCACTCAGCATTGTGTACCTGGACAAATTCGGCGAGCCGCTCGTCTCGGGAGCCCAGTGGGTGTATCCCGAAGGCGTTCACAGCTGGCTGTACACGGCACAGGTACCTGCGCCACAACTGTCTCCACACACTATCTATGCCCCGTTTGGCGAGCAGGCTACTGCGCAAGCCCGGAACAACCACCCTTCCGGTCTGTGGCATTACATCGACAACTACGGTGGGCAGGGGGGGAAGCCGTGGTTCGGAATCCCCAGCGTGTCGACCAGTCCTCGGTTCCTCACGCCCGAGGAGACCAACTATGGACATCCGCGTTTTGGTGTTGCGGGCGTCGAACTGCGCCGCCGATTTGTGTTCCCTTCACCGATTCGCGGTCCGCGTTTTGGCCCGGTGACTATCCTCAACGTACCGCAGTTCGTTGGGTTCAACGAGGACATGCCCGGGTATGTTGAGGACGATACTTTCGGCGAGCACGTTGTGTCGCGACCGCCGTTGAACCCATGGCCGGTCACGACGTACAACAACGATTTCTCGGCCTTCGGTATGACGCGCGTCGAGCTGTTCAACCGGGAGATTCTACCGACGGGAATCCCCCATCGCGGAAATCCGCAGCAGGGGTTTACCAACCCGTGGGGCGACGCGTTGGTCGGGTACCCCCGCAGCTACACACTTACCGTCGGCGACGCCACGTTGTGGGGAGTAACACTGGTCGAGTACCTGCATCGTCGATTGTGGCCGATGGGGTGGGATTCGCTCACATTGGTGGATGACTCGCTCGATGATTTCCGCTCACGGATGCGCGTACTGCGGCGCAATCCTCTCAACGCCGCCAGCGGGATTCCGCCAGCGACGGGCGTCGGTACACCGACCGTTTCGTTCCGCGTGCGCGGTGTGGTCACGAACCCGATCTGGCCTGGGTATACCGGGATGCCGCGCGTGGGTATGACGATCACACCTACAGGCTGGGACAGCCTCGAGGTAGGTGATATCGATGAGTGGGAAGCCGGGACGGTCAAACCATACGGTGCGGAGATGTTCGGCCCAGGCTATCCACGCCTCGCACGCGGTGTGCAACCTTCCAGCATCGTCGGCGAGGCGCACGGCGCTGCGCGCATGGCGTGGTTGGTGCGCACGTCGGGCATGCCCCCGGTGGGGTTTGACGGCCCCTCTGTAACCGACGAGTATGGGTGTAGCCGGCGCGTAGTCACGGTGTGGCCGATCCAGATCCCAGCATTCCCAGAACCGGTGGTGACGACATGAGCAAGAACAAGACGCTATCGCTACCTGCGGCAGGGGTGGATGTCCTTTCTGCGCAGACAAAACTCGCCGCGCAGTCCGTGCGGTCGGCGATCAATGTCGACATCGACCGCAGCGGAAGTTTCTCCAGGCGCGACGGGCGCACATTTGTGACCGCGGGTGGTGGATATCACAGTATCTGGCGTGCTGCGCAGAAGGGCTGGTTGCTGGTCGCGCGGAACCAGACGCTGTACCGCATGGATCCGACGACGTTCGCATTGACCGCGGTACACACGCTTGCGACCGATGATCCGCTGAGCTACTGCGAGTACAACGGCAACGTGTATTTCTGCAACGCGAGCTCGTTCGGCTGGATTCCGAGTGACGCTACTACGTCGCGCAACGTCGGTGTTCCGGCGCCGGCCGAGGATCCGTCGTTGTCGGTGGACGCCGGATCGCTGCTGCCCGGCAAGTACGGCGTGGTGATCACGCAGGTAGATGACCGCGGTGAGGAAGGTCCTGCGTCGAGTTTCGCATCGATCGATCTTCCGTCTGGCGGCGGCATCCGACTGACCGGACTGCCGAGTCGCCTTGGGTGGGATGTCTACGTGTACATCACTTCTGCCGACGGTGATGTCCTGCGGTTCGCAACTTCGTTCCCGGCGGTATTTCCTACGTATGTCGTCACAGCGGATGCGCAGGGCGGTGAGGTCGAGACGCGGTTCCTGGCTCCTCTGCCGCCCGGTCACACCGTGCGCTGGCACAACGGTCGTTTGTTCACCGCCCGGGATGGTGAGATCACCTTTTCCGAAGCGCTGCGCCCTCATCTGTACAGCCCTGCGCACGACCGCATTCCGATGAGCGGGTACATCTCGTTCATGGAATCCGTTGGCGACGGTATGTATGTTGGGGACAGTCGTGGCGTGTGGTTCTTCTCTGGAGAAGATCCCTCGAAGTTCAACATGCGGCTGGTGTCACCACATCGCGCGGTGCACCGCGCTTCGGTCATGGTGCCCCCGGAGCATCTGCCGGAGAAGGTCAACGCGGACAAACCGTGCGCGGTTTGGCTCAGCGCCGCGGGCACGGTTGTCGGTGCTCCTGGCGGCACGATTACGGAGCTTCACTCCGATCGGATCCGAGTGCCCGCAGGCTTGACTGGGCGCTCGGTATTACTGTTGCGCGGCGGTCGCAAACAGATCATCACTCCTGTAAACTCCACATCCGCACAAGCCGCGGGTATCGCCGTGGACTCCGACATCCAATAGGAGCTTTTCGATGTTCAAGCACGCACGTGAATTCCTGCGGTACCTGCGCAATCACCAGTGGGAACGCGCCGAGAACGGGGGCATCCTGCTCCCCAAGGCCGGCGTTCGGTTCAACAACTACTACGAGCACGACATCAACGGCCAGGACGCGCAGCGGGATTACAACCTGCTGACCGTCGAGGGCATGACCTACCTGCTCGACGTCGGGTTCGACAACGGTTCGAAGCTCGCCACGTGGTTCCTGTCGATTTACGGCGGCAACTACACGCCGACCACCGCGCTCACCGCCGCCAGTTATCCGGCAACCGCGAGCGAGATCACCAGCGGCAGCGAAGGGTATTCGGAGTCCACTCGCCCCGCGTGGACGATCGCCAATCCAGCCTCCGCCTCCGCGACCAACGTGGCCTCCAAGGCGGCGTTCACGATCGTCACTGCCAGCTCGCTCACGATCTACGGCGCCGCGCTCTGCAGCGAATCGGCCAAGGGCGCGGTTACCGGCGTGTGCGCATCGGCCACCAAGTTCGCCGCTGCGCGCGTCGCCTACAACACCGACGTGTTCAACCTGGGGTACGTCACCTCGCTGACCTCGACGTGATCCACGATGGCCGCATACGATGGGGTTCCATCTATTCGGCTGGAAGGCGACAAAAGCCGCGCCTTGGCACTCGTCCCCGATGCCAAGGCGCTGCTTTATCGGGTGCAGAGCTTTCTCAAAATCGCCGATGTGTCCACGTTCTCTGCGTCGCAGAGCATTGGGCGCGACGGGTATATCTACGTTCTCAGTAGCAACGGCCAGAACATCATCCATATTGCCGTGGATGTCGTTGGCGTTGATCAGGTTGAGCCGGATATCCCCCCAGCCGAAGAAGGTACGGCGATCCCATCGTTCTATTCGGGGCTGGTCTTTGATGGGCATCTGGAGCAGCGCACGAGTTCCGGTCGTTCGTACCGGGTGTGTACGGGGTTTTCGCCGACACCGACGTGCATCGCCATCCATGACGAGCTCTCTGCCGGGCGGCAGGCTTCGAGGCGTTTGGCTGTTCGGCCGTTCTTCGAAGACCTGCAGAACCAGTCCGGTGGCCCTGAGTATTCTCAGTACACACGACTTCGCGCGTCGATGTATTCGGGCACCATGGCCTCTGTTGTACAGGTGGTCATGGGTCTCGGTCGCATCAATAAAAACGCCCTTCGCGATCCGCTGAACCCGAGCGCGGATCGCGGATACCGTCATGCGGTCGAAAATAACGGCGTGCAGGTTCGTTTCGACTACAAGTTTCACCGCACGCACGGCATTACATATGGCGCTGACGGCACGCCCTGGCTGATCGAGATCAGCCGGGCACGCGGGGTGATTGCCATGCCGCTACCAATGTTCCCACGCTCCACCACCGAGGGGTTTCGTGCTCGTGCCGAGGCGCGCGGGGACACTGCCATGGTGACGGCGCTTGATGAGATCGGAGGCCTCCCAACTGGCGAGGTGTTCCCGACGTCTAATAGCGTCTTGGCAGAGCGCATCGCGGACGGCACTATCTTGCAGTTGCTGTCTGCCGACGATCTGGATCCTTTCTACGAGAACCAGCCCTACAGCGTGAATATTGGGTGGGCCTTCAACAGTCGCGGCACCGAGGCGCACAACACCGGGTACCGCTTTGGCGATGACAGTGTGCAGCGCGGAGTGTGGTACTTGATCCGCCTGTCGATCGGACCGATCGTATCCAGCCGCGGGCCCGGAGAGCCGCTTGCGGTGGCGAGCGCTGTGCTGCGTCGGCAGTCTGAGGGATTTCTGTTCGCCCCGCGCACACCGATTGGTAAGTACCTCCCGATCAAGTTCTACGACCCATTGCTCGGTGGGCTGCGCAGCCACGACGGAGCACCTGCGCTGTCGACGACGATGAACCCTCGCTGCGACACGGTGATGTTCGTGTGTTTCGTCAACGACGAACTGAAGACGGTGCGGTTTTTCCGGAACCCTTCTACGGAGATGATCAACGAGACCGACGATCCTCGCTATCCTGGCGAGTGTACGTACGCCGGTTCGTGGACGATTACGCACACCGTCGGGCAGCGCGGTTTCGCCACCATGATGTACTCCAATGACTTCGACGATCGGCAGGTTCTGGACCCGTATGTCCAGGTGACTCAGATCACTTCCCAGGATCTCGGCTTTGATCCTCCGCGCTTTGCCGACATCATCACGGCTCTGGACTGGTCGTATGTCACGCGACACAAGGCGTTCAAGCGCACCACCGTGATCGACACTCGACAGGGTGCTTTTGCCGGCGCGGTGGTGGTCGTGCCGCAGTTTTGTCGGGAGACGTACTACTACGCTACTGGGAGCTCCTACACGGTCGGTCGGTCCGGTTCTACGGCCGTCGCATATGATTTCCTGAAGGATCCCAACGTCGGCTGGGCGTGGCGCAATTTTCCTGCGGCAGCCGGCAGCAACCCATCTGGACTCGCTGAATGCGGATACGATAATTGTGGTGGCAGGCGCGGGCGTAATGGGCCGCATGCCGATCGCAAGGTTGTCTGCACTCCACACGAAGGGAGCGGCGGATGTAGCGACTACGCGGACTCCGGGACGTGGCTTACGCAGTGCCAGAGCGTCGACAGCTTCAACTCCGTCCCGCACCAGAACCGTGTGCCGCGGACTACGCTTTGGGATCTCGGCGCCGACGCGCGCGCCTCACTGCGCATCGTGACGAGGGGGCATAATGGCCCCATCGAACTTCCGCTTGAGTACTCGCAGTTTGCGAACCGGTGGGCAGTTCCGTCGCCGGATCCAGAGACATTCATAATTCAGCAGCTCGTAGCTGTGTACAGCGCCATCGGTTTGGATGGCGTCGTCTACCAAACCGATCTCACTGGTGGTGATGTCTTGGTTCGAGGGTATGTAGTGGAGCCGGTCAACGGCGCGTTTCCATGCTTCATAGGGGTCAATCACCCATGAGTGAGCTTTGCGAGATTGCTGAGGCGCTTGGTACTGGGTCGTCTTCCTGCCCGAACACCGAAGTTGCGGTTATGGTGTACGAGGCCGGGATCACCGCCAGCAGGCTTGTGCTCGGGTTCACGCTTGGCGCGGTTTCGACGGGCGCGGGTGTAAGTACCGTAGATCCGTCGTCCTACGCGATGCTGTATTCCACGGCAGCGGCGACGAGCACCCTTTCAAATGCCGCCGTGATCACTTACCTGGAAACCTCGGCCGCGACCGCGACCAGTGTCGCGCAGGTCACGATCCCACTGTCGCTTTCTTCCAGCGCCGCAGCAGCGAGCACCCTGCTTCTCGATTTCCCGCCGCCGGTGTTGACGTCCACCGGCGTGGCCAGCAGCACCGCCACGCCGACGAATACCGCAACACAGACGGTGAGCAGCAGCGCTCTCGGTACATCGGTACTGACTTCGTACCTCTATGAAACGCCGACCGCCTCCGAGGCAGTCGGGGCGTCTTCGACTTCGCTGCAGGCGCTGACCTATGAGAACGTCACGACTTCCGCGGCAGCGGTGTCGTCTACTCCGTTCGTGTCGCTCGTCCCGACGCTGCAGGTGCTCACATCCACCGGTGAGGCGTCTTCTTCCATCACTGCGCGAACCGATTGGACCGTCGTCGAGGAGGTTTCGGGAGCGTCGGTCTCAGCTGTGTACTTCAAAGACCCGGGACTCATTGCCTGGGTCCTGAATACCGAGTCGGCAGCGGTTTCGTGGTACGACAACTTCGACTTTCAGTCTATCGCGCAGGTGGACGACGCCGTGTTTGGTGTCAACGCCGAGGGCATCTTCCTGCTCACGGGTGATGACGATGCGGGCGATCCAATCAGTGCAAGCGTCCGCACAGGGTTCATGGATTTCGACACGGCTTACACCAAGCGTCTCGAGAACCTGTACTTCGGGTATGTCAGCACGGGGGCGCTGTACGCACGGCTGCGGGTCAAGGATTCCCAGCATCCGGCTTCGACCTACCAACTTCAGGAGCGCGATGCCAGCGCTCCGCGCAATAGCCGTATCGAGCCCGGCAAGGGGCTCTTTGGGCGGTACTGGCAGGTGGAGATCGGCAACGTAAGCGGTGCTCCATTCACGGTCTATGATATGGACGTCGACCTCTCTATCTCCAACCGGAAAATCTGACGATGCCCAACGTATTTGAACAGGCTTACGGTGCCGTCGATGCCGTCGAGGCAGTCGTGAATGAGCGCATCGCCGACGCGTCATCGACGGCAGAACAGCTGCAGGCGCAAGCGCTGGAGACCATTGCGCATCTGCAGGGGATCAACTTCTCGTACAACGCAGGTCCGTTGCCGGAACCACCACGCCTGGATTCGACGGTCATCGTCGACCTGAATCTACCGCTCATCAGCCCAACGTCGTTCGGGGCGCTGACGTCGAACATGCCGGATCGGCCGGAGCTCGATACGGTCGGCGATCTGGACGTTCCCGAGATTCCGGATTTCTCTCCGGCGATTTCCTCGTTCAACTTGCCGAATGCACCGGCATGGTCTGCGCCGGGGACGGAGCCGTCGCCGCCCGACCTTGAAGCGGTCACCATTCCGGCCGATCCAGATACGGTGCTGCCGGCGGTGCCCACGCTCGAAGAGCTGAGCATTCCGACGTTCGCGGGGCTCACGCTCCCGACGTTCGATGCGACGGAGCCGTCGTTCGAGGGCTCGGCGCTGCCGGGGATCCTGCAGTGGAACGAGCCCACCTATTCGAACGAGATCCTCGACGAGGCGCTCAGCGAGATTCGCCGGTTGTGGGCTGGAGGATCCGGCATCCCTGCCGCGGTTGAGCGGGCCATGGTGGAGCGCGCCCTTTCGCGTGAAGACACCATCGCCAACCGCGAGATCGATTCGGTGGCCGAGGAATTTTCGTCGCGCGGCTTCACCATGCCGACCGGCATGCAAGCTGCTCGCGTCGACGAAATGCGCCAGACTCTGGCCCTCAAGAAGCTGTCGCTCAACCGAGACCTGACGATCGAGTTTGCCAAGTGGCAGGTCGAAAACGTCCGCTTCGGTGTTGAGCAGGCACTTGCCGCAGAGAACGTGTTGGTCAACATCTTCCAGAACACGGCCAACCGCATGCTCGATGCGGCCAAGTTCCAGGTCGATGCGCAGATCAAGGTGTACGACGCTCAGGTCGGGCTGTACAACGCCCGTGTGAATGCGTACCAGATCCGCGCGCAGGTGTTCGATATCTTGGTCCGCGCCGAGCTGACGAACATCGAGGTGTTCAAAGCCGAGATCGAGGCGGAGCTTGCCCGCGGTCAGCTCAACGAGCAGCGAGTCAAGATCTACACGGCCCAGATCCAGGCGGTGCAGACGGCGGTGGAGATCTTCAAAACCCAGATGCAGGGTGCGGAGATCGAATCGAACATCAACCGGAACCGCATTGAGTCGTATCGCGCACAGGTGGAGGCGTACGCTGCACGCATCGGTGCAGAGAAGGTGCGGTTCGACGCGTACGCTTCGCAGATCGCCGGCGAGGGTGCCAAGGCGTCGATCGTCGAGTCCCAGTCTCGTGCCTATGCATCCCTGGTGCAGGGTAAGGTCGCCG
>JACCDG011949154.1_pt1 | contig 14503 bp, 26 predicted proteins | sample 7442471 | NCBI WGS metagenome assembly JACCDG01 (sample SAMN15323444, study PRJNA562643) | freshwater metagenome | isolation source: river surface water | place: USA:Blue River Watershed | collected 2017-08-17
ATATGGCCACCATGATAGTCCCACACACAGTGATCTTCACCTGCCGGATCACTGGCTGGATGCCCCTGTTCCCACAACCAACTATACAGGCCATGTGGCCAATCGATCGGCGTGCGATAAGTTTCCCAACGCTCACAAGCAGGATTGTAATCAAACCTCCACTTGTTGTTGGTATGTTTGCGACGAATCGTAGCCAAAATTTTCTCCGCTGGCGTCAAAGGTCCATGACTCATGCCCACCTCAGCAAGAACATGGATAACTCTCTATCTGTGCTAAACTTCCACATGTCGTAACTCATGCGACAACCACACCTAGATTCACGGCACCAATTGGCAATACCTTCGAGTATCTCGTCGGCTTTTTCGATTGGCTCAATGGAGTTAAGGTCGGCAACCATCCACAGTCCCGACCCTTTACGCTCCTTGAACGGTGTCCATACTAATTTGTTTGACATGCTTACAGTCTCCGCGGAATTTAAATCCGCTACAGGTACAGGTCAGACCGTTGTCTGTTCGTTCAACAATATATTTGTCGCCTTTGCTACCTGCAATAGTCCATTGCTCAGCAGTAGGAGCAGACGGGTCCGCAAAGCCAAAGATGTTTTGCACCGGATCAAACTTGCGACCACGAACATCAATTTGAATAGGCTTCTTAAACACTTGCACATCATTGGGATTGCCCCAACGAGCATAAGCATATGCACGATTTTTAGAATCGTCCATCCAGTAAACATGATGGTAACTCTTACCATCATCCCATTCGGTCATTTCAATAAATGCTTTCATTGCCCAACTCCTTTAATATAGCGCCAGCCAAGTCGTTCGCCACTGTAGTAAAACAACTTGCCGTAGTAGTTTTGGAACTGTCCCATTTGGTGAACCAGGCGTTCCTTATCAGTAAAGATTGTTTCCTTCATGAATACCTCGTGGAATTCTTCTACGGTGGCAAATACCCGGTCACGCCACCACTTACTTGCAGGATTTACTATTCGGACCTGGCGATCCTTGGTAATTTCTATCATCAAGGTGCCATGTTGTTTTGGTGCATCGGGAATATAATAGAGACCGGAAGGAATTTTCATGCTGGCACCTTTTGTTTCAGCAGAATAGCAATATACTCGCCAGGCTGTTCCGGCTTACCGAAACTGTTGTGGCTTACTTTGTCGTAACAATCTCGGCAAAACTGTCCACTGATGCCGTAATAATTACGCAGGCTCCAACCTTGGCCATTACGCTTGCAACCACAATTAGTGCATAGGTCCAACATCAGTATTCTCCACTTAGCAGATACATAGTCAATTCTGCGCCTTCAACTTTAACACATTCTTTAACCTGGCGAATAGTTTCTTCATTAACAAGATTGCCATTGTAACTTTTACGGGTCCAAGCCACACGCATGTTTTTGGGCGTAAATTTAATAATCTGCCCTAGTTTAAGTCCTTGCCCGTAGGGGGCAGGGAACACCACATAGTCACCGACGACAATTTCTCGATTCAGGAAATCTTTAAACATTTTGATCCTTAGTTTTTGTACAACACGGCAGTCTTGGGATATTCAACACCCTCGCGGCCACGGAATAGAACTTCATTACCATTAATGCGATACACTACATAGACTTCGTGGCGGTCAACATGTCTGGTGCTCTTGCCGCTACGGATTGTTTCGTTGTACCCTTCTGCGACATAACGAACAAACTCGCCGGTCACTGGTTCGTTCTTGTAAACGGTAGTAGGACCTTGGTCGGTCCACACATAAGAAACACAATAAGCAAGAAGTACTACCAGTGATAGAGGGACTGCATACACCACGGCAGTAACTGCATCATCTGTGAAGAAGGTGGCTATTAGTATAACTACCGCCACTATGCAGATAAAGACAAATCCGCTATGATCGGGGTAAACATTAGCCAGTGGTGCAAAAGTATACATGGTGTCCTTTTCTTGCTATGTATCTATTATAGCCGAAATGCCTTTTTTGGACAACCAAAACAAAAATGTGGCTAAAAAGCCACATTAATTAGAAGGTATTACATTTATATAATACACGGGTTTACCTTTGTAAACGGATTTTTCTTTATAGTGTTCTTCGCAATCCTCGCAGGTTGTGTTTAGTTTTTTCAGTATTTCGAGTTTACCGGTGCCTTCTGGTAACTGCACATTATGACAGCATTTATTAACACAATTAAAACAGTCTATATTACCATCAGCATCGTATGTACATTTAATACGGTCACTGCAAAATAACCCGGGCTTTGTTTGCGGAAAGTTTCTACAGCACGAAGGTCGATAATAATATATCGAGCATCTTTCGTCTTTGAGAAATGGGCAAATCATAATTTATTTAATGCCAACCAAGTCTTTGTCATATTAGCACATGTATATTTTTGATAACTGTCTTTTAATATGTCCGGCATAGGAATATAATCAATTTTACTTTCGTCGCAGATACTTAATGCAACATCTTTGAAACTACGAGGTTTACCTGTGCCCACATTAAACACACCGGATTCAGTGACATCCAAAAATGCCAGCTGAATATCTACAAGTTCACTGATATGAATAAAATCACGCAAATAGCTTTCGCTATTTTCAAATAACTTTACTCTACCAGTCTCTTGATATTGCTTTTTAAATTGCATATAAGGACTCGCTTGATTTCCTTTATGCTCTTCTCCTTCGGGACCGTATACATTAAAATATCTAAATCCCTGTACAATATTACCACCTTGATATTTTAAATGATAACGCTCAAACAAATATTTGCTCCAGGCATAAGGTGTTCGAGGATCAGCTGGTGCGGTTTCAACAAAGTCGGTGCCGTATCCGTAGACACTTGCAGAACTAGCATATTGCAAATTAACACCATAGGTTTTGCAGGCATTAAAGATTTGTCTGCTAAAGTCATAGTTCTGAGTTAATACTTTATCGATATCTCGCTCTACAGTACTGGATATTCCCCCGATGTGAATAACCCAATCTTGTTCCATAACACTGGGCATGTTGGTATCTGCCCAATCATATGTTTCAACAACATGTCCGCGGGCTTCAAGAGAACGAAGCATATGTTGGCCGATGAAACCGCGGTGTCCAGTTAGTAGAATATTCATTTAAAATTCTCGTCTAAAACTTGTGTAAGTGTTTGAATAGTTTTGCTTAGGTCGCCGCGATGTTGTACAGCAAAGCCGCCTGCCTGGCGCCATTCTTCGCAATTACTAGTACGGTCGTCGATTAAGATATCTCCGGGCTTGCAATGTACATGTTTGTCTTTGCTAAAAGGTCCAAACATTACAGGAATATCAGGAAAATACTTTAGTGCCCAGTTTACTTTGTCGTAGAAGGCCCAATGGATATCGTTTCCTTTTGGCACGGCCGTTAAGAACTGCAACTCAAATCCGTTATGGTCCCGTAAGTAGCGGCAGTATTCGACTAATGCGGCAGCTTCGGGTGTTGGTTCTAAGTCTCGATACAGTCGCGGATTGTCTCGTAATCTGATCCAGTCTTCGTGTGGCCATTTTTCATCTTCTTGCTTTTTACGGAGCACACGATTTGCATAGGCTTTAAAGTCGGCGGTGACATCGTCCATGTCTAAGTAAATGGTTGTCATTGTTGACTGTCTCCTTTTGCTACACGATAATTGTCTTCAACTGAATCTGGTGTACTAACTTCGATGATAGCACCTTCTTCAACACACACAAGTTGATGCGGTAATAGCGGCTTATTGTGCCAAGTGTCGCCAGGGTTGAGTTCTGCGTGATGTGTTGAAGCATCTACAGTGTCAATATAGTACACACTAAACTTGCCACTTAGTACATACCAAGTTTCATCCTTTTCTGCATGAAAGTGCATACTGAATCGTGCATCTTTATTAAAACGCAGAATCTTGCCGCAGTACTTGTCGGTGCTGGCCCATATTTCTTCGGACCCCCAGCCTTTTTCCACACGGCCAAATAGTCTTGTCATTGTATTTCCTTTAGTGTAGGTGCATAGACACCTAGGTGTTGTACAGTAATGCTAGCGGCACGATTAGCGAACGCTACTGCCATTCTTATGTTTTTTGTTGCTAGATATTGATATGCAAGTGCCGCTAGGAATGTGTCACCTGCACCAGTGACATCTACTACTTCCACAGGTGGCGCAAATTCTAGTACATCATGATGTATAACTTCTGCACCTTTGGCTCCACGAGTAACAATCAAGCCAGTGCATTCGCTTTTTATTTTTGCATACTCGGGTTCATTAATCTTGACCCAAGCACCTTGCATACGATTTAAGTCTGTTAGTTTAGTGTCAATGAAAACAGGAAAGCGAACGCCTTGCCCGGACTGCTCAATCACATCTTCAATTAACTCGTAGTCCACTGTGCCTTTATTATAATCGCTGATAACAACGGCATCATAGGGTGGAATAGCTGTTTCGAATCTAATAGGATTTGAAATTACATCGTTGTCGATTCGTACAATTTGCTGTCGACTACGCTGATCAATTAAACGAGTTTTAATACTGGTTTCACCACAGAGCATGTTAACAGTACAGCCTAATGCTTCTAGATTTTTTGCAACATTACCGGCCATGCCTTCTCGTTCTTCTTTGAACTTAGGTACAAATACAGGCACCGGTGCCTCTGGACTTAAACGATCAATTGTTCCATATTGATACACATCGGTGCAGATGTCACCGATTAGCAATATGTTGAATTTTTTCTGTACTGGAGTATCCATTGATTCTTTCGAAAAACACTATTTCAGCGATGTCATTTTCGCCTACTATGGGTTGGCCACGATAGTCTGAACCCTTTACCATTATACTACATTCTTTGATAATGTCAATTAACTCTTGGTCCGAACCAAATAATCTCACTTCATCAACTGCCTTGAGATTTTGCAGTAGAGTTTTTCTTTCAATTTGGTTATTAATTGGTCGGCCCGGTCCTTTTAGCCTACCGACTCGAGTATCGGTGTCGATAGCCACAATGAGATAGTCACCTAGAGACTTGGCATAATTTAATAACTCCAAGTGCCCTAGGTGAACTATATCAAAAGTACCGTTGACTATTACTCGTTTCAATTTGCAACTACGCGGCTTACACTAGTAATTACCGCCGCAATACGGCCGATGTCGCGTAATTGTTCCACTGTGTAACCCATTTTCTTTAATCCTTCATAATGCGCTTTAACACAGAAGTGACACTTGCCTACAATACTTGCGGCAAGACTATATGCTTCAAACCTTTCGGCTGTTGTTCCGCCATGGCTAGCAATTGCATTCATACGCAACTGAGCAGGCAATCCTTTCAAGTTATCGTCGTCTGCCATTTCAACATAAGGATACCAAATGTTGTTTTGTGCCATTAATGCGCCAGCAGTTAGCGCGGCTGTGCTTTCTGTTTTGTTAGCAATTTGACTTTCAATCCAAGTCCATAGTTTACTGTTACCTGTTGCAAAGGCGGCGGCTAGTGCTACTGCTTCTGCTTCTTCAACTGGTAAACTACTACGCTTGATTACAGCGTCAATGTTTAGTTTTGTATCCTTGGCATACTCAGGAATACTGTTTTCTTTTAATGCATCTACCCATGCTGTCATTTCATAACTCCTTTAGATGATAATACGATTTTACAAATATGTTCTAATCTTTCAATGTGCTCAAAAGCACGCCACGGGCTGGTATCGATAGCAACTACTCCGTGTCCTTTAATACCCACAATGTCATAGGCAATATTACCATGGTCATCTAGTTCAAGATGATGATGGCATTGATCAGCCAGTTCTTGACTAATCGGTGGAACATCACCAACATTGTATGCTACCTTGGTATAGCGACTCAACTCAGGAAACTGCCTAGCAATACTACCAAGCTCGATTCCGGCATGCATTGCCGCAACACAATAAGTTGGATGCAAGTGCATTACAACTCTTACATCGTTAGTGTGCTGACCCATTGCTCTTTGTAAGCCAAAGTGCAAAGGAAGTTCTCCGCTGGGTTTTAGATTCGCACTGATGTCAGTGTAATAATCCTCTTGCCACAATAATCCGTGGATACTGATCTTTTTAAACTGATCAGGTTGTAGTGTCTGCTTACGCACACCCGACGGTGTAATGTAAAAGTGATTCCTGTCGTGGTGTCGAATTGAAACATTACCGTCTCGGCTGGTAATCCAGTTACGGCGATATGCTTCTACCAGTGTTTCGCAAATAGTTTCAAGCATGGTTTAAAAATGCCTCTCGAACAAAAGGTTCATTGATCATCATTTGAATTGCGACAATAACTAGTACACTGGCGCCTACCCAAATAGTTTTAGGCCAACGCAACATGATTTTACTAACCAGTGTGCTACCAAATAAGATAATAGGAACACTAACAAGTAAACCAAAGATGATTAACCACCAGTTACCACCTGCGGCTCCTGCGATAGCCAGTGCATTGTCTAGTCCCATTACTGCATCTGCCCAGACAATTGTGCCCATTGCACCCCAAAATGTTGCGGCAGACTTAACTTCGCCGTGACTATCTCCTGAGTCTGTTACTAGTTTGTAAGCAATGTAAAGCAGTGCAATACCACCTACTAGGCGCAGTCCTGGTATCATTAGTAGATAAGTTAGTGCCGCGACACTTGCAAATCTAACTGCTACTGCACCAAATGTTCCCCACAGCATTGCCTTACGGCGAAGCTCCTGTGGCAGTTTATTGGCCGCCATAGCAATCACTAGTGCATTTTCTCCGCCTAGAACCACATCAATTAATATAATGGCACCAAGTGCCCAAATTAGTTCTAACATCATTTACCTCTACAAGAAGGGCAATGTTCTCTTTTGAGGTATTCAAACAAATCTCTAAAGTTCATCGTGTTTTCTCCGCTAAATCTCGATAACCTTTGCTGGTAGGGTGAATACCATCGCGACTCAATCCTGTAATTGGAAGAACGGTATCACCATACTTTACTGCAATCTCTTTTACAATGTGTTGAATTGCTTCAATTGGCACATCACTGGCCTTGAGATTACCGGCCGGTAATATCCAAAACACACGATCGGCCTTAACCTTGGCTCGCATAGTTTCCAACTCTTGTAGAGTCTTTACATGTTTGTGGTCGTTACTACCCAAACTGATGATAACAGTTTTTGCAGATAAATCGTTTTTGAGATAACTACGATTCCACTGCCAAGTATTCCAACCGCCTTTTGCATAGGCCACACACTCAGGTCGTTGAATGTGTGTGCCTACTGCAATGCTGTCGCCAAGGATAAGGCAATCGATCATTATAGAGTCTCACCACCAATTGGACGGCTGCATGGGCATAGTTCGCCTGTTTGCAGGGCGTCTAGTACACGCAGAGTTTCGTCAGGATTACGGCCAACATCCAAGTTGTTAACTGTGACATGCTGGATAACATTATCTGGGTCAACAATGAATGTAGCACGAAGTGCCGCACCAGCTGGACCGTAGAAAATACCCAATTGGTCAGCTAGGCTGTTCTCGTCACGAGCAACATCAGCAAAGCTCCAGCTTGTGGTCTTCTTTAGATCTTCGTGTGCGTTACGCCATGCAAGTTTGCAGAACTCGTTGTCGGTGCTACCAATTAGTAGAACTGCATCGCGGTCTTCGAAGTCTTGACGAAGCTTGTCATAAGCAACGATTTCAGTAGGACATACGAATGTGAAGTCCTTTGGGTAGTAAACAATAATCTTCCACTTACCTTCAAATGACTTTTCGGTAATGGTTTCGAACGCACCATCAGGTGTTAGTGCGCCTGGCTTAACACCAGTTACTGCAAATGGGGTAATTTTATCGCCGATGGTTTTCATTTATGTTTCTCCTTGATTTAAAATGAATTATTTACGCTGTGATTTGCAATTGGGGCAAATCAACATCAGATTGTCTTCTTTAGCGTTGTAACTGTCTCCGTCACGGTAAATTACATCTAGAGGAATTGGGTGACTGTTGTGTTCTGTGTTGCTACATACTTCGCAACAGTGACTTCTTTCTTTGATTAGATGATCCTTGACCCAATCGGGAATCTTAGCCCAGGCTCGCGGCTGTGTGGATTCTTTCCATTCCTGGATATTCTTGAATGCACGATTTCTGCGTTGATGTTCCTGTTGGCAACTGTTATTACAATACTTGTTGGTATACGAATGACCCTTAACAGGATTGACCTTACCACAATTTAAACAAGTAAAACAACCTAAGTTTGACATTTCTTTCCTTTTAGAGCACTTCGGTAAAGCACTCTAGTACTTTTACTTAGTGCTCTACAGATATCTATTATATACACATAGAACTAAAAACCTAGAGCTTTTGGTAAAATTGATCTAGCACCTAAAAGACTTCTTGCGAAGTCTAGCCCTTCGTTAGCACTCGGGCTATTTTTTTAAATGATTATAAAGCAAACAACTGAGATAGTTTTGCTAGATTGTGGAGCCATACGACACCCAGAAAAATGGGCGCCGTGTTGTTTTGCTGAGTTGCTCTCGCACACTGACAATAGGTATTTTGATTTTCCACGCTTCTGGGCTCTGTACCTTACCCCACCTACTACGACTTTTAAAGCAACTGCGGTGTCATCTGTTGCTATGAGCGTGTCGGAAAATTTCCACAACCATTACATCTACGCAAATGTTTCTTGCCGTGGGCAGACATTTAGGCATCCTTTCGGGTAGTGCGTAGAAGATGTTCGCGTGAGAGAACAGGGCAGCGGGTCACCAACCCAAGTGGAACCATGCCCAGCGGAATACTAACCGGCCCGCCAACCTTATGTCACGCTAAAGAAGCAATAATACTTTAATATACCAAAAATGGTCGACCAAAATGGATTTCAATTTTGGTTTATATTGCCATACTTTAAATGTAGAAAGCTAACTGCTGGATCGCCCTCCTTGACGGTTATTTCGTAAGTACTCGATCCAAGATTGTGAAAGGGCCCGTGCCATGTTTTATGTTCCTTGAATAGTTTATATATCTCGCGAATGTTCTCTACCCCTTTAATTTTAATCGTAGTCAAGTTCATCTGCGTACTCCTCGTTAGCCCATATGGTTTCATCATTTTCATATGCAATATAGTACCGCTCGTTGGGACTCAACAATCTAAACTGATTAGGATACTTTAGCATACCCAACAGCATTTCGTCTTTGTCTAACAAGTCGCATATAACAAATTCTGTGCTACAGGCGCCTTCGACAAACTTGAATTTACTATGCTGATATTCGTTTTGTTCTAGTGCTTGATGAAATGCTCCGCCATCTCGGGTAATGATACGAGCAGATTCTTTGGGGTGTGGTAAGTTGTGATCAAACATACCTAGCTTATCTAATGACGCGGTATTATCGTCGTAGATAGTTAGCTTACAGTCCTTGAACTTTAGACTGCCTTTAGTGTGATTATTATCGGGGGTTTCCTTTGTTGAAAAAGGAATATTGGCATCTATATGATGAATATAGAAAGTGACGCCATGTGCTTTAAGGACCCACATGGGAACGGTTTGGTCCTCGAGGTGCTTTTTGTTGAAGTGAAACACCACATCCTTACACTTGTAATTAATCTACGACTTTGCCATTTTTAAACTCCTTGATTTGTTTAGAGGCTTCTTTGATCCTTTCGGACCACTTCCAATTATACATATCACAGCAACGGCAAGCAAGCATTTTGGTTATCTTGCCTTTTAACTTAGCGTTAGCGCCTGCCTTGCCGTGATATATGCTTTTCATTGCATAGTTATTTACGCAAAAATTTCCAGTGCTGTGCCACATTCTGTGCAGAACTTAGCAGTAGCCTTGTTCTGTTTGCCACAGGTTACACACTTGGGTTTGTGCTTGACTGTAACAGCTTCTTTAACAGCTTCGCCGCCTAGCAACTTAAACACCATAGAGTGTTTAGCAGGTTCTAATGCACCCAAGTAGGTTGTGGTAAATTTTTGGGTACTGTGACTACCGGGGACAGTAATACCCACATCATTTAGTAAGCCGTGAGCACTGTTAACAGAAGTAGCGTCATAGGTAGCAGAGCATTTAGTGGAATAACTAACATCGCCCATGCTTCGTAGAATACCGCCTTGTGGATAAATTCCGCCGATATCGGAACCACTGGCAGTAATCCACCCTTTGCTAACTACTGGTGCTGGTTGTTCGAACTGAAATTCAATTCTTACCAGTCCGTCTTCAAGTTTGATGCCCCGGTGCTTTTCCACGGACCCTGTGCGTTCGATAAATTTAAATCGATTTCCTTCTGAGAGGTTTCCGTTTTTGACTGAACGCTCGAGATCAACTTCTTGTCCTGCGTTAATGACAATCCCTCCGGGGACCATATCGTCCCCATCGATATTAATATTAACGACGCACCGAGTTGTATTAAGGTTCTTAAGTAAGATAGAATATTCTGAACCGAATGGGACATATACTGTGTCCTTGTTGAATTCCCGAAGGACTTTGCCGTTTACTTTGATTGCCGCGGCGAGCTTGTTTCCATACATCATGGTTTCTCCTTTTACGGTGTACAGACTAAACACCTAGTTTCTTAAAAGTCTGTGGGCTGTCACACCATGTGACAATTTTATTTAGTTTTGTCTTTTTTGTCTTCGTTTAAAATTGGAGCAATTTTATTTTCTTCATCAACTGACATAAACTGCGGGGACGGCTGGTCCCAGTATGATGGCATCAATTTCCAACCCCAGGATTTCCAATATTTAGCTACTAGGTTATTAGCAATTAAAATGCCTCCTAATACAACTAAAAATCCTAACACTGCTAAAATGCTTCCGGCAAGCCATACTGCCGCTTGATCCATGCTCATACTACTCTTTCGAATTCTGGTGCGCTAGACGGGACTCGAACCCGTACATGGGAGTTTTAGAGGCTCCTGCTCTAACCTTTTAGCTACTAGCGCATGTGTTTATTATAGTCAAAGGTAAAGGGTCTGTCAAGACCCTTTACCTAATTAGGCTTTTGCATTTGCCCGAACGGTAGCAAAGTCAATCTCTTTAACTAGTTTACCATCGCAGTAAACAGTTTCAAGTACATCAACAAAGTCGCCGATACCACGATCATGCCACCCAGTTGGGCGGTTAACCGCGCTAACATATTCGCCACCAGACTTCCAAAGTGTCACGCAACCTGCTTTAGACTTTTTACCAGGATCGGTAATTGGGTCTTTTTGCACATCGATCCAGTTACCTGAACCAATCTCAACTGCGCTACACTTCATTGCAAACTTTTGTGTGTCACGGTCGACTTGTTGGAGGAGTGCGCCGCCCATACCAAAAGCGATGTTATCGGCACTCCACCCATTAGCCATAAAGGCGCCCAGGATGCTTCGGATTGTAAGTTCATTGACTCCGTCACCTTGGATGAGTCGGACATTGTTGAGGACTTTGAATCCTTTGTTGTTGACGGTGTATCCAAATTTTTCTCCTAGAATTTCAATCAACTGACGATTAACAGTGACAGGATCACCAGAGTCGGGACGGATAACAACAGTGGCACCACTAGCAACAACTTTCTCACGGAGAGCCTCACCCCAGAGGTTGCTGGCGGCGTTGAAGATATCATAACTATCGCTAACCACTGCAACAATACTACCAGGCTTAGCAAACTGAGTAAGCATATTATCATAGGCGTTTACCTCGTTGTCTCGTCCCCAACTAGTAATTGTACTATGCTCTGCGGCAGGGATTGAGAAGCCAGATACTCCAGCATTGTAGTATTCCCGAGCATACAGAACACCGGCAATAGTGTCGCTACCCATGAAGTTAACGAGGTGGGCGGCACCCCCAATTCCAGCACTTTCTTGCGAGCTGACACCACGAGCACCAAAATCGTGCAACTTAAAATCAATGAGAGAGGGGTCACCGGTTTTCTCCAAATAGTCCAAAATAACCTTGCGGATTGTCCACGACTGTGTTGCTACAGTAGTTGGATACCAGACAGCACGAAGCAAGGCAGTGTCGAGCCAAGTAGTTAACCAGAAGCACTCTGGATCTGTGTTTTCAATTGTTGCAAGCACCTGCTTGACAGGTACAACTGTTCCTTCGGGGACGGCTCGGATAACAACTGGGAGGTATCCATTGTGCTTGTCAAGAATGTACTGCCATCCTGCTCTGTTGAAAGGCTCACCGTGTGCGGTAAGGATCTCATCAGCCACATCAATGTCTTGTTGTGTGATGGGCTCGAGTAAGTACTCTTTAATGAACGCCTGGAGCCCGAAGAATACAGTCTGATCGTAACGTCCGCCTCGGGATTCAATGTAAGAATATACACCTGTGGTTCCTGCTGGGTATTGTTTGAACATGCTGACTTTGTATGAGTCAGTGTTTAAAATAATGTTTTTTGCTAGTTTCATGATAAACTCCTTATCAGTTAAATTGCCTAAAGTCTATCTTTAGGACTTGCTTACAGTATAACGCAAACCTATTTCTGCGTCAACTGATACTTACATAGCCTTCCGTGATATTTGCCTCTCCACGAATAGCAATGAAATCAAAAAGATCATCAATTGATCCGAATGTAAATTTGTCACCTGCTTTATCAATTACCCAAAACATGTTATGCTCCTAAAAAGTGTTGAATGATTTCGTAGTGGTCTTCGAAACATTCTTCTGAACGGACTTCTGCAATAGGAACCCAACGAGCTTTATCGGCATCGTCTGAACCTTTTACCTTAGGTAGTTCACCGTCTGGTAGTTCGATGTGGAAGGCATGTGTAATAATACGACCGCGGGGGCTACGATCAATTGCATCAAAAACCTTGCTACGCTTGATGCTACCACGCAACACAGGGGCAGGTACTTTGATACCTGTTTCTTCACGAAGTTCGCGAATGGCCGCATCTTCTACACTACGGTCGGTGTTTGCATTAACATAACCACCGGGTAGTGCCCACAGACCTCTGCCAGGTTCTGCACGACGACGAATCATGAGCACATGGCCAGACTGAATAACGACAGCGTCAGCAGTGCTAAAGATAGGCGGATAAGGGAGGCTTGCATACTGTTTTTTATAGTTTGCAACAAACTCTCGTTCGCGGATAATTTGTTCATATTCGGCTGTGGATTTAAATTGTTCAAGAAATTTAAATGTAGTTTCGGGAACTACACCATGGATGAATCGCATGTTGGCATCGTTCTTGAAATAAAGGTCACGAATGTCTGTTCCGTCTAACGGCTCGATCTTTTTAACATCAATGAAATCCCATTGTGGGAACATATCAAGATAGAAGCTAGAGTCATCTTTCTTGTATCCGATAATAGCAGTCTTAGTGCCAAGAACTTGGTACTTGCTATGAATACCTTGTACACGAACGGCCCAGGCTTGGTCGTTGTAAATGGTGTCGATGTTGGGCTCAACATACACATTCAGTGACAATCCTGCACTTGCGGCAAGAATCATTTGTCGCCGTTCATCAAAAGTAAACGGGTTTTTGTAGGTTCGTGGTTGTTTTGCAGATCCGGCAACAATAACCAGCTGGTCAGTTAGCGCGGTGCATCGTTTGATAATTTCTAGGTGTGCGTTATGCAAAGGTTGAAAACGACCAATAAGCATAACCGTTCCGTACGGCTTAGACATTCTAAAACTCCTTTAGAATAAAATGGTTGTAACAAGTCTATCTCGTTACACTTTTATTTAGTTCTAGTATAACAGAACTATCTTTTTATGTCAATAAAAAACCCGCCAAAAAGCGGGTTTTTGGTAAAGTAAACTACTTATTAGAACTTGTAATTTACGCCAACAGTAACACGGTTACCATCAAATTGGCTAACACGGTCTTGGCCATATTGACGAGCAACATCGACACCCAAGCTAACTTGCTTAGTTACAGGAACACTGGTTCCTAGACCAACAGTCATTGCATAACCATCTTGACCAGTCTGGTTGTTCAGGAACGCTACGCCAACTTTGGGAGTAACAGTAACAGGACCTAACTTGGCAACATCGTAGCCAGCAACTAGGCTGTAACGATCTTGGTCGTTAGTACCCTTGGTGAAACGCTCAAAACCAGCAGTAACACCAACTGCACCAAACTTCTGGCCAACAGTAAGGCCTGCGCCATTACGATTTTCAACGCCAGAGTAATCACGAGTAGTAGTAACGCCAACTTCCAATGCAGAAGCGGCGGTGGCGGCTAGAGCGATTAGGGATGCAATTGCAATTTTTTTCATTTTAGTTTCCTTTTGAAATACACCGTGTATGTTTTACACGATTGAACTAGTATATAGTGTTTACACTAGTAAGTCAAGAAAAAAGGCAACCGAAGTTGCCTTTTGGTATTTTCTGTTACGAGGTATTTCCTACCCTAGGCTGCGTTTAGGCGGCCAATGCGAAACGTGAGTCGTTTGCGTTTACTTTGTTTTGCTTCTTCGGCCAGGTTCCCCCAACCCTACGGTTTTCACATTACCGTGCTGTCCACTCTGTTACTCTTTGCCCTGTCGAAACCATGCTCCCCCAACGCAAGATACTTTTTCAAATACCCTCCGGTGGAGGAGGGGGGATTCGAACCCCCGTCCAAGACCTGTTTCACTTCAC
>JACCDG010219437.1_pt1 | contig 14500 bp, 13 predicted proteins | sample 7442471 | NCBI WGS metagenome assembly JACCDG01 (sample SAMN15323444, study PRJNA562643) | freshwater metagenome | isolation source: river surface water | place: USA:Blue River Watershed | collected 2017-08-17
CACCAGCACAACTTGCCGCTGCGGATGTTGTTCACGCAGCGACTGCACCACGCCCAAAATCTGGTTGTCGGCTTTGCCTTGTGGCAGGGCCAAAGGCAAGCTCAGATCCAGTGCCTGGGTCTGGAAAAACAACTGGCCCATCGCATCGGTGTGGCCCGTTGCGCTCAAGGGCGAGCCTTTGCCCAGGTCGGCGCCTTGTGCGCTGGCCAGGGCATCGAGTGAACGGCTGGCTTGACGCGCATTGCGCGCCACCTCGGTCATGCCTTTTTTATGTCCGTCCAGTTCTTCGAGCACGATCATCGGCAAGAAGACATCGTGTTCTTCAAAGCGGAACAGGCTCATCGGGTCATGCATGAGCACGTTGGTGTCGAGCACAAAGAGTTTGCTGGGTCCCGACTTGCGTTTGGAGCGCTGCGCAGCGGGTGTACGCGCTGGGGCGGGTGAAGAAGACGCTGTCTCTGGCGCTTTGGCCCGTGGCTGCGGCGTGGCAGCTGTCGCTTTGCGGCCCCGCGGCGCACGCTGACTCTGCACGGCGGGCGCTGGTTCGGGAATGATGGCTTGGGTCTCGGTCTGTGTCACTGCGGTTGGTGTGTCTTCCTCAGTGCTGGCAGCCTCAAAAGCGGTATGGGTTAAGCGGCTGGCGCGTTGGGTCGGTGCGGGTGGCAGTGGCATGAGCGAAGGTCTCTTGATGGATGAACAATCTGAGCGCTGAAAAATAAAAAGCCGCCTTGAGACCAAGGCGGCTTTGATTTGGGGAGAGGGGGCTGAATTTCAGCGGCATGAATTCATTATGCACGAGCCAAAAGACAAAATCGGCCCCAGGCCATCATGCAATTGCTGCAGCTTTTTTCAAATCCTTGACGGCTTTGAGCACTTCTTCAACGTGGCCGGGGACTTTCAGGCCGCGCCACTCTTGCTTCAAGGTGCCGTCAGCACCAATCAGGAAAGTGCTGCGCTCAATGCCCTTGACCTTTTTGCCGTACATGATCTTGTTTTTCACCACGCCAAACATGTGGCACATTTTTTCTTCGGTATCGGCAATCAACTCAAATGGCAATTCCAGTTTGGCTTTGAAATCATCGTGCGACTTCATGTTGTCGCGAGAGACCCCCAGCACCAAAGCGCCCGCCTTGACAAAATCTTTGTACTTGTCGCGAAATTGCATGGCCTCGGTAGTGCAGCCAGGGGTGTTGTCTTTGGGGTAGAAAAACAGAACCACGGGTTGACCAAGGTGGGAGATGTTGGAAACTTTCAGGCCGCTGGTCGCGTTCGCTTCAAATTCGGGGAGGGGTTTGTTCAGAACGATCGCCATAAAACTTTGATCTCGCTTGACTGGTGGAGCGTTTGCCGCCTTCTGGTGGCGTCAAATTCGCTAAAGGACATGAGCCTCGGCAACCTTCAATTTTACTCTGAATGAGACCCTTTATTTGAGCGGGTACTTGTAAACAGGCCTGCCTTGCAAATGCATGCTTTAAGCTTCCAGAAGCAATGCAGCCACAACTTTTCGCCCTTCACTGGCCAAAATGTTGTAGGTACGGCAAGCTGCAGCGGTGCTCATGGTCTCCAGCCCAATACCCCGATCAATGAGGGGCTTAAGCCATGCCGGCTGAGGAAATCTCAGTTGTTGGCCGCTGCCAAAAATGACCAATTCGGCCCCGCTGGTGAGCAGTGTGTCGAAATCTGCTGACTTCAGGGCTTCAAAGTGGCCCACAGCCCAGGGGATGGGGGTAGCGCCCAACAGACTGCTCACGACGAGGGAATGGCAGAATTTCTGACCGCTGACTTGGATCCATCCTTCGCCGTAGGCGTTGATGATGAGGCTGTTGGATTTATCGGGTTGTAGTTTCATGACTGGGTCGACGCAGACTGGGGAAATTCATTCCAACATTAGAGTCGTTGCTCGAGGTTTCAGGGTCGAAATGGTCCTGAAATGTGGTCAAATTATAGGTTTTCCCTTCTTGCAACCGCCTTTGGAGGCACTTTGAAGCCTATTCAAAAATCTGCCAAGCTCGCCAACGTTTGTTATGACATCCGCGGCCCCATCATGGACCGTGCCCGTCAGATGGAAGAGGACGGGCAAAAGATCATCAAACTGAACATCGGAAACTTGGCAGTTTTCGGCTTCGATGCCCCGGAGGAAATCCAGCAGGACATGATCCGCAATCTGCCCAACTCGGCGGGTTACTCCGACAGCAAAGGGATTTTTGCCGCACGCAAAGCCGTGATGCACGAGACTCAGAAGCAAGGCATTGTGGGCGTGACGTTGGATGACATTTATCTGGGCAACGGGGCCAGCGAATTGATTGTGATGGCGACCAATGCGCTGCTGGACAATGGGGACGAGGTGCTGTTGCCTTCTCCCGATTACCCGCTGTGGACGGCTGCCGCCAGTTTGTCGGGTGGCACTCCCGTGCATTACCGCTGCGACGAGGCCAATGGCTGGATGCCCGATCTGGCCGATATTCGCGCCAAGGTCACGCCACGGACCAAAGGCATTGTGGTGATCAACCCCAACAACCCCACGGGCGCCTTGTATTCCGATGACCTGCTCAAAGGCATCGTGGCCATCGCGCGGGAGCATGGCCTGGTGATTTTTGCCGATGAGGTGTATGACAAGGTTTTGTACGACGGCGTCAAGCACACCCCCTTGGCCCGCTTGTCGCAGGATGTGTTGACGCTGACATTCAACTCCTTGTCCAAGAGTTACCGCTCGTGTGGATACCGGGCTGGTTGGATGTTCATTTCTGGCGATAAAAAGAACGCGCGCGATTACATCGAGGGCTTGAACATGCTCTCCAACATGCGTTTGTGTGCCAATGTGCCGGGCCAATGGGCGATTCAAACTGCTCTGGGTGGACACCAAAGCATCAATGAGTTGGTAAGCGAAGGTGGCCGCTTGCGCAAGCAGCGTGACTTGGCCTATGAGCTGATCACGGCCATTCCCGGTGTCAGTTGCGTCAAGCCGCAAGCTGCGCTTTACATGTTCCCCAAACTCGATCCTCAGATTTACCCGGTCAAAGACGATCAGGATTTCTTTTTGCAATTGCTCGAAGAAACCAAAGTCATGCTGGTTCAGGGCACGGGCTTCAATTGGCCCGACACCGACCATTTCCGCATTGTGTTTTTGCCCCATGAGGATGATTTGCGCGAAGCCATCGGCCGCGTGGCGCGTTTTCTCGCAGGGGCTCGCAAGCGTTTGGGTACCGAGGCCTTGCTGGCCTGAGTTTTAAAAATAAATACCTGTTTTTTGCGGGTGCACCGTCGTAAAGAAGCTAAAAAATGAAACCGATTAAAGTGGGCCTGTTGGGCATTGGCACTGTGGGCAGCGGCACATTCAATGTGCTCCAACGCAACCAGGGGGAAATTCAACGCCGGGCAGGCCGGGGCATCGAAATCACCATGGTGGCTGATCTCAATGTGGCACGTGCTAAAGAGCTCGTGGGCGAGGGCGTTGCGGTGGTGGCCGATGCACGCGAGGTCATTGCCAACCCTGAAATCGACATCGTCATCGAGTTGATCGGTGGTTATGGCATTGCCAAAGCCCTGGTGATGGAGGCCATTGCAGCAGGCAAGCATGTGGTTACGGCCAACAAAGCTTTGCTGGCCGTGCACGGCACTGAAATTTTCGCAGCAGCCCAAGCCAAGGGTGTTATGGTGGCCTTCGAAGCGGCCGTGGCTGGGGGTATCCCGATCATCAAGGCCTTGCGTGAAGGCCTGACGGCCAACAGCATCCAGTGGGTGGCGGGCATCATCAACGGCACGACCAATTTCATCTTGTCCGAGATGCGCGACAAGGGCCTGGATTTTGGCGTGGTGTTGAAAGAAGCGCAGCGGCTGGGCTATGCCGAAGCCGATCCGACTTTTGACATTGAAGGCGTCGACGCCGCACACAAAGTGACGCTGATGAGTGCGATCGCTTTCGGTATCCCGGTGCAATTTGACAAGGCTTATGTAGAAGGCATTACCCAACTGGGCGCGGCCGACATCAAATACGCCGAGCAATTGGGCTACCGCATCAAGCTGCTGGGCATCACCAAGCGCACGCCGCAAGGCATTGAGCTGCGCGTGCACCCCAGTCTGGTACCCACCCAGCGCTTGATTGCCAATGTGGAAGGTGCCATGAATGCAGTGATGGTGCAGGGCGATGCCGTGGGCACCACCTTGTATTACGGCAAAGGTGCGGGCTCTGAACCCACGGCCAGCGCCGTGATTGCCGACTTGGTCGACATCACCCGTTTGCACACCGCCGACCCGCTCAACCGCGTGCCGCATTTGGCGTTCCAGCCAGGCGCGATGAGCAATTTGTCGGTGTTGCCCATGACTGAGGTGGTGACCAGCTATTACCTGCGTTTGCGCGTGGCCGACCAGGCGGGTGTGTTGGCCAAGCTGACAGGTTTGTTGGCCCAGGCTGATATCAGCATCGATGCCGTGCTTCAACGTGAGGCGGACCAGGTCAGCCAGGCCGGCGAGAACCAGACGGACGTGATCATCCTGACCCATGACACCCGCGAAGGCACCCTGAACGATGTGTTGGCCCAAATGCAGGCCCTGCCCACCGTGATGGCACCGATTGTGCGGATTCGCAAGGAAGAGTTGAACTGATGCGCTACCTGTCGACCCGTGGTCATGCCGACCGCAAACAATTTTGCGAAATCCTGCTTGAAGGTCTGGCCCCCGATGGTGGTTTGTACCTGCCCGAAAGCTACCCCCAGCTTGGCGACGCTGAGCTGACGCGGCTGCGCAAGGTCTGGCAAAGCCAGGGTTATGCGGCCTTGGCTTTTGAGGTGTTGTCGCTTTACATCGACGATATTCCTGTCGCTGATCTGCAGGCCCTGTGCGCCAAGACCTACACCGAGCAGGTGTTCGGCACACCACAAATCGTGCCGCTCAAGCCTCTGCAAAGTGCTGGCGTGGCCAAGCTCGATCTTTACCTGGAAGCACTGTCGAACGGCCCGACCTTGGCCTTCAAGGACATGGCCATGCAGCTGCTGGGCAACTTGTTTGAATACGAGTTGGCCCGTCGTGGCGAAAAGCTGAACATTCTGGGGGCCACCTCGGGCGACACGGGCAGCGCCGCCGAATATGCCATGCGCGGCAAAAAGGGGGTGCGGGTGTTCATGACCAGCCCGAACGGTCGCATGAGCCCGTTTCAGCAGGCGCAGATGTTCAGTCTGCTCGACGAGAACATCCACAACATCGCCGTCGAAGGCGTGTTTGACGACTGTCAGGACATCGTGAAAGCCGTGTCCAATGACCTGGATTTCAAGCGTCGCTACAAGATCGGTACTGTCAATTCCATCAATTGGGCACGTTTGCTGGCTCAAGTGGTGTATTACTTTGCGGGCTACTTTCAGGCGACAAGCAGCAACGATCAAAAGATCAGCTTCACCGTGCCCAGTGGCAACTTTGGCAACGTGTGCGCGGGCCATGTGGCCCGTATGATGGGCCTGCCGATTGATCGCCTGGTGGTCGCGACGAATGAAAACGATGTGCTGGACGAGTTTTTCCGCACCGGTATTTACCGTGTGCGCGGTACCGCCGACACGCATGAGACCTCCAGCCCTTCGATGGACATTTCCAAAGCCAGCAACTTTGAACGCTTTGTTTTTGACCTGCTGGAGCGTGATGGTGCCCAAACCAAAGCCATTTTTGGTGAAGGCCTGAGCCGTCAAGGTTTCTTCGATTTGTCTGGCGATGCACGCTTTGCCAAAGCCGCTTCGGTGTACGGTTTTGACAGCGGTCGCAGCACCCACGCTGACCGCCTCAAGACCATCCAGCAGGTGTTTGCCCGCTACGGTGTAATGATCGACACGCACACAGCAGATGGCGTGAAAGTGGCTCAGGAGCACCTGAACCCGCAAATACCCATGATCGTTCTGGAAACCGCCTTGCCGATCAAGTTCGCTGCCACGATTGTCGAGGCCTTGGGCCGTCAGCCTGAGCGTCCTGCCCAGTTTGAGGGCATTGAAAATTTGCCCAAACGTGTACAAGTCATGAAAGCCGATGCGGCCCTGATCAAGGCCTACATAGCCCAGCACTGCGATTGAAGCCGATGAGTCAGACGCCACGCCCAGGCTTGATGCCGCTCGATGAAGCGCTGACCACGCTGTTGGCGCAAATCTCGCCCTTGGCTTGCACGGAGTCGGTGGCTACACTGGATGCCGATGGGCGCATCCTGGTCCAAGACGTGGTGTCGTCCTTGCAGGTGCCGGCTTTTGACAACTCGTCCATGGACGGGTATGCCGTGCGCAGTGCCGATGTAAAACAGACGGGCGTGGCGTTGACGGTCACGCAGCGCATTCCTGCAGGCCACTTTGGACAGCCGTTGCTGCCAGGCCAGGCTGCCCGCATTTTCACGGGTGCACCTGTGCCCTCTGGTGCAGATGCCATCGTGATGCAGGAGCAAACCGAATCGGCAGGTTCACCTGATCAAATTCGGTTCTTGACGGTGCCCCAGCCGGGTCAGTGGGTACGGCGCAGTGGTGAAGACGTTCAGCAAGGCGATACCGTGCTCAAGCGCGGCCAAAAACTGGGCCCCGCAGAGCTGGGTCTGGCGGCCAGCCTGGGCTTGGCGCACCTGACGGTCATGCGTAAACCCCGAGTGGCTTTGTTTTCTACGGGCGATGAGCTGGTAATGCCTGGCGATGTGGCACCTGCCGACATGGCACCAGGCGCTATTTACAACTCCAATCGGTTTTTCTTGCGGGCCTTGCTGCACCGTTTGGGCTGTGAGGTGAGTGATCTGGGCATCGTGCCCGATCGACGCGACGCCACGGTGGCTGCACTGAAGACGGCGGCCGATCACCACGACCTGATTGTCACCAGCGGCGGTGTGTCGGTCGGTGAAGAAGACCACGTCAAACCCGCTGTGCAGTCTTTGGGGGCCTTGTCGCTCTGGCAGATTGCCATGAAGCCCGGAAAACCCTTTGCTTATGGCCATGTGCGCCGTGAAACTGCTGAGGGACTGGCGCATTTTGTGGGCCTGCCGGGCAACCCTGTGTCGAGCTACATCACCTTTTTGCTGCTGGTCAAACCCTTGATTTTGGCTTTGCAGGGGGCCGAGCAGCGTGCGCCCGTTCAGATGCGCTTGCCTGCCCACTTCGATTTGCCCAAGGCCGACAAGCGGCGTGAGTTTTTGCGTGTTCGACGCAACGAACAGGGTGGTCTTGACCTCTTTCCCAACCAAAGTTCGGGCGTTTTGACCTCGGTGGTCTGGGGCGATGGGGTGGTGGACAATCCCGCAGGACAGACCATTGCCCATGGCGACCTGGTCAGTTTTTGGCCCTTTTCGGAGTGGTTGTCATGAAGATTCAGGTGCGTTATTTTGCTTCCCTGCGTGAAACCATTGGCTTGAGCGGCGAAATCGTGGACACTGAGTGCCAAGACATCGCCGGTCTTCGGGCCGAGTTGCTTGCGCGGGGTGGGGCTCACGCGGAGTGTCTGGCTTTCAACCGTCCTGTGCGGGTAGCGGTCAATCAGGTCATGGCCAGTGACGCCACAGCGCTGACGGTCGACTGCGAAGTGGCCTTTTTCCCGCCAGTAACCGGAGGCTGAAGCTGTGGCTAATCTTGTCACTGTTCAGGTCGAAGACTTTGATGTCTCGCACGAGCTCAGTGCACTGAGAGCACAGGATTTGCGCGTGGGAGCGGTGTGCAGCTTTGTCGGCACGGTGCGCGATACCCGCGCCTTGACAGGTCAGTCGCAAGACGAGGTCAAGGCCATGGAGCTTGAGCACTACCCGGGCATGACCGAAAAATCGATCGAAGCCATGATCGATGAAGCTCACAAACGCTTTGATTTTTATGCCGCCCGCGTGATCCACCGCGTTGGTCGATTGCTGCCCGCTGACCAGATCGTGCTGGTGGCGGTCACCTCAGCGCATCGCGGCGAAAGCTTCAAGGCTTGTGAATTCCTGATGGACTACCTCAAGACCCAAGCACCTTTCTGGAAAAAAGAGCAAACCCCACAAGGGGCGCAGTGGGTGGATGCCCGGATTTCCGACGATGCCGCGTTGGCACGCTGGGGCATTGAGGGGCGAAACGCCTGAGTCTGCTCAGGTTTCAGTGTTTGTAGCCCGGTTCAGGGTTGAAGGTGTTCGGGGGGGGGACGTCACCTTTTTGCACAGCCTCAGGCGCAAGTCCCCAGTCTGCGTTGATCATGGATTGACGAACCAGGTGAATCAGCCCATGTACCAAGGGTGCCTGAAGATTCAATTGGCAAGATTGCACGGTTTCGCCGGTCTTTTGCTGAAAGATCATTTGCAGATCGCCTTGGCTTTGCAAACTGATTTGTGTGTCGGTGATCAAAAGAGGCTCACTGCCCAAGGGCAGTTGCTGTACTTGTCTTGCGTAGGGGGTTGAGAAGTCAGCCACTTGCAAAAAAGCATCACGCTTGAGCTCGGTCAACATTTGCTGTGACGTGGGGTCGGCAGTGGCCATGCCCAGCTGGGTCGCTTCTTGACGGACCACCGACTGCTCCATGGCTGGCAGTAGGCGCAAGGCCATGCGGCGCGTCAGCCAAAAGCGAAATTCATGGGCATGCTGGGTGTTCAGGCGCAGCAACAGTCGATCTTGGCGCTCATCGTGGCTGACGGACAACTGGTGAATGTTCATAAGGCTTGATTTTAGGCAAGGCTGTGCCAATCCGGCTGACTTGAAAATGTCCCATACTGCCCAAGATAAGGTCCATAGGAGAATTCTGATGCGCCTCGACAAACTGACCACCAAGTTCCATGAAGCCCTGTCTGATGCTCAAACATTGGCATTGGGTAAGGACCACGCCTACATTGAGCCTGTCCACGTTTTGGTGGCCATGCTCAAGCAAGACGAAGGCCCCAAGGCCTTGCTTTTGCGTGCGGGTGTTCAAGTGCCGGCTCTGACCCAAGCCGCAGAAGCGGCGTTGAGCCGCTTGCCTCAGGTCACGGGCCAAGACCAGGTGCAGGTCGGGCCAGAACTGGCCAAGTTGCTCCAGGCAGCTGAAAAAGAGTCCATCAAGCGGGGGGATGCGTTCATTGCCAGTGAGCTTTTTTTGTTGGCTGTGGCCGACCACAAAGGCGACATCGGTCGTCTGAGCAAAGAGCATGGCTTGAGCCGCAAGAGTCTGGAAACGGCCATTGATGCCGTGCGTGGCGGGCAATCGGTGGGCAGTGCAGAGGCCGAAGGCCAACGCGAAGCCCTCAAGAAATACTGCATTGACCTGACAGAACGAGCCCGTATCGGCAAGCTTGACCCGGTGATTGGTCGTGACGATGAGATTCGCCGCGCGATCCAGGTGTTGCAACGGCGCACCAAAAACAACCCCGTACTGATCGGAGAGCCGGGTGTGGGCAAGACCGCGATCGTGGAAGGTTTGGCCCAGCGCATCGTGGCAGGAGAGGTGCCCGACTCGCTCCAAGGCAAGCGCGTCTTGTCGCTGGACATGGCGGCTTTGTTGGCCGGTGCCAAATTCCGGGGGGAATTCGAAGAACGCCTGAAAACCGTGCTCAATGAATTGGCCAAGGACGAAGGTCAGACCATCGTGTTCATCGACGAGTTGCACACCATGGTGGGTGCAGGCAAGGCCGAAGGCGCTATGGATGCTGGCAATATGCTCAAACCTGCCCTGGCGCGGGGAGAGTTGCATTGCGTGGGGGCGACGACTTTGGACGAATACCGTAAATACATCGAGAAAGATGCCGCACTGGAGCGTCGGTTCCAGAAAATCATCGTGAACGAACCATCGGTAGAGGCCACCATTGCCATCCTACGCGGCTTGCAGGAAAAATACGAAATCCACCACGGCGTCGACATCACCGATCCGGCCATTGTGGCGGCGGCTGAGCTGAGCCACCGCTACATCACCGACCGATTCTTGCCCGACAAGGCGATTGACTTGATCGACGAGGCAGCAGCCAAGATCAAGATCGAAATCGATTCCAAGCCTGAGGTGATGGACAAACTTGATCGCCGTTTGATCCAGTTGCAAATCGAGCGTGAAGCGGTGCGCAAAGAAAGCGATGAGGCTTCACAAAAACGTTTTGCCTTGATCGAAGAAGAGATCGAGAAGTTGAACAAAGAAGCGGCCGATCTGGAAGAAATCTGGCACGCAGAAAAGGCCCAGGCCCAAGGGGGTCAACAAGTGCGGGAGCAAATTGATCAGCTCAAGCAACAAATTGAGGAGTTGACCCGAAAGGGGGACTTCAACAAAGTGGCCGAGCTGCAATACGGCAAGTTGCCTGCGTTGGAAAAAACCCTGAAAGAAGTGCAGGCCAAAGAGTCTGCGCCGGGTGAAAAGCCAGTACACCGCCTCTTGCGCACCCAGGTCGGGGCCGAAGAGATTGCTGAAGTGGTGTCTCGCGCGACAGGCATCCCGGTGTCCAAGATGATGCAGGGTGAGCGCGAGAAATTACTGCAGATGGAAACCAAGCTGCACCAGCGCGTGGTGGGTCAGGACGAAGCCATTTCTGCTGTGGCAAATGCCATTCGCCGCTCACGCTCAGGCCTGTCCGATCCCAACCGGCCGACTGGCTCTTTCTTGTTTTTGGGCCCGACGGGCGTGGGTAAAACCGAGTTGTGTAAAGCGCTGGCGGGCTTTTTATTCGACAGCGAGGAGCACTTGATTCGCATCGACATGAGCGAATTCATGGAAAAACACTCCGTGGCCCGCCTGATTGGTGCGCCGCCGGGCTATGTGGGTTACGAGGAGGGCGGCTACTTGACCGAGGCTGTGCGCCGCAAGCCCTACAGTGTGCTGCTGCTCGACGAGGTGGAAAAAGCCCATCCCGATGTCTTCAATATTTTGCTGCAAGTGCTGGACGATGGTCGTCTGACTGATGGGCAGGGGCGCACCGTGGACTTCAAGAACACGGTGATCGTGATGACCTCCAATTTGGGCTCGCACTTGATCCAGTCGATGGTGGGGCAGCCTGCAGAGGACATCAAGGACGCTGTGTGGGACGAGCTCAAGACCCACTTCAGGCCTGAATTCCTCAACCGCATTGACGAGACCGTGGTTTTCCATGGCCTGGACGCTCAGCACATCGCTGCCATTGCAGAGATCCAGTTGCAGATCTTGCAAAGCCGCCTTGGCCGCATGGACCTGACACTGAAGGTCAGCGCGGCAGCGCTGTCCGAGTTGGCCAAGGTGGGTTTTGATCCTGTTTTCGGTGCTCGCCCCTTGAAACGGGCGATTCAGCAGCGCTTGGAAAATCCTTTGTCCAAATTGTTGCTGGAAGGACGCTTTCCGCCCAAGTGCGCCATCGAAGTGTCGGTCGATCCTGTGCGACACCCGGGGCAATTCAATTTTGAGGTGAGCGAACAAGCCGCCTGAGGCTTTGTGTGACGTCAATGGGATGTTCACCGCCGTGTTCGCTTCGAGAGCACGGCGGTGACAGACGATCTCAGATGCAGAGGGCACAATGCGTCATGACTTCAAAAATTGCTGGCCACCTGCTCGTTGAATGCCTTTTGGCCCAAGGCGTTACCCATGCTTTCGGGGTTCCTGGCGAAAGCTATTTAGCGGTGCTTGACGGATTTCATCGCTACCGTGATCAGCTGACTTTCGTGACCTGTCGCCAAGAGGGGGGGGCGGCTTTCATGGCCGAAGCGCAGGGCAAGCTCACGGGGCGTCCCGGGATCTGCTTTGTCACTCGCGGTCCTGGAGCGACCAACGCATCGATTGGCGTGCACACCGCTTTTCAGGACTCCACACCCATGGTGTTGTTTGTCGGGGATGTGGCCAGCGACACCCGCGACCGAGAAGCTTTTCAGGAGATGGATTACACCCATTTCTTCGGACCGTCGACCAAAGGCATGGCCAAGCGGGTTGAACGTGTGGACGATCCCGAACGTCTGCCTGAATACGTGGTCCGCGCTTTTGCAACTGCGATGAACGGCCGACCCGGGCCCGTGGTGTTGGTATTGCCCGAGGACATGTTGACCCAAGCGGTGAAGGCTGAGGCATTGCCTCGGGTGGAGCCTGTGCAGGCCTGGAGTGATCCTGCTGCCTTGCGGACTTTGCGTGAGATGCTGCTGGCGGCCCGTCAACCCTTGGTGATCGCAGGCGGTGGAGCTTGGACGCCTCATGCAGCGCAAGCCTTGCAGCGCTTTGCGGAAAACTGGCAATTGCCTGTTGCCAATGCCTTTCGCTTTCAGGACACATTTGACAACCATCACCCACTTTACGCGGGTGATGTCGGCATCGGCATTGGCCCTGCACTGGCCCAATCGGTACGTGACTCAGACTTGATTTTGGCCATTGGTCCTCGGCTGGGGGAGATGACCACGGGTGGGTACACCTTGCTGAAGGCGCCTAAACCTGCGCAAAAACTGGTGCACATCCATGGCAGTGCAGAAGAGCTGAACCGTGTTTACCAAGCGGATTTGGCCATTCACAGCACCATGAATGCCGCTGCTTGCAGCCTGGAAACGCTCTCGGCTCCATCAGCGGTGCCCTGGACCGCATGGACGCAACAAGTTCATCAAAACTACTTGCACAATCTTCAACCCCAAACGCTGCCCGGTGAGGTGGACATGCCGCAAGTGGTGGCGGTGCTTCAAAAACATTTGCCGCCAGATGCGGTGGTCACGAATGGTGCCGGTAATTTTGCGAGCTGGATGCACCGTTTCTTCCGACATCATGGCTTGGTCAAAGGCCATAAAACACAATTGGCGCCCACGGTTGGCGCCATGGGCTATGGCGTTCCGGCGGGTATTGCGGCCAATCTGTTGACGGGGCGGGTGGCTTTTACGATCGCTGGCGATGGTGATTTCTTGATGAACGGTCAAGAGCTGGCCACGGCTGTACAACACGGCGGTAAGAGCATCATCGTACTGCTCAACAACGGCATGTACGGCACGATCCGCATGCACCAGGAACGCGAGTACCCCACGCACGTCACAGGCTCGCAGCTCATAAACCCCGACTTTGTGGCTTTGGCACAGGCGTATGGCTATGTCGGTGTTCGGATCGAGAAGACTTCGCAGTTCGAAGGGGCCTTGCTGGACGCCTTGGCTCGGCCGCAAGGCACCTTAATGGAGGTGATGCTCGATCCAGAGGTGATCACCACACGAGGCACGTTGCAGGCCATCACGCAGGCCTCGTTGGCCAGAACCAAGAATCCATGAGTTTTGAACTGCTTGAAACCAGAACGTAAAAAAACCCGCAAAAGCGGGTTTTTTTACGGGGCAGATGCTTGAATTACTTCAAGTGCTTGCCAATGAGGCCGGCCATTTCAAACATGGTGACCTGGGCCTTGCCAAACACAGCCTTGAGCTTGTCATCGGCATTGATGGCACGACGGTTCACGCTGTCTTGCAGGTTGTTTTTCTTGATGTAGACCCACATCTTGCTGACCACCTCGGTGCGTGGCAAGGGCGTAGCACCCACCACAGCAGCCAAAGCAGCGCTAGGTGTCAAGGCTTTCATGAACGCAGGGTTGGGGGTGCGTTTTTTAGCAGGTGCTGCCTTTTTGGCTGGGGCTTTGGCCGCTACTTTTTTAGCGGGTGCTGCAGCCTTTTTTGCAGGTGCAGCTTTTTTGGCTGGAGCTGCTTTTTTAGCGGGTGCAGCTTTTTTTGCCGGGGTTTTTTTCGCAGTTGCCATGATGAGAATTCCTTTGATCGGAAGTTGGTTCGTCGCTGAGTAACAGTTTGTTTCCAGCTGCATGCATGCTACTGGAGAAAATGCGACTTTCCAAGCTCAATCCTCATTTTTCTATAGGGGTTGTTGCTGATTTTTAGGCGCATTCATGGTTTTTTGATGACCATGTGTGCCTGTGCACCGCGACAGTGCGTATGCCTTATGTAAGTCGTCTCCCGTCCACTGTTTGCTTTTTTGCGCTGCACCATCATGACCATGAACACCCATGCTTCTTTTTCCACCTGCGATTTTTGCGACGCGCACAAGACAGACGATAGTGGGCACTTTCGTGTTGTGCTGCCCCTGTTCAAGGACTTCGGTGGTCGCGAGGCTTTTTATGGTCAGGTGTTGACCGTGAAGTGTTACCTGGACAACAGCCATGTCAAAAGTGCTGTGGAGTCTGACGGGCAAGGACGTGTTTTGATGGTCGACGGGGCAGGCTCCTTGCAGCGGGCTTTGTTGGGAGGAAATCTCGCTGCAGCGGCTGCTCGCAATGGCTGGGCAGGTGTGGTGGTCAATGGATGTGTGCGTGACTTGGCTGAAATTTCTGTCTTGCCCATCGGGATACGCGCTTTGGCCCTGAATCCGATGCCCACCGTGCGTGCTGATCAGGGACAAACGGGTGTGCCTGTGTCGATTCAGGGAACGGTCGTCCACACGGGGGATTGGTTTTACGCAGATGCGGACGGCATGGTTCTGAGCCGTCATGCGCTTCATATTTCATAAGTTGTTTCAGGCTTTCATCATAAGAAATTTTCTCGTGCTGCACTGCCGCAATTTTTCTTAATATGAGATATTAAAAATCATATTGCGAAATATTGTTCGTAAGCCGTTGATTTTTAACAAATAAAAGTATGTGTTGTATAAGACATAAGAATGGAAAATA
>JACCDG010431061.1_pt1 | contig 14500 bp, 18 predicted proteins | sample 7442471 | NCBI WGS metagenome assembly JACCDG01 (sample SAMN15323444, study PRJNA562643) | freshwater metagenome | isolation source: river surface water | place: USA:Blue River Watershed | collected 2017-08-17
CCTCGACGCGCACGCGATCGACGAGCTGCTGGACTATCGACGAGTGCAGCCCGACCGCGGCCGAACCCATCCGCGCGACGAACATCTGTTGCCCTTCTTCACCGCGCTTGGCGCCGGAGGTCCGGACGCAGAGGCCACAGCCTTCCATCGCGGACTCAGTGAATTTGTACTCGCCATGGATGGATACGTCTTTCGAGCCGGAGAACGCGTGTGAACACCCACTACCACCCCTTTGCCAAGTCGCTGCACTGGCTGATGAGCATCCTGATCATCGGACTGCTCGCACTCGGTCTCTACATGCACGAACTGCCGTTGTCGCCTCAAAAACTTGAGCTGTACTCCTGGCACAAATGGTTCGGCGTGACCGTGTTCATGCTGGTGTGGCTGCGACTCGCCTGGCGAATCGTCCACCCCGCACCGCCGCCACCCGCCGCACTCTCTCCCGTATTAAAGAACACCGCTCGCGCCGCTCACGGCGTCTTATATGTATTGATGGTGCTCATCCCCGTGAGCGGTTGGTTGATGAGTTCGGCGAAGGGATTTCAGACCGTTTGGTTTGGCGTGCTGCCGATACCCGACCTTCTGTCTCGCGATAAAGAGTTGGGCGACCTGCTGCAAGAGGTTCATGAGGGCTTGAACGTCGCGCTCATGCTCACCTTGAGCGGGCACGTGGCCGCGGCACTCTGGCATCACTTCGTCCTGAAGGACGACACCCTGAACCGAATGACTTTCAGCAATCGGAGCTGAGCTCTCATGAAATATCTGATTTCTTTGCTCGCCTTGACTCTACTTTTTTCGCCCCGTGTCGAGGCCAAGCCCTACACCAGCATCGTCCCTGGCGCGAGCTCCGTGACCTTCCGATACTCGCAGATGGGCGTTGCGATGGATGGTCGCTTCAAGAAATTTTCGGCCGACTTGCAGCTCGATCCGAGCATGCTCGAGAGCGCTCGCGCCCGCGTCGTAATCGATCTTCCGAGTATCGACACCGGATCGAGCGAGGCCGACGAAGAGGTCGTAGGTAAATCGTGGTTCAACGTCGCGGGCTATCCAACTGCGACATTCGTTCTCGAGACCCTCAAGCAATCCGCCCCGGGGCAGTTCGAAGCCACAGGCAAACTAACGATGAAAGGCCGCTCCCGTGAAATCAAAGCACCGCTCAAGCTCTCGCCTCGCGGCGTGTTGACCGGCAGCTTCGTGATCCGTCGCGCCGACTATGGCATCGGCGAGGGCATGTGGTCGAAATTCGATGTCGTCGCCAACGAAGTCACCGTCAATCTGTCTTTAACCCTCAAATAATTTCATACCTAAAGATCTCAAGGAGTCATCATGTCAATGTTCAAAACACTCACTCTGACCGCTTCCCTGTTCGTCGCTTTGGCGAGCCACGCCATCGCAGCGCCCGTCACCTACCAAGTAGACCCGACGCACACCTACCCTCGCTTTTCATACTCCCACTTCGGACTGTCCACCCAATTGAGCAGCTTTCGAAAAACCACGGGCACCGTGACCTTCGATGCGAAGGCCAAGACGGGTCAGGCAGATATCACGATCGACATGACGACGGTGAATACCGGTCTCGCCGATTTCGATGAGCACCTCCGCGCAGAAGACTTCCTCGATACCGCGAAGTATCCAACGGCGACTTTCAAATCCACACGAGTGCTGTTCGACGGCGATAAGCCCTCGAGCCTCGAAGGCTTACTGACTATCAAGGGCGTTACTAAGCCGGTCACGCTGACGGTCACGTCCTTTACCGCCATGGAGCACCCGATGGTGAAGAAGCCCGCGATCGGCGCCAATGCGTATACGGTCATCAAGCGTTCGGAGTTTCGCGCCGGCAAGTACGCCCCGTTCGTCGGCGACGACGTGCGAATCGACATCGCCGTCGAGGCCGTTGCCCAGTAATCAGTCAGACGCTGGGGCGTCGTCCGTGCGTTGCGGTCTTGCCGCAGCGCACGGACTTTTGATTACGGCACTCGCCCAAATATGCCGGTCGCAACCATGGCGATGATGGAACCGAGCGCAGCGAGCCCCATGTCTTTTTGGGCATCCCAATCGTCTCCTTGAGCGCCGATGTACGCAGCGCCTTTTCCGCCACCCAGCCATTCTGTGATCCACCACTCGAGCACCTCGAAGATCATGCTGGTCGCCATAATCAAAGCCGGCGCCAGCACGAAGCTCCACATTCCGCGGGGCGCTGCATAGGACTCGAGTAAATCGAAAAATGGGTATGCCAGCAGCAATCCGTAAGCGAAATGCACGACACGATCGTAGTTGTTGCGTACCCAACCAAACAATTTAGACGGGTGCACGCCGACGATGGCGTGGGCCGCCTCGTCGTAAGGGACTCTGACGTAGGTGTAGTGCCCGCCAATGGCGTGTAAAACGAGAAACCCTACGATCAAAGTGTATGAGAGATCACCGAGCGGCCAAGCGCGGTGCGACCACAGCATTAGAGCGATAGCGATTGCGGTGAAGGCATTCTCGGCGGCCCAGACCAGGCGATCGTGCGGGCGCACGGCCAGCCATAGCCAAAAAATTCCGAAGGGAATCAGCAAAAGATAGAGGTAGTCCATGGGCCATGATTGCGGCCAATCCGCATTGAAAAGACTCGACTGGACCCTATCATAGGCCGACCTTTTCAGGGTACGCCCATGGAAGCCGCCATCAGCTCTACATTCGGCGAGATTGCCGCTCTGCTCGCCCTGGCGGCTGCGACGGGTTTTGTAGGTCTCATGCTTCGGCAACCCCTGATTGTCAGCTTCATCATCGTGGGGCTGATCGCCGGCCCCTCCGCACTCGATCTAGTGCACTCTGATGCCGAAATCACTCTTCTCTCCGAGCTCGGCATCGTGATGTTGCTGTTTCTGGTCGGCATCAAGCTCGACCTCGCTCTCATTCGCTCGCTCGGCACGGTTTCATTACTTACCGGCCTCGGACAGGTGGCATTCACCTCATTGGTGGGCTATGCGATCGGTTTCGCACTCGGGCTCGAACCACTCACCAACTTCTATATCGCCGCCGCATTGGCGTTCTCCTCCACCATCATCATCGTCAAGCTACTTTCCGACAAACGGGAGATCGACTCTCTGCACGGAAAGATCTCGCTCGGCATCTTGATCGTTCAAGACTTGATCGTCGTGATCGCCATGATCGGTCTGTCCGCCGTCGGTATCAGCGCAGGAGCCAACGAGCACGGTGGCGCTACCGTCCAGTCACTGCTGATCTCCAGCATCGTGCTCATCTTGTTCGTCGTGGCGTTCGTCCGTTACCTCGCCACCCCGATCACCGAAAAGCTCGCCTTTGCACCCGAGCTGCTCGTGGTGTTTGCCATCGCACTCGCCGCAATCTTTGCTGCGGTGGGCGATGTGACGGGGCTCGGAAAAGAGGTCGGCGGGCTACTCGCTGGAATCGCCCTCGCCTCGACACCCTATCGAGAATCCATCGCAGCGAGACTTGCGCCCTTGCGGGATTTTCTGCTGCTATTTTTCTTCATCGCACTGGGCGCGACGATCGATCTGTCGATACTCGGCGGTAACGCGGTGTACGCCGTGATGCTGTCGCTCTTCGTGCTTATAGGCAAACCGCTCATCGTGCTCATCGTTATGGGCTCGATGGGATACCGCAAGCGAACAGGGTTTCTCGCCGGACTCACTCTCGCGCAGATCAGCGAGTTCTCGCTCATTTTCGTAGCGATGGGTGCGAGCCTCGGCCATGTCGATCAAGAGACGCTGGGTCTTGTGACCTTGGTCGGCCTCGTGACGATCGCCGCGTCGACCTACATGATCACGTACTCGCATCAACTTTATTTACTCTGTGAGCCGCTGCTCGGAAGATTCGAGCGCGCAGGAACACCGCGGGAACCGCACGAGGCCACCTCGCACCACAAAACGAGTCATCCAATCATCCTCTTCGGCCTCGGACGCTTCGGCACGGCGATCGGTCTGCGACTTCACCAGCGCGGTATCGAAGCTCTAGGCGTCGATTTTGATCCTGCAGCCGTGAGTCGCTGGCGCGAACTCGGTCTCGATGCCGAATTCGGCGACGTGACCGACCCCGAGTTCATTTCGGAGTTGCCACTCAGTCAGGCGGAGTGGCTCGTCTCGACGGTTTCGGTACACCACACCGGCCTGAGCCACGAAGATGCGCGGACAACCTTGATACAAATCGCTCGGATGGCGGGCTTCAAAGGCAAGATCGCGGTCACCTCACATCATCCGCATGAAGTTGCCGCGATGCTCAACGCGGGCGCCGACTGGGTCATTGAACCATTCCAAGACGCCGCTGATCACGCGGTAGATGTGCTAAGCGACCTCTCACCCTCGGAAACTCCCTAGAGAACCGACAACCTCGATTTGAAAGAATGAGCCGATGTCGTTTCGGCTCTTGCTCAAGCGAATCCTTCCTTTTGCTGGAATGTGTCTTGCCTTCGCAGTCGCCACCATCGCTCTCGACGCGGCACTGCACGCCGCCGGATTAACGAGTGTCGGTCGTTATCTCGGCATCCCTGGAACACTGCTTATTTTGATTTCGCTGAGCTACTCACTCCGCAAGCGAGGAAAGATCTCCGTCGGTACACCACGCAGCCTGCTCAAGCTTCACGAGTGGGTGGCGTGGGTTGGCGCCTCTCTCGTACTCGTACATGCAGGCGTCCATTTCGAGGCCGTGCTTCCGTGGATTGCGACGGCTGCGATGGGAATCAATGTCTTGAGTGGGTTAACGGGGAAGTTCTTGCTGGCGAGCACCCGCAAGGATATTGCCGCGCGCCGGCGCGCGCTCGAAACCGCTGGAATCGGGTCGACAGAAATTGAAGATCGCTTATTCAGCGATCTCGCCACGATGCGCATCATGAATCGTTGGCGAATGATTCATATCCCGATTTTCTTGACCTTTGCCGTGACGGCGCTGGGTCACATCGTCAGCATCCTTCTCTTCTGGAACTGGAAATGAGTCGCCGCGTGCTGATCCTGGTGCTGACGGCACTGCTCGCCATAGGCGCCCTGACGTTTTACGCTGCTGACCTCTGGATCGCCCCCGGCCACGCCACGCCCGGACATCGCGCCGTGGCTCACGACTGCTTCGCCTGCCACAAACCGTTTTTTGGCACTCCGCCCGAGCGCTGCACGACCTGCCACGACTTCAATCGTTGGACGCCCGTCGAAGCAAACGAAAAACTTCGCCCGGGCTCAGCCCTGTTGGCGATGCATCGCGATCTCGCTCAACGATATTGCACCAACTGCCACACCGCCCATCTGACTCGCGAATCAACGAGTGCCACGCCTCGATTTGATCATGCCATGTTGAGCCCGGCCTCTCGCGCGGAATGCTCGAGTTGTCATGAAGCGCCGAGCGATCGGTTACACCCCTCCGTCGGCGATCGTTGCGGGGCATGCCATACAACCGAGGCTTGGCTACCCGCCACGTACGATCACCAAAAGCTTTTCCCACTGAATTCGCCGCATGATGCGTCTTGCAAGACTTGCCACACTACGACTGACTTCCGTAAGTACACCTGCACCGGATGCCACGAACATTCCCCCGACCGACTGGCTCGAGAACATGCCGAAGAGGGAATCACACGACTCGACAACTGCGTTCGATGCCACCGAGATGGCTCCGAGCACGGCGGTCGAGAAGATCGTGAGGAAGAGCGCGAATGAGGCTAGCGAAGGGCCAGTGAGTCGCTTGCGAGCAATTCACGGAGTAGCGGATTCCCGAAACGTCGCGACATCGTCGCCGCATAAAAGGTTTCGCGCAGACCCGTTACGCGAGCATGCTCAACTAACACGCGCCGCTCGAGCTCTTCCTTGACCACGACTGGAGGAACGAGCGCCACACCCGAACTTTCGCGAGCAACGAGACGAAGCATCGCCATGTCGTCGACCTCGGCTGCGATCAACGGGCGGATCCCGACCCGCTCCATCAACGCGTCGAATGACTCGCGCAAACTACTCTCCGGACCGGGAAGTACGATCGGAATTCGACTCAAATCGTCGGGGAAAACGAATTTTTTCCGCGATCGCAGCGGCCGCCCAACCAGACTCGCCTCCTGCTCACCGATTTTGAAGATCCGCCAGGGCATCGCTTTGTCGCGCGGCACCGAGCTATTGGTGAGGACTACATCGAGCGCGTGAGTCGCAAGCTGAGGCAGAAGTTCTCGGAGTGATCCGGAACGGAGGACGAGTTCGATGTCGTCACGTTTCAGCAAGGGGCGTAACCAACCGAGTTGGAAATTTCGAGAGAGCGTGGCGACCGCGCCGATCCGGAGTACTGCCCTACCCGACTTCGTGACCCCCTTGAGCGAACTGACCAACTCTTCACCGGTGCGAAAGATCGAGTCTGCGTACTCGAGGGCAACTCGCCCCGCCTCAGTGAGTTCGATGGTTCGATTCTTTCGATCGAATAACGAATGGCCGAGGCGCTCTTCGAGCTGGCGCAACTGTATCGAGAGTGCGGACGCGGAGATATGCAGACGCGATGCCGCCCGAGTAAGGCTTCGCTCGTGCGCAATCGTGCGGAAGTAACGAAGGTGGTGATAGTTGAGAGCTTTCATGCATTGATTTTATTTAATAAAACGATTTGCTTCAATAATTGAATTAGACATCCCTCATTCTGGCCAATACATTGCGCGCCGAACCCACTCGGTCCAACCTCAAGGAGAGCCCGAATGAAAGTACCTTCGACTATCGCTGCCCTCGTCGTCGCCTGTGTCAGTCTTCCCGCCGACGCGCGAACTGAACAATGCCAGGACGTCACCGAAAAAGAGATCACGTCTTTGTTCGAGGGCTGGAACGCCGCACTCGCGACCGGTGATCCGGCTAAAGTCGTTGCACGCTATGCGACGAAATCGATCTTGCTGCCCACGGTTTCGAACATACCGCGCCTCACCCCGGAATCGCGTCGCGACTACTTCGAAATGTTCCTGAAGTCGAAGCCGCAAGGAAAGATCGACAGCCGCTTCCTTCAGATCGGCTGCAATACAGCGCTCGATGCGGGCGTGTACACATTCACGTTCGGCGATGGCAAGAAAGTCCAGGCCCGCTACACCTACACCTACGGTTGGGACGGCAAGCAGTGGCTCATCACGAGCCACCACTCCTCTGCCATGCCTGAATCGACCTCGAAGTAAACCATGATGAACGCATCACTCTTTGCCAGCCTCGTCGACCCAGCAATCCTGCTCTTCTTCTTCGGAATCCTGGTCGGAGTCCTTCGCTCGAATCTCGAAATCCCGACTGCAGCGGCAAAGTTCTGCTCGCTCTACCTGCTGCTCGTCGTGGGCTTCAAAGGCGGGACGAGTTTGGCCGCCACCGGCTTCACGCCAGCTATGGGCTGGGCGCTGCTGGCCGCGGCGCTACTGGCATTAGCGGTGCCTGCCTGGTCGTTTCTAGTCCTGCGGCGGCGTCTCAACCCCTTCGACGCCGCCGCAGTGGCGGCCACCTACGGGTCCGTCAGCGCAGTGACGTTCATTACGGCGATCGGGTTCGCCGAGAGCCAAAACGTCGACGTCGGCGGCTACATGACCGTTGCTCTCGTCCTCATGGAGTCGCCTGCCATCATCATGGCCGTATTACTCGCGAGCTACGTTCGCGCACATCAAGCGAAATCTCCTTCAACTCAAGTCTCAGACCCAGACCCCTCTAAGGCGCCGCTCAGGCTGCGTGGCGTATTGCACGAAGCTTTCACCGATGGCGCCCATCTTCTGCTGCTTGGTGGCGTTCTCATCGGCTTCCTGACGGGCGACGATGGCAAGCAAGTGATGAAGCCGTTCACTGACTTGCAGAAAGGCGTACTCGCATTCTTCTTACTCGACATGGGGCTTCTGGTCGCCTCCCGAATCAAAGAATTGCGCAACAACGGACCGTTTTTGAGTGCCTTCGGAATTTTGATGCCGCTCTTCAACGCAGCGGTCGCCTTAGGCTTGGCCAAACTCTTCGGGCTGCCGCTCGGGGACGCCTTTCTCCTGATGGTGCTTGCAGCCTCGGCTTCTTACATCGTTGTTCCGGCGGTGGTCCGCTACGCCATCCCCGAGGCGAACCCCAGCCTCTATTTCACGATGTCTCTCGCAATCACCTTCCCGTTCAACATCCTGATCGGACTCCCCCTATACCTCTGGGCGATCGAGGGCGTTTGGTGAGCCGACGAAAGATCGGTCTTCAGCGATGGTTGATCTCGATGGTCGAGTGCACGATCTCTTCGTGCACCGACAATCGCTGCCGAACCATGCCGGGCGTCAATTCGCGATTACGAGTGAGGATGACCATGGCGCACGAGTACTTACCCTTACCGACACGCCAAACATGCAGGTCCGTGATTTTCTCATCGGTCGTCTCGGGCGCAGCTTCGATGACCTGCCTGATCTCATCCACGACCGGATGATCCATTTCACGATCCAGCAAGACCTTACTGGTGTCGACGATCAGTCCCTTTGCCCAAATACCCACCAAAATCGCGCCCACGATTCCGGTAAACGGATCTAGCCACGACCAGCCATACAGCCATCCGCCGAGCAAGGCCGCGATGGCTAGCACCGACGTTGTGGCATCGGCGATCACGTGCAAGTATGCGGATTTAAGATTGAGATCGTCGTGAGAGTGAGCGTGGTCATGATGTCCGTGATCATGATGCCCATGGTCGTGATGGTGCGCTTTACCCAAGATCCAGGCGCATAGGAGATTCACCAACAACCCAAGCACGGCGATCACGATGGCTTCGCGATATTGAATCGCTTGCGGAAAGATCATTCGCTCCACCGATCCGACCAGCATCATCACGGCCACACCGAGCAGGAAAATCGCGCTGGCGAACCCTCCAAGAATTTCGATTTTCCAGGTGCCGAATGCGAAGCGCCGATCGGAAGAGAGACGTCGCGCTGCCGCGTAGGCCATGGCCGACAATCCGATGGCCAAGGCATGCGAACTCATATGCCAACCATCCGCCAACAAGGCCATGGAGTTGAGCCACCAACCCGATGCAATTTCGACCACCATCATGACGAGGGTGATCCACATTACGATCCGCGTGCTGCGCTCGGCGATGGGGTTACCGTCGCTGAACACGTGCTCATGCGTACCCGAGGAGTCATCGAGGGGCTTTGACATCGTCAGCGGTCCGAGGATTTGGCATTTTTGGGGCGCCGAAGAATATCATTACCCTTAACTGAGTCGACTCCAGGCAGCGCCTGCATTATCGATCCATGAAAATCGCGATTCTCGGCAGCGGCGTGATCGGCGTCACGTCTGCGTGGTATCTCGCGGCCGCGGGGCACGAGGTGACGGTCATCGACCGCCGGCCTGGCCCAGGAATGGAAACCAGCTTCGCTAATGCCGGCGAGATTTCTCCGGGCTACGCGTCGCCCTGGGCGGCGCCGGGCATCCCGATGAAGGCCATGAGATGGCTCTTCATGCGTCACGCTCCGCTGATCTTGCGACCGCGTCTTGATTTGGCGATGGCACGCTGGATCTTCTCCATGCTCGGCAACTGCACTGAGCGCGCCTATGCCATCAACAAAAGTCGCATGGTTCGCCTTGCCGAGTTCAGCCGCGATTGCCTCGTCTCACTGCGTCGTGACACAGGCATTGACTACGATCAGCGCAGCCGCGGCACGCTACAGATCTTCCGCGAACAAAGACAACTCGACGGTATTGGCAAAGATATCGCCGTGCTGAAATCCGATGGCGTGCCCTTCGAGGTGCTCGATGCCGAGGGTTGCATCGCCGCTGAGCCAGGCCTCGCCCGCAGCGATGTGCGCTTCGTCGGTGGACTTCGCCTACCCAACGATGAAACCGGAGACTGCTTCAAGTTCACTCACGCGCTGGCCGACATGGCCAAAGCAAAAGGCGTGACGTTTCTTCATGGCCACACCATTCGACGCCTCGTCATCGAGAATGGCGCGATCCAGGGCGTCGAGACCGACTTGGGCTCGGTACACGCGGATGCCTACCTCGTCGCCCTCGGCAGCGACTCGCCTCTGCTGCTTTCTTCCCTCGGTATTCGACTACCGGTTTATCCCGTGAAGGGGTATTCGATCACGGTACCAATCGTCGAGGAGGCTCGAGCCCCGGTCTCTACCCTCATGGATGAGAGTTACAAGGTCGCCATCACACGTCTCGGCGATCGCATTCGGGTCGGCGGTATGGCCGAACTCTCAGGCTATTCCACCGACCTACCGGAATCGCGACGTCATACGCTGGAATATTCGGTCGGCTCCCTGTTCCCGGGAGCCGGCGACCTGTCACGCGCGTCATTCTGGAGTGGTTTGCGGCCGATGACTCCGGATGGAACGCCGATCATCGGCGGTACGCAGATTCCCAATTTATTTTTGAACACGGGACACGGCACACTCGGCTGGACCATGGCCTGTGGCTCGGCACAGGTCATCGCCGACATCATGAGCGGCAAAGAGCCCTCTATCGAAACAGCCGATCTCGCCGTCAGTCGCTATCGGTGAGCTTGGCGGCACCGGCGTTAGTGGCTTGTCGGCCGCCGTTCTGAAGCACGTCGAAACTGACCGAACTCAGCGCATCCACCGGCATCATGAAAACCGATGTCGAGCGAAATCGCTGAGCGTAAAGGGCGTCTTCGACTGTGTGACGTGAATAGGCAATGACATAGCCTTTGGGAAATCGGCTTTTGAAGGCCCGCCAATCCTCGGCATTGCGAATCACGATCAGCGGTCGCTGTAATCGTCCGGCGAACTGAAACTGACCGTGATACCGCCCAAGATGCGCTACCGCCACTCCGCTGCGCTGTAACCCCGCGACGATCCGCGAGATCGGCCCGACGTCGTAGGCGCGTTTGAACCACAAGCCTATGCTCAGGTAAGTCACCACCACGACCACCATCGACACCTTCGCGGCCGGCGCCAATATTTTTTTATAGCCTGACGATGAAGCCGTCGAGACGGCCGCCAGCCACACCGCTCCGGCGGGCAAGAGCGGAAACAGATAGTGCAACTGCTTTCCCCGAAACAAAGAGAACGCCAGAAACACGGGAACGACCCAACTCAGCAAGACCAGACCCAAGGCAGGATACTTTTGAGAGACCTTGCTCAATCCTCGCCAGCTCGAGGGCAGCAGCCATAGCGGAAACAGCAACACCGGTAGCAGCACGATGTAGAACCAGACCGGCCTAAGATGATGGGTGGTCGTCGCCATCCGATCGATCGTCTGCTGCCAGATGAGTTGCTCGAGAAATTGGTATCCGCCCCGCGATATCGCCGGAACGAGCCAAAGCGCGAGCACGACTACGCTGACAACGAGCGCAAAAAACAATCGACGATACCAGCGGGACCGTTCGCGCCAGGCTGAGCACTCCGAGGGTTCTTTCCAGAGGGGCGCAAGCAAGGCCAAAGGAAGTACATGAAGCAATATCGCAGGCCCTTTGGCGAGCATCCCCAACCCTAGCGCGACCCCGGTTACGCTCCACTGCCACAAACGCCCCGCTCCTCGCATACCAAGCAAGAGAACGATTACCGTCAACGAAAAAAACGTCAGCAGCACATCGAACATCACGGAGCCGTTGAAGAGTAACCACGGCGAAAACGCCATTAGAACGAGTGCCGCACGACTCCCGATGCCCGATCGACCGTCACACAACAACACCGCGCAACGGCCCGTGAGGAGAGCGACACCGAGACCAAACGTCGCGGTCAGCAGTCGCGGCCAAAGATCATTGACCCCGAAGAGACTCCACCCCGCATTGATCAGCCAGAAAAACAGCGGCGGTTTATCGGAATAAGGTACGCCGTTGAGTGTCGGCAGCCACGGATCGCCCGCGAGACGCATCTCCCACGCCACGGTGAGATATCTCGTCTCGTCGATCGGAGTCACGGGCCGTAATAGCACCGCGCATAACGTCGAAATCGACCAAAGGGCAAACACCCAACGCCACAGGGACGCGCGAGTCATGACCCCGCACGGTCCATCGGCACTCTATGGATCAACCAAAGATTTCGAAGATAAACGACCAACCCCGCCGCTTGGCCGAGAATGAATACGGGGTCCTCGGATCGAATGGCGTACACGGTCAAAATCAATCCGCCACCGGCACTCAAATACCAAAATCCGACGGGTAAAACGCTGCGCCCGGCCTGCTCACTTCGCACCCACTGAAGCATGAACCGCGCGGAAAATAGCGCCTGTCCGGCGAGCCCGACTGCCAGCCATTGCGTATCACTCAGTAGCACGCGGCAGAGTGTCATCGACCCGACGTCTGACGTCTGTGCGGTAGTCAACCGAGCGACGGTGAGTTCGCGCGCGGCACCTTGGCGCTTCGATGCCTAAGATCAGCTCAAGTTTGAGTCGAACTTTTAACCAGAGGAATCGCCATGAGCCCCATGAACACCGAATCTCGCCTACACACAGTCGGCGAAGTCATCGACGCTCACTCCCGTCAACTCATCTCGAGCAACGAAGCATGGAAACTCATCAGCTTTCTCTTGCTCGACGAGATCGCCCCTTCGGAGGCCGCCTCCGAACTCTCCGAGCAAGCCGAACTGATCGCCGATCTACGTGACGGGGAATGGCACAGGCCCGATCGCGAGGCGCGCGATGCCGCACTCGCCGCGCGCATCGACGATTTGAAGCAGTATCTCTCGCGAAACTACTAACTAAACTGATGACTCTTAGAGCTTAAGGAAACGAGACGCGAGAAACGTCAGGACGAGCAACGCCAAAATCCCGAGACCCCAGACCACCCAGATCAGGGGAACAAGCCACGACAACGATTGGCTCGGCGAGGGCAACACGGCCGACAGGGAGGATAGCCATGCCGCTGCGCCCGAAAGAATGTCACGCCATCCCGCGAGGTCGACGAACGGCGCCAACCATCCGGGGATCGGTACGCCGGCGGCTACATCAGTGAGCCCGGAGAGACTCCCCGAGGCGACGCACCCGCTCAGATGGCGAGAATGACTCGGCGAGCTCGTCCACGAGCCCTGCTTGCACCAATGAAATAAAAACGGGAGCGCTTTGAAAATCCAGAGATTCCCTAGCGTCAGGCAGCAAGTGCCGAGATCACCGCCCGGGGATCATTTCGAATTGCACGCAAGAGCGCTTTTGCCGGCCCGGTCGGCTCACGGCGTCCCTGCTCCCAATTACGCAGCGTCCCCAGATCGACACTCAACAACGCGGCAAACTTTGCCTGACTTAAATCAAGACTGGCGCGAAGCGCCTTGATAGATGTCGCATCGACATGAAACTCACGCGACGGCAAACGAATTCCCCGTAAGATCTCATCGGCTTGTCGGACACTATCGATGAGTTTCTTTGACTTTCTCGTATTCACTTCCAGTTCTCCACTATCCTCTTGAGCACCTTCTTGTCGTCGGGCGACAAGTCCACACGTTCGTTTTTAGCGTAAATCGCTAACATCAAAATCTGCGACTCGCTGACGCGCCAGAAGTAAATGACGCGGGCACCGGATCGCTTACCGCGACCAGGCAGCGACCACCGATATTTTCGAAGCCCGCCCGTGCTCGGAATCAAATCGCCAGCATCAGGTCGATCAGCGAGCACCTGCTGCAACTGCCGATAGTCGTCGTCGGCCAACATGGCCTTGACATCGTCCGTAAAAATCGGGGTCTCGATGAATATCACATGCCGAGGGTACGCCAATGACTTATGTGCGTCAATGACTTACTACGAGGATGGGAGTGACTCGGTGAGTTCGTCCACAGACCCTGCTCACACCAATGAAATAAAAAAGGGAGCGCAGGGCTCCCTTTTTTATTTCATTTGGCGGAGAGGGTGAGATTCGAACTCACGGTTCCCGTGAAGGAACGTCGGTTTTCAAGACCGATGCATTAAACCGCTCTGCCACCTCTCCGGCTCGTCGAGCGAATGACGGGATGAATTATGCCTTGTCCGAGGGCAGGAGTTTTTCGATTCCGCCCATATACGGTCGCAAGGCTGCGGGTACGGTGACGGACCCATCGGCGTTCTGGTAGTTCTCGAGTACGGCCACCATGGCACGGCCAACGGCGACACCCGATCCGTTTAGCGTGTGCAGGGGCTCGGGCTTACCGGTTTCGGGGTTGCGCCAGCGGGCCTGCATGCGACGCGCTTGGAACGCCTCGCAATTACTGCATGAAGAAATCTCGCGGTACTTGCCCTGCCCCGGCAACCAGACCTCAAGGTCGTAGGTCTTCGCACTGCCGAACCCGATGTCCCCCGCGCACAGCGCGAGAACGCGATAGGGCAACTCGAGGCGCTTCAGCACCTCTTCGGCGTGCGCGGTCAGCTGCTCGAGCGCCGCGTAAGACTCGGAAGGCTTCACCATCTACACGAGCTCGACCTTGGCGAATTGGTGCTGACGAATCATGCCGCGGGTGTCTTTGCCGGCCGCGCCCGCTTCGGATCTGAAGCACGGCGTGTGCGCGACGTAGCGCATCGGCAGTTGCTCCGGCGCAATGATTTGCTCGCGCACGAGATTGGTGACTGGGACTTCCGCTGTCGGAATGAGATAAAGCACGCGATCGCCCTTGAGCGCGAACAAGTCC
>JACCDG011890045.1_pt1 | contig 14500 bp, 12 predicted proteins | sample 7442471 | NCBI WGS metagenome assembly JACCDG01 (sample SAMN15323444, study PRJNA562643) | freshwater metagenome | isolation source: river surface water | place: USA:Blue River Watershed | collected 2017-08-17
AGTGCATGGGGTGGCGGTGGCGCGCCTGGATGCCCATTCAACCGACGGCTCCAACGCCGATGCCTGCATCTCCAACGATCTACAAGTGGCTTGCACCATCATGGTGGCAGACTGTTTGCCCTTGTTGTTCACAGACGATGCGGGAACCGTGGTGGCGGCTGCGCATGCCGGCTGGCGGGGTTTGGCCGCGGGTGTGATTGAGGAGACGGTGCATGCGGTTTGTCGTCAAGCCCAGGTGCCAGCTGCACAACTTCGGGTATGGCTCGGCCCGTGCATCGGGCCTGAGGCATTTGAAGTCGGGCCAGAGGTGCGTGCGGCGTTCACCGCCTTGGACGCGACGGCATCACATGGCGCAGCTCAGTGTTTTCAGCCTCACCCAGTTCACGATCACAAGTGGCTGGCTGATCTGGCTGGCTTGGCCCGCCTGCGTCTGATGGCTTTAGGCGTTAATTCGGTGGATGGCAACGACAGCTCGCCGACCTGGTGCACCGTGACAGACCGCTCACGGCTTTTCTCTTACCGGCGCGATGGGGTCACCGGGCGTTTCGCTGTTTGCATTTGGCGCGATTGAGGCGGCAGCTTCTTGTGCCTTGCGGGCTCTGCGCCGAGCGGGCGATCCCATGATGTAGCCCAACACGCCAATGGGCAAGGCACCATAGAGCAAGAACGTGAAAATCGCACCGAGGACGGTGCCGATGGGGCTCACGGCCTCTGCCACCGCCATCATCAGCGCCACATACAACCAAGCTATGAGGATCAAATACATCTAGGGGTTTTCGCTTGAATTTGATTTCTGTCAGAAATTTGAAGGTCTTTCACTGACATACTGGTGACAGTAAAAGTTACAAATGCGACTGTATAGGAGATGCGCAGATGGATCAAAATGCGGCCCTCAAGAGCCTAGGGGATAGCTGGCTCAAAGCCTTGGCCTCATTTCAAACGATCGGTGGAGGGGATGCGAAGACGCCTGCTTTGACCTTCTCCCCTGAAAAGCTCGAAGCCTTACAACAGCAATACATCAACGAAGCCACCGAGTTGTGGAACCAAAGTCTGCAAGGCAAACCGGTGGTACAAGACCGCCGCTTCAAAGGCGACGCGTGGGCGCACAACCCCATGGCTGCCTTCACCGCTGCAGCGTACCTGTTGAACACGCGCACCATGATGGCGCTCACCGACGCGGCTGAGACCGATGCCAAAACCAAAGCGCGTATCCAATTCGCGGTGGAGCAATGGGCCGCAGCCACTGCACCCAGTAACTTTTTAGCTCTCAACGCTGAAGCGCAACAAAAAGCCATTGAGACCAAAGGCGAGAGCATTTCCAAAGGTATTAAAAACTTGTTGCACGACATGCAGCAGGGCCATGTGTCGATGACGGACGAAAGCCTGTTTGAAGTGGGCAAAAACGTGGCCACCACCGAGGGCAAAGTGGTGTTTGAAAACGCGTATTTCCAACTTTTGGAATACAAGCCGCTCACTGCCAAGGTTTACGAGCGTCCGTTCTTGTTGATCCCGCCTTGCATCAACAAGTTCTACATCTTGGATTTGCAGCCAGAAAACTCGTTCATCCGTTATGCCGTGAGCCAAGGGCACCGCACGTTTGTGGTCAGCTGGCGCAACCCCGACGAGTCGATGCGCGACACCACCTGGGACGACCTCATCGAAGAGGTGGCCATCAAAGCCATTTCAGTCACGCAAGAAATTTCTGGCAGCAAGCAGATCAATGCTTTGGGCTTTTGCGTTGGCGGCACCATCCTGTCCAACGCGCTGGCCGTGTTGGCGGCGCGTGGTCAAAAACCGGTGTCAAGCGCCACGTTCCTCACCACCTTGATTGACTTCACCGACACCGGTGTCTTGGATGTGTTCATTGACGAGGCCTTTGTCAAATTCCGCGAAAGCCAATTTGCCGACGGCGGCTTGATGAAGGGCAAGGACATGGCGTCCACCTTCAGCTTCTTGCGTCCCAACGATTTGGTGTGGAACTATGTCGTGGGCAACTACCTGAAGGGCGAAACCCCGCCACCATTTGACTTGCTCTACTGGAACAGCGATTCCACCAATTTGCCTGGCCCCATGTACGCCTGGTACTTGCGCAACACCTATCTCGAGAACAACCTCATCAAGCCCGGCGTGGCCAAGGTGTGTGGCCAGAAGATCGACCTGCGCAAAGTGGACATGCCTGTCTACTTGTACGGCTCACGCGAAGACCACATCGTGCCCATTGGTGGCGCCTATGCCTCGACCCATGTGTTCCCCGGCAAAAAGCGCTTTGTCATGGGTGCCTCCGGCCACATCGCGGGGGTGATCAACCCACCGGCCGCGAAAAAGCGTTGCTACTGGACCGGCAGTGAAACCACGTTCCCCAAAGATGCGGAGCAGTGGATTGCCAAAGCCAAAGAACACGCGGGCAGCTGGTGGCCTGATTGGGCCGCATGGCTCAAGACGCATGCAGGCAAACAAATTGCTGCACCGAAGACCTATGGCAAAGGCAAATACAAAGCCATCGAAAACGCGCCCGGCCGTTACGTCAAGGCACGAGCCAGCAACTAATTTCTCATTACTTCTCACAACATCAGGAGACCTCGTGGAAGACATCGTTATCGTTTCAGCAGCCCGCACCGCCGTGGGTAAGTTTGGGGGTTCATTGGCCAAAGTGGCTGCGACCGAGTTGGGGTCCATCGTGATCCGCGAAGCTTTGGCGCGTGCCAAGGTCGATCCCGCCTTGGTGGGTGAAGTGATCATGGGCCAAGTGTTGGCCGCAGGTGCCGGTCAAAACCCCGCACGCCAAGCCTTGATGAAGTCAGGCATTCCGAACGCCGTGCCGGCTTTGACGATCAACGCGGTGTGCGGCTCTGGCTTGAAGTCCGTCATGTTGGCTGCCCAAGCCGTGGCCTATGGCGACAGCGAGATCGTGGTGGCGGGTGGACAAGAAAACATGAGCGCTTCGGGCCACGTGTTGATGGGTTCGCGCGATGGCCAACGCATGGGCAACTGGAACATGGTCGACACCATGATCGTGGATGGTCTGTGGGACGTGTACAACCAGTACCACATGGGCATCACCGCTGAGAACGTGGCCAAGGCCCACCACATCAGCCGCGGGACGCAAGACGCTCTGGCGATGGCGAGCCAGCAAAAAGCATCAGCTGCGCAAGACGCAGGCAAGTTCAAAGACGAAATCGTGTCGGTATCGATCCCGCAACGCAAGGGCGACCCGCTCGAGTTCAACACCGACGAATACATCAACAAGAAAACCAATGCCGAGGCATTGGCTGGCTTGCGTCCTGCGTTCGACAAAGCAGGCACCGTGACGGCGGGTAACGCTTCCGGTATCAACGACGGTGCGGCGGCTGTGGTGGTGATGACTGCCAAGAAAGCGGCTGCCTTGGGCTTGAAGCCCTTGGCACGCATTGCCGCATTCGGCACCAGCGGCTTGGATCCCGCGTTGATGGGCATGGGCCCGGTATCTGCTTCGCGCAAAGCCTTGCAACGTGCTGGCTGGAAAGCCTCCGACATCGACTTGTTCGAACTCAACGAAGCCTTCGCTGCGCAAGCATGTGCGGTGAACAAAGAGCTCGACATCGACCCAGCCAAAGTCAACGTCAACGGTGGCGCCATTGCCATCGGTCACCCCATCGGCGCATCCGGCTGCCGCATCTTGGTCACGCTGTTGCACGAAATGCAACGACGCGATGCCAAGAAGGGCTTGGCCGCTCTGTGTATCGGTGGCGGTATGGGCGTGTCGTTGGCGCTCGAACGTTGATCCACTGGCTCACACACTTTAATTTTTTCATTCACTTACAACTCATAAATAAAGGAGACAAACATGAGCCAAAAAGTAGCGTACGTCACGGGTGGTATGGGTGGTATCGGTACCGCCATTTGCCAACGCCTTCACAAAGAAGGTTTCAAAGTCATCGCAGGCTGCGGCCCCACGCGTGATTTCAACAAGTGGTTGGACGAACAAAAAGCATTGGGTTACACCTTCTACGCGTCGGTCGGCAACGTCGGCGATTGGGATTCCACCGTGGCAGCTTTTGAAAAGTCCAAAGCCGAGCACGGCACGATCGACGTGTTGGTGAACAATGCCGGTATCACCAAGGACCGCATGTTCCTGAAAATGAGCCGCGAAGATTGGGATGCTGTGATCGAAACCAACCTGAACTCCATGTTCAACGTGACCAAGCAAGTGGTTGCCGACATGGTTGAAAAGGGCTGGGGCCGCATCATCAACATCTCTTCGGTGAACGGTGAAAAAGGTCAAGCCGGTCAAACCAACTACTCGGCTGCCAAGGCCGGTATGCATGGTTTCTCGATGGCCTTGGCGCAAGAGTTGGCCACCAAAGGCGTGACCGTGAACACGGTGTCACCAGGCTACATCGGCACCGACATGGTCAACGCCATTCGTCCGGATGTGCTCGAGAAAATCGTCGCGACCGTGCCAGTCAAGCGCCTGGGTAAGCCCAGCGAAATCGCGTCCATCATTGCTTGGTTGGCAGGCGAAGACGGCGGTTACACCACCGGTGCAGACTTCTCCGTCAACGGTGGTTTGCACATGGGTTAAGGCTTGGGCGCCACGTGCGCCTGGGTTCACACCTGTCAAAGCCGCAGCCTGTGCTGCGGCTTTTTTATGTCTGAATGAATTGAAGTTGAATTTAAATTCGACAACAAAAAAAGCCAAAGGTTCTCGCAGACCCCTTGGTGACAACATTAGGTAAAGCCCTAGTCTGTTTTGTCTTTCAACCGAAGTGCTTGCATCTATATTGCGCATCAGGAGAAATTGTTCTCCTCTCACCACTTTAAGGATGCCAAGATGCGAATCAAAAACGGTTTAATCGTGACAGCTGTTTCATTGTTGTTGGGGGGGGCGAGTGTCTCCGCTCATGCACAAAGTCAAGGTGTGAGTTCAAACGAGATCCTGATCGGCAGCATTCAAGATTTGTCAGGTCCCTTGGCAGGCTTCAGTAAAACGGCTGCGGCGGGAATGCAAATGCGTGTTGATGAAATCAATGCCAAGGGCGGCATTCATGGTCGCAAGCTCAAACTGATTGTTGAAGACTCCGCCTACAACCCAACCAAGGCGGTTCAAGTGGCCCAAAAGCTTGTCAACCAAGACAAGGTTTTTGTGGTGGCAGGTTCGATTGGTACGGTGGTGAACAACGCGGCCATGCCAGTGCAGTTTGAAAAGAACGTGATGAACTTTGCACCCCTCACTGGTGCACGTGACATGTTTGAACCTGTCAACAAATTGAAATTTGCGATTTTGGATGACTACTATGGCTCGATGAAAGAGCATGCTCCGCTGCTCTTCAAAAAGGTCAATGCGAAGAAGGCCTGCATCTTGCATCAAGACGATGAGTTTGGTTTAGAGGTTGCACGCGGTGTGACCGATGGGCTGAAATCCATCAATGTTCCCATCAGTGAGACCACCACTTACAAGCGAGGGGCCACTGATTTCTCCTCACAGATCTTGAAGTTAAAGAACGCCAATTGCGATTTCGTTGGCATGGGCACGTTGATTCGTGAAACGCCCGGTGCCATCGCAGAAGCACGCAAAACGGGTTTCAATCCAACATTCATGGGCTCGCTGGGCGCCTACACCGAACTCGTGCCGATGTTGGGCAAAGAGGCGGTGAACGGTTTTTACGCAGTCTATGCAGCAGCGATTCCATATGCCGATTCAAGCAATGAAAATGTTCGCACCTGGGCGGCCAACTACAAAACCAAAATCGGTTCTGACCCTCAGCTGTTCTCACTCTATGGGTACTGGATCATCGAGTTGCTCAGCAGAGGCTTAGAAAAAGCCGGAACCAATTTGACAACTGAGAGTTTGGTGAAAGCCCTCGAAACCATGGGGCCGCAAAACAATAACTTGGGTGTGCCCACGGTTCAATTCTCAGATAAGAACCATCTCGGTTCTAGTTTCTCTGCACTTGCACAAATTCAAAATGGCCGCTGGGTTGCGGTGAAGTAGTTCTTACTTCCTTGGTTGGCCAGGGACTTTTCGCTGAAGTCCCTGGCCAATGCTCTCTTTAACTTATGAATGAGCGCCATGTTGCAACTGATTTTTGGAGGCATTTCTCAGGGCTGCATTTACGGTCTCATTGCCCTTGGCTTTGTACTGATTTACAAGGCGACCGAGACCATTAGCTTTGCCCAAGGCGAGCTCATGATGGTGGGCGCGTTTGGTGCGCTGCTCTTAACCAAATCGCTTGGCTTTTCCTATGTCCTCGCGGTGTTGACCGCTGTGGTGGCATTGGCTGTGCTTGGCCTGTTGTTGGAGCGCATGGTCATTCGTCCCGTGCTAGGGCAAACCTCTCTGGCGATTGTGTTGATCACACTCGGTCTTGGCTATGTGGCGCGAGGCCTGATTGCCATGGTGCCCGATATTGGGACTGAGACACACACATTGCAAGTGCCATATGCAGGCCAGGTGCTCGATGTCGGAGGGGCTGTCATTTCGTATGACCACTTGATGGTCATTGGCTCAACGATTGCCGTGAGCTTGTTGCTGTACGTGATGTTTCGTTTCAGTAAAGTTGGCATCGCGATGCGAGCGACCTCTCAAAACCAGCTGGCCGCGCACTACATGGGCATCCCCGTCAAGCGAATCAACAGTTTGGTTTGGAGCATGGCTGCCGCACTGGCTTGTCTGGCAGGCATTTTGTTGGCCCCCATCACCTTCATCCACGTCAACATGGGTTTCATTGGCCTCAAAGCTTTACCCGCTGCAGTGGTGGGAGGTTTCACCAGTTTGCCGGGTGCTATTTTGGGCGGCATCATCATTGGATTGGTTGAAGCTTTCTCTGGTTTTTATTTGCCAGAGGGGTTCAAGGAGGTTTCCGCTTACGTTGTGATGCTCTTAGTTTTGCTCTTTTACCCAGAGGGATTGTTGGGTGAACGTACGCGCAAGAAAGTCTAAGCATGCGATTTATCTTTAAAACCAGCTACGCGCAAGATATCAATGTCGTGAAGCACGAGGGCCAGGCTTTTTGGTATGGCCTTTTGCTGTTGGGTTTGGTTTTGTGTCCGCTCGTCGTGAGCGAATTTTGGATGGCACAAGTCAACATCATCCTTATTTATTCGCTGGTGGGCTTTGGCACCATGATCCTCCTGGGCTACACCGGGCAGTTGTCATTTGGTCATGCCGCATTTTTTGGATTGGGAGCGTTTGTTCAAGCCTTTTTCACCAATCAAGGCTGGCCATTTTTCGCTGCACTGGTGATTTCTATTCTTGTGAACGTCATTCTTGGTGCGCTGATTGCACTTCCTGCGCTGCGTGTGAAGGGGATTTTTTTAGGTGTTGCCACACTGGCATTGGGCCTCATTGTGGAGGAGGTGTTTGTGAAGTGGGAGGCGTTTACAAATGGCACATCAGGCTTGCAAGTCAAACCTGCGCAGATCTTTGATTTAGTTTTCAACACCCAAGTTTCTTTTTTCTATCTGGTCCTCAGCATGGTGGTAGCAGCCACTTTGTTAACCATTAATTTGTTGCGAAGTGCGACGGGGCGGGCGTTCATTGCAATTCGTGATTCTGAGATATCCGCACAAAGCATGGGCATTCATGTCGGGCGTTACAAGATCATTGCGTTCATGCTTTCTGCTGGATTTACGGGTGTCGGCGGCGCCATGTATGCCCATTACTTGAGGTTCATTTCACCTGAGAACTTCAACTTATTTCTGTCGCTGGATTTTGTGTTGATGGTCATCATTGGCGGACTGGCCAGTATTCACGGTATTTTTTTTGGGGCCATTTTTATCATCGTGATGCCGCCACTCATTGCCAATCTGAAGGACTTTTTGCCAGTCTTTATGGCCAACGCAGCAGGTTTGCAAAACGTCATTTACGGTGTGATTCTGATTTGTTTTGTTTTGTTTGAGCCCATGGGTTTGTATGGCCGGTGGTTCAAGATTCGAACCTACTTCCAGGTGTTTCCTTTTTACCGAGATGGCATGTTCAAGCGACAAAAATCTTTTCAAAAATCTGACCGCCTGAAGTGAGCCAAGCATGATGCACGCATTGTTGAAGGTTCAAAACATCACCCGCCGTTTCGGCGGCTTGGTTGCGGTTGAGAATGTGAGCTTTGACGTTTTTCCAGGTGAGGTGCTGACCATCATCGGACCCAACGGAGCCGGTAAGTCCACGTTGTTCAACGTCATCAGCCGTATCTATCCGCAATCGGGAGGCCAGCTTTTTTTTGAAGGCGTGGACTTGGGTGGAGTCGAACCGCATCAAATTGCAAATTTGGGTATTGCACGCACGTTTCAAAATATCGAGCTTTTTGAGCACGCGACTGTTTTACAAAATTTGCTCATTGGGCATCACAGCTTGAATCGCACCAGCGTCTTGAGCAATCTCTTATTTCTAAATACGACACGCCAGGAAGAGCTCGCAGCCCGCGAACGAATCGAGGAAGTGATCGACTTTTTGGGCTTGCAAAAATACAGAGACAGCTATGTTTCTGGGCTGCCTTATGGCATCCGGAAAGTTGTTGAGTTGGGGCGTGCGCTCAGCATGAATCCCAAAGTGCTGCTTCTGGATGAGCCCTCTTCAGGATTGAATCCTGAAGAAACAGAAGACATGGCTTTTTGGATCAAGGACTTGGTCAATGACTTGGGCATCACCATTCTCATGGTCGAGCACGATATGTCTTTGGTCTCGCGTGTGTCCAGTCGTGTGGTTGCCATGAATCAAGGCCAAGTCATCGCCATTGGCACATCGGCTGAAGTGCAAAGTCACCCTGAGGTGATCAAGGCGTACCTTGGCGCAGAGGATGGAAATGACTGATATGCCCACGACCCAGCCTGCGTCAACGCTGTTGACATTGACCAACATCGAGAGCGCTTATGGCCCTGTGAAAGCGATTCGGGGCGTGAGTCTTGAAGTGAAGAAAGGTCAAATCGTCACCCTTCTTGGTTCAAACGGCGCCGGTAAAACGACTTTGCTGAAGACGATCTCTGGCATCATGGACCCCGTCAGAGGATCCGTTGAATTTGCCCAAGAAGACATCACCGGCATTGAATCATCGGACATCGTCAGAAAGGGCATCAGCCATGTGCCTGAGGGGAGGGAAGTGTTTCCCCTGCTGACGGTGTATGAAAACCTCATGATGGGCGCATACACCCGCAGCGATCGTGACGCCGTTGCGCGAGACTTGGCGCAAGCCTATCGATATTTCCCGATTCTGAAAGAACGCGAACAACAAGCGGCAGGCCTGCTGTCGGGTGGGCAGCAGCAAATGCTGGCGATTGCGAGAGCCCTGTTGGCCGATCCACAAATGATTTTGATGGACGAGCCGAGTCTGGGTTTGAGTCCGAAGTTAACCAAAGAAATATTTGAAATCATTCGCATGATCAATCGGGACAGTGGCCGGTCCATTCTCTTGGTCGAGCAGAACGCACGCATCGCATTGCAGACCGCTGATTTCGGTTACATCATGGAAAACGGGCGAATCGTGATGCAAGACACATGCGAGCGCTTGATGGAAAAAGATGACATTCAAGAGTTTTATCTGGGTATCAAGCAAGAGGGCGTTCGGGCAGAACGTAGGTGGAAAAAGAAGAAAACATGGCGCTGATTCATTGCCCCATCTCATCACAGCCTATCTGAAACGGGAGATCTCAGATGCGTTACCTTTGGCAAATTGAAGACGAATTTGCGCATGCAGCAAAAAATACATCGGCTCCGTTAGTGGGCGACACAGTTCAGGCCCTATTTTGGAACGCGGTTGAACTTCGGGCTCATGATGTTTGGTTGCGTCAAAAAGAATTGGGTATCTGGCGCGCGTGGACTTGGCATGAAACCGGCGAGATCGTCAAAGAAATCGCCATGGGCTTGAACGCCCTGGGCATGCAAGTGCAAGATCGGGTCTCCATATTGTCAAACACCCGCGCGGAGTGGGTTTGGAGTGATTTGGCAATTTTGAGCTTATGCGGCACTTCTGCGGGTATTTATCCCACGGACTCCGTGTCACAGGTGCACTACATCCTGAACGATAGCCAAAGCCGTTTTATATTTGTTGAAGACGAAGAGCAACTCGACAAGGTATTGGAGGTTTTGCCAGAGCTGCCCGGCTTGATCAAAGTCATCGTCTTTGATGACAAGGGCCTTCGTCATTTTGAGCATCCCAATGTGATGTCGCTGGAGGCGTTGCGCCAATTAGGCGCCAAGGCCTTGACCCAGGAGCCGCACCGCATCGAGGCCATCAGAAAAGCCGCATCGCCAGAGCACCTGGCGATTTTGGTGTACACCTCAGGCACGACCGGCAAACCCAAAGGTGCGATGCACCACCAAGCGGGACTGGTCTACGCCATTCGGGGGCACACCAGCATCATTGCGCAGACGCCGCAAGATGAACGGATGTGTTTTTTACCCCTGTGTCACATTGCTGAGCGCGTGGGCGGCGCGTTGGTGTCGATGTACACCGGGACAAAAATTAATTTTGTTGAAAACCCAGAAACCGTTCCTGAGAACATCCGAGAAATTTCGCCCACCATCATCTTGGCCGTTCCACGCGTGTGGGAGAAGTTTCAGTCGAGCGTGCATTTGTCGCTCAAGGAGTCGACCAAATTTGAGCAGCTGATGTATCACTGGGCCATTGGACTGGGGACGACGATTGCAGATCAGTTTTTAAATGGCCAACCCATACATCTTCACCAGCGCTTGGCTTATCGAGTCGCGCAATGGCTGGTTTTAGCGAATGTCCGCAAATCGTTGGGGATTGATAAAGCCCGTTTTTTGTTGAGTGGCGCAGCCCCCATTTCGCCCAAGATTTTGCGCTGGTTCTTTGCATTGGGCGTGCCGATGTTTGAGGTTTGGGGCATGACCGAAACCTGCGGCGGTTCGTCCGCCAATTACCCTGGTTTTATCAAACTGGGCTCGATTGGTGTACCGTCACCACACAATGAAATGAAGTTGGATCCTGAGACCGGTGAAATCTTAATCAGAGGCCCCAATATCTTTTCGGGTTATCTCAACCTGCCTGACAAAACCCAAGAAGTGTTTGACGCCGAGGGGTGGATGCACACAGGGGATGTGGGCACGCGAGACGCGAATGGCTTCTTCACGATCACAGATCGCATGAAGGACATCATCATCACAGCGGGTGGGAAAAATATCACCCCCAGTGAGCTTGAGAACGAATTGAAAGCGTCACCCTACATCACGGATGCCGTCATTGTGGGCGACCGATTGCCGTATCTCACTGCCATCATCATGGTCGACCATGACAACGTGGAGCAGTACGCCCAGTCGCGTGACATTGGCTTTACCAATTATGAAAGCCTGACCCAGGCGCCAGAGATCAAGTCGTTGATCCAGTCAGAAGTTGATCTGGTCAATCAAAAATTTGCACGCGTCGAGCAAATCAAAAAGTTCTTTTTGTTAAGTAAAAAGCTAAGCCCCGAGGACGAAGAGGTCACGCCGACCATGAAACTCAAGCGCAAGCTGGTGATTGAAAAGTATGACAGCCTGATCAAGGCAATGTACGCTGAGCACGCTTGAGGCAGTCGATCACTTCCGGGGTGAGTGAAAAGCCCGCACCGTAGCGCACGGCCAATTCAGCGCAGCGTGTGGCGAACGCGTCCACACCCTGGGCGTAGATGAATTGCAGCGCACCCCCGGTCCAAGCCGGAAAGCCAATGCCGAAAATCGAACCAATGTTGCCGTCATGCACCGACGTCAGCACACCTTCTTGCAGGCAGCGAGCGGTCTCTACCGCTTGGCGGTACAACAGGCGGTCTTTGACGTCTTGCGGGTTGAAGACGGCATCCGATTTTTCAAATCGGTTCTTCAGTTCGGGCCACAGCATTTTTTTCTGGCCCGCCGGGTAGTCGTAAAAACCGCCCCCTGCAGCGCGACCGGGGCGCTTGAGCTCTTTCACCATGTGCTCCACAAGCAGCTCACCGGGTGTTGCGGTGTAGCTTTTCCCTTCCTTGGCCAAGTCTTCACGGGTCTGGTCGAGCACATGCACCGACAGCGACAGCGCTGTTTCATCCAACACCGCCAGCGGGCCGACAGGCATGCCCACCTGCATGGCGAGGTTTTCAATCACGGGGGCGGGGATACCTTCGCCCAACATGGCCGCGCCTTCCATGACGTACGTGCCAAAGGTTCGGCTGGTGTAAAAACCCCGCGAGTCATTCACCACAATCGGCAACTTGCCCAGTGCCTGTACATAATCGTAGGCACGGGCGATGGTGTCATCGTCAGTTTGCGCACCGCGAATGATCTCCACCAACTTCATCTTGTCTACCGGGCTGAAGAAGTGGATGCCCACAAATTTGTGCGCATGGGCGCTGGCCTTGGCCAGTCCGCTGATGGGCAAGGTGGAAGTGTTGCTGGCAAAGAAGCCGTCTGGCGCCAACATGGGCTCCGCCTCTTGCGTGACCCTAGCCTTGAGTTCGCGGTTTTCAAACACCGCTTCAATGATCAGGTCACAGCCCTTCAGGTCTGCGGTGTGGGTGGTGGTTTCGATCAGTGACAACAGGGCTTGTTGCTTCTCAGCCGTCATGCGGCCTTTGTCCACGCGTTGTTGGGTGAGCTTCTGGCTGTAGGCTTTGCCTTTTTCGGCGGCCTCGGTACTCACGTCTTTGAGCACGGTGGCAATGCCGCGACTGGCCTGCGCATAGGCAATGCCCGCGCCCATCATGCCTGCGCCCAGAATGCCCACCCTCTGTGGCTTGTAACTTGGCACAGCCTTGGGTCGACTCTGTCCACCCTTGATGCTGTTCATGTTGAAGAAGAAGGTGTTGATCATGTTGCGCGCCACCTGGCTGGTCATGAGGCCCGCGAGGTAACGGCTTTCGATGCGCATGGCGGTGTCAAAGTCCACCATCGCACCTTCGACCATGGCCGCCAGCGCCGCTTCGGGGGCGGGGTAGAGGCCGCGTGTTTTCTGCTTGAGCACGGCTGGAGCCACGCTCAGCATGCCCGCGATCTTGGGGGTGCTGGGCGTGCCCCCCGGCATTTTGTAATCCTTGCGGTCCCACACATGCTGGGCGGCTTCGGGCTGTCCTTGTGCGGCAGCGATGTAGGCCACGGCATGCGTGTGCAGCTGTTCGTCGCTGTCCACCAGAGCATGCACCAAACCTAACTGGTGTGCCTCTTCGGGACCAAACAATTTGCTCTCAAGCACATAAGGTTGCGCGGCCAGCAGACCCAGAATGCGGGTCATCTTGGTGATGCCTCCTCCACCGGGAATCAGCCCCAGGGTGATTTCAGGCAGACCGAATTGGGTTTTGGGGTTGCGCGTCGCGATGCGATGGTGCCCGACCAATGCCACCTCCCAACCGCCGCCGAAGGCAGACCCATTCAAGCACGTGACCACCGGAACACCCAGTGTTTCGAGCGTGCGAAAACATTGTTTGATGCGTTCAATTTCTGCAAAGACACGCGGGCCATCCGAGTCTTGGGAGCGCATCACGTCTTTGAGGTCCGCGCCTGCAAAGAAGGTGGACTTGGCCGAAGCCAAGACGATGCCTTTCAGGGCCGCCCTGTCATTCAGCACCTGTTGCGTGACTTGCACCAAGTCGTCTTGCCATTGCCGGCACATGGTGTTGACGGGCGAGCCTTGCTCATCAAAGGTGAGGGTGGCGATGCCGTCCGTCAGTTCGTAGCGCAGTGTGGTCAATTTCATGTTTGTGTCTCTCCGATCAAACGCGTTCAACGATGGTGGCGATCCCCATGCCGCCGCCGACACACAACGTGGCCATGCCGTAACGCAGCTTGCGGCGGTGCAACTCGTCGATCAGGATGCCCAGGATCATCGCGCCCGTGGCTCCTAGCGGGTGGCCCATGGCAATGGCCCCGCCGTTCACATTGACCTTGTCATGCGGGACGTGTAGCTCTTGCATGAACTTCATCGGCACAGCGGCAAAGGCTTCGTTGATCTCAAACAAATCGATTTGGTCAACCGTCAAGCCGGCCTTCGCCAGCGCCTTGCGCGCTGCAGGCATAGGGCCGGTAAGCATGATGGTGGGGTCAGCGCCAGACAAAGCCGCCGAGACGATTCGTGCACGTGGCGTCAGGTGGTGCGTTTTGCCTGCGGCTTCCGAACCAATCAACACGGCTGCCGCACCGTCCACGATGCCCGATGAGTTGCCAGCGTGGTGCACATGGTGGATGCGTTCGACCTGCGGGTAGCGCTGCAAGGCCACCGCGTCAAAGCCCATCGCGCCCAGTTGCTCAAACGACGCCTTCAGGCCTCCCAGGGTTGCCAACGTGGTGTCAGGCTTGATGAATTCGTCATGCGCCAAGATGACCTGGCCCAGCTTGTCTTTCACCGGAACGATCGAACCCTCAAAGTAACCTGCCGCACGCGCGGCGGCGGCGCGCTGTTGCGACGTGACGGCATAAGCATCGACATCTTCACGACGAAAGCCGCTCATCGTGGCGATCAGGTCGGCACCGATGCCTTGGGGCACAAACAGGGTGGCGCTGTTGGTTTCGGGGTCTTGCGCCCAGGCGCCACCATCTGAACCAATGGGCACGCGGCTCATGCTC
>JACCDG011114081.1_pt1 | contig 14498 bp, 18 predicted proteins | sample 7442471 | NCBI WGS metagenome assembly JACCDG01 (sample SAMN15323444, study PRJNA562643) | freshwater metagenome | isolation source: river surface water | place: USA:Blue River Watershed | collected 2017-08-17
ACAGTTAATCCATGTACACGCTCCATAATAATATAATAATCCTCTGGAGCAGGCTGTGGAACTTGATTAATATTTGTATCATGTATTTTCGGCGATATTCCTAATGCCGCGCCAATCTGATGCAGCCTCAATTCATTCTGCGCTTTTGCAGTTGTTATATCTATTCCAAAATATTTAATAATTCTATCTGGATATCCAGAAACATCATATACTCTCTTTCCGTAAAATAGTGGGACATTCATATTGTATAGTTATAAATACATAATATATATATCATATTCAAATTTAATATATTAATAAGATATAAAAATTTGAAACCATATATTATATCTTGAGAGTAAACATCTAATATACTATATATCTAAACCATACATCAAAATGGATTCTATTCTAAATCTAATCAATAAGTCAACACTTTCAAATGACGATTACAACAAAATTATAACACTTTGTAATACCCTGAAACAAACAAGGACTAAAAATTATTTAATTCAAAAAGCAAATAATCAAATATCTTCAATTGAGTGTGATGATGAGATAATAACATCTTTTGTTAAAGGATTTAGCTGCACTAAAATAGATATTGATATTGACTATAATAGAAATGACGAGTATACTTATGGTATGTATACTATGTATTTTAATCATACTAATGGGAAAAAGTATAGAATTGAATATGAGCAAGATTATACTTATATCAAATCGAATGGCGATTATGCGCAATCTTTAATGCTAATTTTATATATTGATGACTATGACTTTTATCCAAAGGAAATGCAGTACGGTCTTGAATGGACGAAAGATCAAGCACATATATTTATCCACAAAGTAATTCCACATCTTCTACGTACTTTTAATAAAAACCACATTAATCTAGAAGATTATGATGAATCCATCTATGATTGTACACCAGGCCATGATTACATTAAGAGACATAAATAAATTAATACATCAAAATAATAGACACATTCTCATCTAATGAAACAGAATGTACTCCACTCATCGTCATCCATACATTCATATTTATCTATAGTCAGTACATCCGCAACAGGAGATGCTAGAAATTCTTCCATAGCATTCGCATAATTTTCTGCAAACATGGCAAATCTATATCTTTTTTCTAGACCAGTTTCATATGATATTGAATGACGCCGCATCCATTGATTAAATGCATCTTGAAAAAATGTGGCGGATGAGAAAGCCGCAGAAAATAGCAAGGTAGACAATAAAAATTTCATATAGATGTACATATATAATATTTTTTTAGGATCAACACATATTAGAATACTATTGCAGATGTTACAGGAGAAGACTCTTTCTTGACCCTTGGACGAAGTGCATAATCTGACACTACTTCAACACGATCACGGGCTTTCAATCTTGAATATGACATTGTATTCCATCCCCACGTATCTAAATAAGGAATTTCGCATCTATATGTCATACATACTTTTTCCAATTCTTTGTTAATAAACTCACAAAGAGGCTTATATTTATCTAGGATATCATTCAAATACTTTTTCTTTTCATCATTATTTGTATATTTGCGAACTTCCTCAATATTAATCTCCATTAGAATGTCTGTTGCTAGTGCAACATATGTCTCTAAAATAGGTCGAATCGCTCTCTTTGTTTCATCAGTATCATACATCTCTCCAATACACTGTTGTACATCCTCTTTTGTCTGCATATTCAATAGATATTCAACTCTCAAACGCAAGTAATCACCCTCTGGTCTTGTAGGATTATAAGTTTCATATTCTACTTCACGAACATGTATAATATGTTGATATATCTTATTAATTCTACTTTCTATATCATATGGATTATAATAATATGGGTGTGTGTAATCTCTAACAAAACTTGCTCGAATATTCTGTATTAATACATTCGCCTGAGGAAGTTCACCACATCCAACAATTTCTAGTGGCCTTATACGAATACTATGTGGGTTGTTACGCATGAACTCGAAATAATGAGGATTGTGAATTGTACCACTTTTAATGATAGTTAGTGTAGACCAACTAAATGGTGTATTACATGCAGTACACCACATTTGATCACATCCAAATGACTTCGAAATCATTTCACCACACTTTGGGCACGGTTTTGAATCCTTCATTAACAGTGCAACAGTATCAACATCATCCTTCTTACACTTATGTTTTTCATCCTTTTTATGGGGCTGCATACAACGAATACATGTATATCTATCACAGAGACCACACATATATATCTTTTTTTCTATTACAGATTCTGAACCAGCACCAGCTCCAGCACCCTCTACAACATCATCCACAACAACTTCATTCAAGAATCCTTTACAGTTATCCACAGGGCATTTGCGAACAACCTTCTTATTCTTCACTAGCTCAGCAGGATCCATACCAAAGATACCAGTAATAATAGCACCATTTGTTACAGCTCCCTTGGTCTTTGCAGCAGCAATTGCCTCCTGTGTTGCTGGTAAATAGGACTCCTGTTGAGCCCATAGTAGCTCAGCACGATGCACACTATATTTATTTTTAATGAATGAGAAGGAGAGTTCATCATGCAAGAATGTATTCGACCACCCCACACGACAGGAAGGACAATGGGGTTCTTCAATGATCATCATAAGATATTTCTGGACACACTCGGCACATGCAGATTCATCGCAGCCGCGGCAAACAATCTGTCGACGCTTGACAGCTGTGTATGGTTCACAGCAAATAGGGCAATCCATCTTTGACACGCGTATAATACCTTTAATAACTCGATTTCTTCCTTTGTCAAGGAAGAAACGGCGGTCTTGCGAATGCAAGACTCGAATACATTGCCCTCATGCACTCCCTTCAGTTTCAATTTTTTTACCTTATAGACTTTAAAATCTGGCTACTAATGCAATATAAGATGACAGCAGCAGTATCACAACGCCCTACATGGGATGATTATTTCAAGGAGATTGTGCAGGTTACTGCAAAACGTAGTCCATGTGAGCGACTCCACGTCGGCTGCATACTTATTCGAGATAATCGTATAATCAGTCAAGGATATAATGGATTCCTACCAGGATGCGAACATCGTTCAATTATCCGCGATGGACATGAACAAGCCACTGTACATGCAGAACAGAATGCAATTGCTGACTGTGCACGTCGCGGAACAAGCTGTGAAGGATGTACTGCATATATTACGCATTATCCCTGTATAATATGCTGTCGCATACTATTCGCAGCCGGCATAACCTCCATTAAATACATACATGATTATAAAAACGACCCGTTGGTCCACGTTTTGTCAGAACAAATGGGCGCTTCAATTACTAAAATATGATGCTGTTGTCAAAAGACGAAAAATTGAAAACCGATGTGCCATGAACAAACAATACAAACTCTACATAATCAGTGAACGCGTTTACTAAAATGTCCATCATTACACCAGATATGATTCACATCCGCAAAAACAACATTCCATTCATCTATATAAAATCATTCGCAAATATTTGCACAAGATTCTATAATAAATACATCAAATTCAATAACGATGAAGAGTTGAATAGTACCGCAATAAATGTATGGTATCATGGGCTTCCTTGTTGGATATTTGTATTATATCTTGAAAAAGTTATACTAGACCCCATTACTACATCAATCATTCTTGATATAGATCGTACAAACATCCAAAATATCGTTGAATTCTTTCATTCACTATATAATCATGTTTTAGAGAAGGTAGATTATAATGAAACTACTCTACAAAATCCTACAGTATATGAAGCGAGTGAAAAATATATCACAGATAAATATACAGAATATGCTGAATCTAAGAAAGAACATTGTATATATAGCGGAACAAAATCACTTAATAGAATATATGAGTATAATCCATATCACCCGCGTTTGAATTTTATTCATGTTTTATATAGCAGAAAACGTAATACAATGATGAAAGTGCATGCTTCATTTAGTACTGATAGGTATAACATTGATAAATATAATGCAAAAAAAGAGGAACTTCTTAAGAAAATATTTGCACAACACGGACTTCCTGAACCTACATTAAAAAAATACACAAACTGGATCGAATCTGGATGGGGACTTAGTATTCACGATAGATGGTCATTAAATAGATATGAACTTATGACAGTATATGCAAAATTAGTAAAAGATCCGAAATATAATTATGAGAAAGATCTAAATCGTAAAATGGATGAAGATTATGACAATTATGATCTTGGGGATCCGTATAAAATGAATAAAGATTATGATGAGGACAACGACAAAGACATCAATAACTCTTTTCAGAGCAACGGTACTACGAATGTAGCACTCGATGAAGAAGTTGCCAACTTCAATATTAATCTATAATGATATCGATTATCTCCAAATCATTATATATATTAGCGCAAAATAAATTACAAAAATACCACACAATTTTTTATTGGATTGCAGCAGCTGACACAATCTCCATTAAATACACATAATTATAAATATGATCTATTGGTACCCGTTTTGACAGAACAAATGCGCGCTTCAATTACTAAAATATGATGCCGCCTTCATACCCAAGAAAAATTGAAATCATGAGTCCCTCCAAACATATTACACACTTCCATAATATACTATAATATCATCACCGCGTGCAAACATGTCCATCATCACTGCGGATATGATCCAGATTCGTAAAAATGGTGTACCCTTCGTATATAAAAAAACATTCAATAAAATCAACAATACGTTTTATAATAAATACGTCAATAATCATGACGATGATGAAGAGATTAATACATCCGCAATTAATGTATGGTATCATGGACTTCCTTATTACAAATTTGTATTATATGTTGAAAAAGTTGTACTGCATCCTCTTACCAAATTAATAATTCTTGATTCAGATCGTACAGAAATAAAAAATCTTGTAGAATTCTTTCATTCTCTATACAACCATATTTTGGAGAAAGTAGAATATAATGAAACTACTTTAAAGATACCTGATGTGTATGAAGCTAGTGCAAAGTATACAATAGATAAGTATGTAGAATATATTCGATATAAAAATGTATCATTATATACGCATATTACTTCTGATGTAAGAGATTCGCATTTAATACATTATTACGCACAATATTACACTACTCTTCAAGCCTTATATGATAGAAAGCGCGAATCATTCACACAATTCAATGGAGAAGGATACAATGCAACAAAAGAGAAACTTCTCAAGAAGATCTTTGCAAATCATAAACTCCCTACACCCACTCTACAACAATACAATGACTGGCTCTCATCTGAACAAGGACTTGATATCCAAGATAGATGGACATTAGATAGATATGAACTTATGACTATATACGCGCATTCCATCAAAGACCCTAAGTATAATGTTGATAAATATATGGAAAAATATATAAATGCAAGCTTTGATGGGGATTACGTCGATGATGAAGATGAAGAAGATGAAGATGAAGACAGCAACAATGATATCGAAGATGAAGATGTTGCCAACTTCAATATTAATATATAATGATACCAATCACTTGTAATCATTATATATTAGCGCAAATAAATCACAAATACCACAAAATTTTTATTGGAAATACAGCATTTTAAAAAATATTATGATATAAGATAGTATATCATAAATGTATACAAAAGAATATTATTTATCACTTATTTCAACAACTATTTCAACACAAATATATATTCCTTTGAATCTTTTAACAGATAATAGTATACTAGAACTTATCATTAAATATAAATGGAAAATTAATATATCAGATTATAATTGGGCAACTCTTGTCAAGTCTTAAATATCCAGCATTTTTATTCGGATTATATTCCCTTCCCACATACATATACAGCTTCTCCCTCCGTTAACTTATTAAGCAACAAAGGAACACCATGGAAGTTCGTCGCCTGTGGGCCAAACACCGTATTATGCAATACAAATGACACTAAACCTAGCCCAGCACCTGCACCAAGTGACATAAATAGATTCCCCATAGTAATGCATCCATATGATAATAAACCAAATATGAATGTTGCCATTATCACAATAATAAGAGATATCGATGTAGGTATACGTGATTGCCAACTCTCTCCAAGAGCATCAAATGTATCTAATTTATATATCATGGCCGTCACCAAATACGTCGCAACACCTGTCAGCAGCGCAACTGTGTAATGCGGTATTCCTCCTGCAGCTGCTGCACCAAATGACATTGCACCTGCCAACGCAGCCAAACTACCTGTCTCTGGAAATCCCTGTCGACAGGACTGCTGTACAGTTGCCATCAAATCAGGACGTATCATACGTATCATACCACCCATTAATCTGCAACCGACTGTTATTTCTATAATTGTTAATAGAAGGATAGCAAGCGGTAATGACTGCGTTAAAAATGAAAGTATGCCTGTACCATACAGTAATGCATCGGGGGTTATACGTGCTGATTCACTTACTACAGGTACTATAGTCTCCCTAATAATCGCCGAAATCTGTTTGAAAGTATCGTCCATTCTTCAACCTTATAAACTTAAATAATACACACAATTGTTTATTGAGAAGCACAACATTCTTACTATAAATTATACATCATGGGTATCCCTTCATATTATCGTAAACTCGTCGGCAGTGTTGGTGGTCTACTATATAAATCAAAACCTGGTACCGTCGTTGCATCAGGCGTTGGACACTTCCTAATGGACTTCAACTGTCTCATTTATCATGTACTTCGTGATCCTTCACGCGCTGCATGGCCGCCTACAGAAGATGAACAGGATCAATGGACACAACGACTCTATGATGATATTGTACGATATACAATGCGTGTCATTAAAAGTGTCGGTGCAGAACGAGTATTTATCGCAGTAGATGGTGTTGTACCAATGGCAAAGATTCGTCAACAACGTATGCGCCGTTTCAGATCTGCTGCGGCGGCCACATCACAGACATCACCCGCATTCGATTCCAATGCAATCACTCCAGGTACACAGTTTATGCGGGGACTTCGCACAGCACTCGAAGAAATGATTAGCGATGAAGGCAAACAGGGTCGCTGGATTCTCAGTTCAGCCGATGAACCAGGTGAAGGTGAACATAAAGTCCTACAATACCTCCGCGAACTAGAGGAACCGTCTGATAAACCCTACGTTGTATACGGTCTCGATGGTGATCTCATTGTATTACTCCTATGGACACAAGCACTCGGTATAACAGGCTCCACGCCCATATGGCTCTATCGTGAAGATATGGAAAATGGAGAAGTAGTACGTGATGATAAAGGCAAAGAACAGTATTGTTGGTTCTCCATTGATCGTCTACGTTCCCATTTAACGGATTCAGAGGGCATCATCATGGAAGATTATTGTGCAGCAATGATGCTTCTCGGTAATGATTTTCTCCCTACATCACTTACATTCAAAATCAAGGATGGAGGACATAATTTCCTACTTGGATGGCTCAAAACCGCTGCAGAACGTGGAGAACGATTCATCCGCGATACAAATACTATTAATGTAGGACCCTGGCGTCGCCTATTCAAACAGCTCGCAGCAGTGGAAGAACAGCGATTCTTGGAGGCCATACAAAAGAAGTGGCGTACTGTTGCACGAAACGCCGAAGAAGAACTCCCACTTCAATGGCGCGAAGAAAAAATCTTCCTCGCAAATCCAGATGATCCTGCTGCTGAACTCTATTTGAAGAAGAACTGGCGTAACATATATGCACAAACAGCATTCTTTGCAGCACCAGGAGCAGAAACAGTTGCCATAAAACAGGCAGCAGCCGCGTACTTCGCATCCATGGCATGGATTGTACAATATTACACAGGTGCAGCGACAGCAATGGATTGGTCTTATTCATGGCTCCTACCACCACTTTGGGCAAATCTATTAGAAGAATTTCCAGAGACCGTGGCCGCCCCATTAATACAGGGCCAGCCGCCCCTACAGCCAATTGAACAGCTTGCACTCGTTTTGCCAGCAGCCAGTTGGCAACTCATCGATAAAAACAGCAGACAGTCACAGTTTATAAAAGCAGCACCTGAATTCTTCCCAGCTCATTTTGAATTGGAAAGTATAGGTCGCAGGTATACTTGGGAAGCTGAAGCAAAAATACCAATACCTACTATTAATCAATTACGTGCAATTCTAGAATCTGAATAATATTATACAAGTTCTAGATATATTTATATAATAAATTATAAGATATTATATAAATATCATACGTTTTTCATATCAATTATGAACAATAAATTTGGACTGACATATGTACTATTTAATCTTTATACTTATTTTCATTTATAATTTCTTGAAGGCGTGTATTATATGTATTTGCATATTTTGGGTTGATACCTGTACTAACATAGACACATAAGTCACGGTTAATAACTTCAATCACTAGCTTACACAGAAGATCCCATCGCTCAGTTTTATCCATAGCAACAATAGATGTTTCTGTTTCAAGAGTTAGACCCTCTCTTTCAACAATAACATAAAATGCACGAATTGCATCTACAACAGCCACTTCGTGATCTTTTATGATGGCAATGCGTTCTATAAGCTTTCTATATGCTGCATGAAACGATGCTCTGCTTTCATTTGCTCGCTCTTTAACACTCGTTTGTCTCATTGTGCTATCATTATCATCTTTATACAAATTAGATGAAGACATTATATATTTAAAATATAATATTATACTTTAAATATATGTAATAGTCCCCCCTAATCAATTTTTAGATAGATCTATAGTTATGTATTTATATTTAAAGTATTATGCCTGCAAAAAATTGAAACCGTAAAAATAGCATAACCCGATTATATTACTTTTCAAACATAGTTATATTGCGTACAAGATGCCTCGTACATTCTCTTACAAAGATGGTTCAATCCACAATCACAAGATGGCTCAGAAGTTCATGTATCATACATACAATGAAGATACATATACACAACAATCCTTCAAAATCACTAATGGATCAGAACGTGCCTGGAAAAAACTCAATAAGATCGAACTAATGGAGATTCCTTGGATGGAGGAAGTCATTAATAGCAAAGGTGCTAAACTCTTCATTGATGATTGTTTGGGATTTGACATCAAGGAAGTTGATGATGATGGATGTATATATCTCATGACGAATGGTATGCTTCAAATTCATAAGAATAGTATCAAACCCAGTCGTTTTCGACTAATAGAATTTTATCGCAATGAAAAGAATATATGGACACCAGATTATCCACGTGATATTCGATGTGCAACTGTTAGTACCAATTTTGGTACCCTCTCTGATGGATTCAGAGTATTTGTAGATGGTCCCAAGAAGTACTACTATGAAAAAGATGGAACACCTGCAAACTTTGTTTGTCCATTTGAAGAAAACTGCTTTGGTTACTGCTGTTCAGATGATTACTAATTACGTGCAATTCTAGAACTTTATTTCTAGAACTTGTATAATCCAATATATCTACCCAGACAAACTTGAAACTCGACCAGAAATATCAGCAATAACATAGCATACAGCACACTATTCATTTTTTCTTTAAGTATAATGAAATATATAATATATGTCATACAGTGTATAATGATCGCATTTAATTTATCACTGAATGACACGACATGTATAATATTCAAATAACGGGTGAGACCTACTTGCGCAAGTTCAAGTGCCGCGGTAACTACAATAAATATCAAAGGAGACCACAACACATAATAAGCAGTAGTATAGAATATACAAATACTTATTATATTTGAGAGAATGAGAGACAACATTTTGTACGAGATACGATGCTAATTATGAAAGAATACCTATCAAATTTATAAAACAATATAAAGCAATATTATAATAATGTTATTAGATTAAGATGTATGTTCGTCTTGAATTTGAAGATGAAAATAGTGATAGTAAATTAGAAACACATTATAGACTAACAGGTAATCCGAGTGGTACATGTTTAACTTCTCTTAATTCTCGCTGGTTAACATCAAAAGATATGCACGAGAAAAATAAGAATGTATATTTTTGGTATCTAGATGAAGCCGTTCTTACTCGATATTATTTTGGTGAAAATGCGCTTATTTATATTCGTAACATGCCAGGTGTAAAATCACTTACCGTTCTTTCAGAAGAAGAAGATATTGAATCGAATTTATATAAATATATTTAATTAAAAACAAATTGACTGTATAGTCATCTGATAGATTTATAATACCATATACATTTTATAATATGGATACAGTTAAAGTACATCCTGATTCTTCATTTGATTGGGATAAGGTTGCTAAATCTATAAAAAACATGATTAGAATTCCAGGTCATGTACCTGATACAAATTGGGGTGATAAATCAATACATCGTAAAATGGCGTCACTGTATAAATGTTCTGAACTTCTTGCTGCAAAATATTCTATAGAGCATGCAGAACATGTAACTCCTCCTCGTCGCTCTTCACGTCTTACTGTAAAAGATGCTATATGACAAAACCTACAAAACCTATTACTGTAGCAACTATATTTCCTGCGCCTATTTCTAAACCAAAATAACAAATAAATATTGCAGATATATTTTCTGGAAAACATAATTATAAATAAATTAAAGCGTGTGCTATAGTATTAGAAAAGTAATTACAATTTTTATTAATAAATAACTATTAATAAAAATTGAATCTATGATTTTGATAAAAGGGAGTACATCAATAATAGAAGTGCAGCATTAACAATGGAGTCAAAGGATACACGTGTCCGTTATGCAAAGGGTGGTTCATCCACATGTGGAAAGACCATTCGGCGAGGATACCAAATGCACCCAGAGCCTTATAACTCAACCTATTTGGGTGGAGTTATTCGGCGTAGCAAAGATCTTCGGCCAACTGACAATTCTCGTCATCAACTTAATAAGGCCATTTACTGCAATATATGCAATTCGCGTGTTTGCAGAGCAGATGATCCTGACAGACTACGTAAGAAAAAGATAATTGATATGTCAGATGATTTTGTTATTCGATAACACTATACAAATGATAATAGAAGATACATGTCCGTTATTCTAAGTATAGCGTTGACATAGTTACAATTTTTCTTGACAATAAAAAATTGACAAACAAACAAACAATATATTTTGTAAGATATATACAATTACTACTTACAGAATATCATGATTTCGATACATCAACGTCGCTCTGCGCGTCTTGCCGCAAAACCCAAAAAATCATACAAAATGGAAGATACTTATGATAGTGAAAGTGAAAGTGAAAGTATTCCTGATGCAGGTCAAATAGATGATATTAATGATAGTGATTATAAAGGATCGCCTCAAAAGTGGTCAGAAGAAACGGAAAAATTATATATAATGCCATTGTTCAGAGAGAAGTTAAAAAAGTATAATCCAACAGAAGAAGAATTGAACAACATTGTACAGATCTTTGAAAAATGGTTTGATGTAAATAAAGACGATCAGACTATTTACGATTATTATTCAACTGATAATATTGGATGTTGGGAACATACATTTGATACAACATGTCAAAATTGTAAAATAATAGGAAAGACCAGACGAACAATGTGTTCTATAGTAAATGATTATATTAATAGAAATAAACATGTATATGAACGTAGAGGTATTGATATTCCTTCAAAATCGTTTGATAATAATGTCTTATTAGAGGTAATCTTTATGGTAGAATTTAGAACTAATCTGAAAAGAGAATTGGAAAAGATAGGTTTAGAATATGATGAAAGGTTATTTACTGGATTTCTGAAGTGGTATAATAATCCTGCAAACAAAGATAAACTATACTTCAGTCATAGGTGGTCACCAGATACTTTACATTATAAACAAAAGGCGACTATCGTAAAGATGTACATCAAAACAATTCCCAAGAAAATTATATTCTAACTATAATTATATCATACATCTAATAAAAAATATATATTAATACATTTTTATTAGATGTATGATATCAAAAAATTGAAAACATGCAGCTTCTCGTAAGTATTGTATACTCTTGTGCATTTGTGTTATACAATGGCATTCACTGATAAGCAGATCGATACTCTCGTACACATCTTGTGCGATATGAGCGATGCTCTATATGATTCTGTATGGGCAGATAGTGTTCGATGCACTATTATGGGGAATGTTGGTGCATTCTACAATTTCTGTAATGAACTGCAGAGAACATATACAGAAGAAGATGGATATATTAATGAAGATGAAACGATCAATGTACTTATTGCACATGATTCACCTGTTGTGGATGATGTACCGTACTGGAATGCACGTGTCTTAACGGAGGTCATGGAACAAGTACTACAATACACAGTTACAGTAAAGTACAAACAGACAGGAACAGTTCTTCTTACTAGCAGTCAGGTTAGTGCAATCCTGGATGAACGATTTGCACAGGTAGCAACTCAGACGGTATCCTTTACTCTCAATGAAAAAACACATACAGCAACATATTTTGTAGAGGGTTGTATTACACTCCCTTCTCTGGAGAAATCCGTTAAGGAATGTATTGATGGTTCAATTAAACCATTCACATGTCTAGACACAGCACTCACATTTACTTCTACTGTTCATGATGGGTGGTATGAAGAGGATAATACATTGTATGATCTTAAGCAGCATCTTCTCAAGGAACGTGCAGAAATCCGTGAGAAAATGCAGAAACAACTAGAAGAAGCAGAGATGGATGCATATGATAGACAGTGTGATAATAATACTAGTATCTGGAATATGTTTGATAAAATGTGGAAAGATATGGAAACTGCAAAGTAGTGTTTGTGCTATATGTATATAGTATAGTCTATTAAGAAAAATATAATATAGTTTTTGCTGTTTGCTGTTTGCTGTTTGCTGTTTGCTGTTTGCTGTTTGCTGTTTGCTGTTTGCTGTGTTATCCAAATTGCTTCACGAAACCGCAGCATCCACACAGATAGGTTGTGTTACCGAAGACACGCTCTCCATCTGCTGCACGTAGGAAGAATGAAGTTTCCTTGTTTTTGCAGTTGCACCATACAAGTTTGGAGTACAGTATATCTATTGCGGATTTTGTATTCTTTCCATCCTTACAATAGAAGCACGGCATTTCACTGGTTTCTGTTGATTCGCCTTCCAGGCTGATTGTAGTTATGGTGGATTTCATGACTTTTGTGCCACCGCAACCTGTGCAGTTGGTAGGCGCTGGTGTTGTTAGGGCAAGACGCTGCGCTGATCGCATTGCACGCTTGTGTGCATAGTACGCAGTAAAACCAGTGGTGACAGACGCCATTTTCAAAGAAGGGTGATAATACTGTATATGCTGCATGCGGTTTCAATTTTTTTGTTATTGATATTAGTTATTATATAGTCCATACAATTTGATACAGATTATAATAGTTATATGTAAATATAACTAAAATTTGAAATAAAATAGCAGTATATTCCTTTAAGTAGCCTTGCGTTAATAAGACTTTCTTTTCGGATATTCTAAATATGCTGCCCTCTTCAAATGAATTATCAATATTCTCTCAGGCATCCATATGTCGTCCTGATATAATGAATCGTATACCACTAATTGTTTCTGAGATAAAACATAACCTTGCTCATTTGCATTTGAACTGCGGCAATACCTCTCCTAGTGCATATGAAGACCTGCTGCATGGACTAATGGCATTGATGATAGAACAGCAGGCAGAGATCTTCTTGCTCAAGTCTAAACTTGAGAAGGTTGAAAAAAAAATCAACTCACGCAAGCGTTACAGACGACGCGTTGTACCAAATACTGTCATCACATCTGATATTCCTGTCATCACATCTGATATTACTGACATAACAGCATATACAAACAACACAACTGATACCTCTTTCATCGCATATGATACAAACAACACATCTAATAACCCTGCCATCACATCTGATATTCCTGTCATCACATCTGATATTCCTGTCATCACATATGAAGATCCTATTATAAATACTGAATTAAATAGCAATGATATTAATGAGTATCCTCCTTCAAAGGATATAATTACTAATATATCTCAAGAAACAGTACCTTCTGCACAACCTCCAATGTTCTTTGCACCCAGTCCCTCAGGTATAAATGCAATATCATCACGTTCGCGTTCTATACGACCGCGCTATAAAGCAGTGAACTATGAAGATATACGCGAAGAAGAACGTAAACTACAAGAGGCCGCAATTAAGCAGAATGGATCTAATGGTAGCTCCATGTTATCTAATGTACTTGGTATGTTTGGCAAAAAGACCCATACTACAATCAAGTTTACCGCAGATGAGTTGGCAGCTCAAGTAGCAGCGGGAATCCTTAAGCCAACAGATGCTCTGGATGCAAGTAAACCACCACCTATTGTAACACACAATTATTAACAAGACAGGCCTATGTAACACGAAAAAATACTACCGACCTACGTCAGTAATACTTTCCGTTTCTTTTTATATGTCTTTCAAAGTGTCAAATGGTGTTTATGTTTTTTGTGTTTTTGTCCTTGCACTATGCCCTTGCACTTGCACTCGC
>JACCDG010996061.1_pt1 | contig 14491 bp, 23 predicted proteins | sample 7442471 | NCBI WGS metagenome assembly JACCDG01 (sample SAMN15323444, study PRJNA562643) | freshwater metagenome | isolation source: river surface water | place: USA:Blue River Watershed | collected 2017-08-17
AATTTCATTTAGTAAGGAGTAGCAGCATCATGTCCGATCAATATTACGGCAAGGAAGATGAAGTCGAAACACCCGGTACGCAGCTTGCCAACATCCAAGCGCATCAGGGCGCAGTCAAAGCCGTCGCTGTCTGGGCGGAAGAAGCCCTGAACGGCATCCGCAGCCAGTCGGAAGCCCTGTGGAATGCGGCTGCCGAGCGAAACGATGTCGATACCCAAAACGGCATCGCCCAGATCTACCAAGCCGCGGAGCACATGAAGCAGAACCTCGTGTACACCAACACGGCGATGGCCAGCGTCCTCGAAACGGCGCAGGCCCTCAGCAAGCAGAAGGATGAGATCGAGGGTGAGTTGAAGTCGCTGGTTTCAGCCATCGACAACTTTGATTACCACAATCCCGTTCTGCAACCGCTGATCGAGCAGGTTGAGCAGGATGCGTATGAATTTGCCAGCGAAGGCGTGTACGACGACGCTTACAGCCAAGCCATGGAGTCCGCCAGCGAAGATATGTACGACAACATTTACCGCACGGTCAAGCAGCTGCTGCCCGGTACGACCTACAGCGCCATCGCTACCATGTTAAACGCGCTCGAAGGCAATTGGGAAATGAATGACATCCAGCGCGGTCTGCTGATGAGTCTCGCCCGCACGTTCGAAGTTGAGGCGCAAGCATCATGACCACCACTCGCGGCTACACCGGTCTCGCCGCCACAGCAACCGGCCGCACCAAGCAGATGACCCGCGGGTTTCGCGGGCTGGCGGCAGACATCGAGCGCCGCCGTGCCGGTCAGGCCGTCGAACCGGACGCGCCGCAAACGCTCGAACACGCGCTGCGCCTCATCGCCCACCTGCGCGGCCAGCTGGCGGACGCACAGGCCACCATCGACGACCTGCGCGCACAGCTCAACAGTGACAGCACCGGGGTATCAGAAGCCATGTGGGATACCGCCACCGTGGCCCGTAAATCCGGTGTGGCCATCAGCACGATCTGCCGCAATGCGGACAAGCTCGGCGGCAAAAAGCTGGGCGGCGACTGGCTCTTTCCGGTCGGCACCACCTACGGGCGGCGTCGGAAGTTATAAAACGAAGGGCGGCGACTGCGCAAACAGCCACCGCCCACATTGAAAAGTCTCTCGCAAAAAGGACTATAGCACAATGAGCGATCTACAGTCAATCACATTTCAAGTAAAAGCCTTCAGCGCCGACGGGTATGAGCTGCTGTTCACCCTGACCAGCGCCTCGCTGGCCGACGCCGCCAGTAAGCTGAATCTGGTCCGCGCGGCCGGTTACCTGCCCTTCCAGCCCGCGCCGGTCGACAGCGAACGCCAGACCATTCACACGGTCATGCGCCATGTCAACGAAAACGGCATCACGGTCATCGCCTGCTACCCCAAGTGGCAGTACGAAGGCAAGTACGGCGAATACAAGTTCGCGTCGATCTATCTCGATACGCCGGAAGACAGCGCCCAATTTGAAGCCCAATCCGGCCTCAAGCTGGCCGATCTGCCCATTTGCGACGGCGAAGCGGGTGTACGCCGCAAGTACGGCAAACAGAATCCCAAGGAGATCACTGTCAAAACACCGTTTGACATGATCAAAATTCAGGACGGCATGTATGACGACGACAAACCCCGCTACCGCTACGACTACGTGACGCGGGTGCAGCTTGCGGCAAACCCCACGTGGAAGCCGGAGCAGGTTCAGAAGTTTGTCCAGCAGTGGGAAGCCGACGGCCTGTCGCAATCTGATCTGACCAAAGCCCTCAAGGTCGCCCGCTGGAGCGACTGGAAGGGTACGGTCGAGGAAGCCCATGCCGCCGTCAAAACGTATGTGGCTGCCCAGCCCGCCGCCGATGACTCCCACTAGCACAGCACCCGCCCACACCCCCGCGCTAACCCCGCGGGGCGCGGTGCAGACCTACGGGGTTCGCATCCTGCTCGAAACGCTAGTCAAGGACTTGGAACCGGGCGATGTGCTCTTGCAGCAGCAGCGCAAAGACAACGGCGGCAGCGTGTCCACCTATCTTATCGTGGTCACCAAACCGGAGTGGGTCGGCGGCGTGTTCCCTTACCGGCTCACGCTCAAAGACGCCGAAACCGGCCATGAGCAAACCGTCGCATGGGGCGGCAACAGCTACATCGGTCTGGTGGCCGGCCCCAAAGTGCAGGCCGTCGCCCGGCAGCCGGATCTGGTTCGTCCGGCCCGACCGGGTGCAGCGCCCAAATGGCGCGGCGCAGCAGCAACTTAACGAAGCGTGGGGGCAGTGTTACGACCACCGCCCCCACTAACCGATCAACCGTGGAGGGAGATCATGTATAAAGTACCGCACATACTCACTGTCGGCGATGTCCAGAAAGCGGACGAGATCGCCAAGAAGATTCATAAAATGGCGGAAGTCATTAACCGCCAGACCGTCAGCCGCTACGGCATGGATCTGTTTCAAGAGGTTCGCTCACCCATCCATTTGCAGCTGGATTTCATGGTGATTCTCTACACCATCACCGACGCTCACGCCTACATCCAGCCGTTTGTCAACGACGATGCGCGGGTCACCGCGTTCGAAAACCAGATCGCCCTCAACGTCCACCTGCTCACTGTGCAGCGCGGCCTGCCGGTGATGGTCATGGACATTGAGTATCTGCCAGCGGTTGGCGGGTAGGTGCATGATGCCCCGCCACAAGCTGCTGACGCTGGATGACCTCAGTGCCCGCGCTGCGCCCCTCAACACGCGCGACCGGCTGGCGGATTTCTGGAACACGCGCATCACTGTCGAGGCGGTGTTCCAAGCCTACGGCCACACCCGCCACGGGCGGAAGGTCGCGGTGGTCGAGCAAATTAGGCTCGATGGGGATCTGATAGCGGATCACGTCTGGATCCCGCTCGGCAAGCCCATGCGCGCGCTGCGGCTGGCCCCGGGCAACGTGATCCGGTTTGAGGCGCGGGTAATGCGCTACGTCAAAAACAACCCGCACATTTTTCACTATGGACTGGATGATATAGCCGCGCCAGAGCTGCTGCGGCGGAAATAAGGAACGTTTATGACTGCGTATAATTCACCCGACTGGCCGAGCTTGCCACCGCTGCACCTGATCGACGGTGCTGTTCTATCGGATTACCATCAGTTCTTATCGACCAAGATGGCCGTACCCAAGCCGGTCGGGATTGACGTGCATCCACGTCAAATTAACCCCAAGCTGTATCACTTCCAACAGGATATTGTTCGCTGGGCGCTCCAACTGGGACGTGCTGCGATCTTTGCAGATGTCGGCCTTGGCAAGACGGGGATGCAGCTTGAATGGGCGCAACATGTGACCAACTACACGCAAAGGCCGGTGCTGATCCTCGCGCCGCTGGCCGTCGCCGAGCAGACCGTACGCGAAGGCCAGAAGTTCAGTATTGAAGTCATCCATGCCCAAGATGATGGTGCGGTGCTGGATCACATGATCGAACACCGTACCGGCATCTTCATCACCAACTATGAGCGCGTTGATCACTTTGACGCCTCTCAGTTTGCCGGCGTCGTCCTTGACGAGTCCTCAATCTTGAAGCACTACAGCAAGACCTTCTTCGACCTCTGCGAACGGTTCAAGCAAACCCCGTACCGGCTGTGCTGCACAGCCACGCCTTCGCCTAACGATATTGTCGAGATCGGCAATCACAGCACGTTTTTGGACATCATGGATTTTCACGACGTACTCGCCCGTTGGTTTGTGGGTGAAGGTGATGTGGCGCGGCAGGCCCGTCTCAAAGGGCATGCGGTCGAGGATTTCTATCGCTGGCTGACGAGCTGGGCGGTTTGCATCTCCAAGCCGTCTGACCTCGGCGACGAATACGACATGCCCGGCTACGAACGTATTGTGCCGGAGTTCCACGAATACGAGCTGTCATCTAGCCAGCAGACCATTGAACGCGCTTGGGAGAAAGGTAAACTGCTGCCGGATACCCCTTCGGCCACGTCCTTTATGCAGGTCAAGCGCGACAGTAACGCCGAGCGCGTTGCCAAGGCTAAGCAGATTGTTGAGGGCATTGACTCTGCCGATCCGGTCATCATCTGGTGTGATACCGACTTCGAGGCTGATGAGCTGCTTAAAGCTTTTACCCGTGACGATGTAATAGAAGTACGCGGTAGCCATGCGGCTAAGATCAAGGAATTCCGCCTCCGCGCATTTACGCTTGGCGAGAAGCGCATCATCATCACAAAGGCCGAAATTGCGGGTATGGGGCTGAACTGGCAGCACTGCAACCAGATGATTTTTGTCGGCGTCTCGTTCAGTTTTGAACGTACCTATCAGGCGATGGGGCGCATTGTCCGCTATGGTCAGCAGCGCACGCCGCATATTCATATGATCTACTCTGAGTCTGAAGGTTCAGTAAGACAGCGTTTACAGGAAAAGCAGCGGGACTTTGCCGAAATGCAGGTCAACATGAATGCCGCCATGCGCAAGTTTGGACTCTTCCGCACCGGATCCGGCGTCGTCAGTTTCTCTGAAACCGAGAATGACATCGCGCAGGGCGACGGCTGGACGATGCACCTCGGCGACTGTGTTAAGGTCACCAGCGGCTTTGCATCTAACAGCATTGACTTCTGCGTCCACTCGCCTCCGTTTTCTTCGCTTTATACGTACAGCGACAAACAGGCCGACATGGGCAACGCGGCCACGGATGCCGAGTTTTTTGCGCATTACGGCTATCTCATTAAGGAGCTGCTGCGCGTCACGAAGCCCGGTCGTACCGTCGCCGTTCACGTGAAAGACCTGCCCCTCTTCATCAATCGCGATACGGTCATGGGCATCGCCCCCTTCTCGGATGATGTAACCGTCGCTTTCCGGCAGGCACGTTTGGAGTCCGAGGCCGATCTGCCCGAAGCCAAGAAATCGAAGTGGGTACTGCAATCGCGTATCACTGTTGGTAAGGATCCTGTGGTCGAGATGCAGAAAACCAATTCGCACGGACTTCTGTATAAAAACTGGCGCACTAAAGCACAAGCGCTGAGGGTCGGCCTGCCAGATTACGTGCTTGTGTTCCGCAAGTTCTCATCCGAGCCGGAGTCTGCACCGGTGATGCATGATCCTAACGACCTGACCTACTACGGATCAAACCCGCCCGGGAGCCTGCTGGCGATCCCCAGCCGCAAGTCTGGTCAGATTAATGCATCTTTGCCCGTCTGGCAGAACTACGCCAACCCGATATGGGATGATGTCGCCATTCCGGCCATCTGGTCAGACATCAACCAGATGAAAGTATTGAATGTCGAGATCGCTAGGGAAGCCAAGGATGAACGTCACCTTGCACCGTTGCAGCTTGACCTGATCGAGCGCCTCATTCACTGGTACACCAATCCGGGTGAATTGGTCTTTGATCCGTTCGGTGGCGTCGGCTCCACACCTTATGTTGCAGTCAAGCTCGGTCGGCGTGGCGTGGCCTCCGAGCTGAAACCGTCCTACTGGCGTCTGGCGTGCAAATACCTGCGACAGGCTGAAATGGAAAAGGCTCAGCCGACTTTATTTGATCTATCTGAAGTCATTACCTAAATGACAATTGGTTCTTTTTTAGTAGCCTTGGAGGGCACAATGAAAAACGTTTGGGTTGTTGCAACGAAGCTGGTTAGCGAAATCGAAGAGTGCGTCAAGTCTGTATTGGTCGGAACGGAAGCGGCAGGGTTGAGCCTGTCTGAGATTTCCGTGCTGCACACGCTGCACAAGAAGGACGTGCAGAATCCGAAAGACCTCGCGCGGAGCATTGCGAAACCGCCCACCTCGTTTACGCCGCTGCTGGACGGTCTTGAAATACACGGTTTAGTTACCCGTAAGCCTGATCCGGATGATCGCCGTGCCATTCTGGTCAGCCTGACCGAAAAGGGCAGGGGCTTACAGTATGCCATTGACGAAGCCATAACCGCTTCCAGTGCTGCGTTTAGCGGTTACGAAATTAAGGTGGAGTGACATGGCGCATCCTTATTCCAGACGTAAATGGAAGCGGATGCGCAGAGCGCGGCGGCGGGGGCGTATGACTCCCGCCGAGGCAACTGGCCTCAGCACACGCACCCGCATGAAGGGATGGGCAATCACCAAGTCGATTACCCGTCGTCACCGCTACCCGTCGTATTGGTATTTTGAAAAGCTGTAGCCTCATGATTAACACACTTTATTATCAAGTCGGGTTGGCCGAGTCGCCCGACAAAAACGATCCCGTATTTGACACGGCAGAAGAAGCAGAAAAGGCCGCGCTGGACATGAGCGAAAACCTCACTGAAGGCGTGTATGCCGTCTGGCAGGTTGATGGTAAGACGGGTAATGCCACAACCGAGCTGCTCATCTTTGAAGGGTCAGTCTGGAGTCCAAGCCCATGACGATCACCGCGACTGATTTCTTTTGCGGTGCTGGCGGAAGCAGCTCGGGACTTGTTGCCGCTGGCATTGAGGTTCGGGGCGCAGCCAACCACTGGAAGCTAGCCATTGAAACGCACAACACGAATCATCCGGATACGGAACATTATCTGGACGACTTACAAAAAGCGCATCCGTCATGGTATCCACGTACCACGCTTGCATGGTTTTCGCCGTCCTGCACCAACCACAGTCTGGCAAAAGGGCGGAAGCGGAAAGGCATCGGCCAGCTGGATTTGTGGGGCGAGTCCGGGGTTGATCCGTCCGAAGAAAAATCGCGCGCCACCATGCGCGAGGTGGTCGAGTTTACCGATTACCATCGTTATGAAGCGGTGATCGTCGAGAACGTGGTGGATATTCGCAACTGGCAGTTCTACGACGAATGGCTCACGGCAATGCTCAATATGGGATATGAGCATAAGGTGCTGTACCTCAATGCTCAATTCTTTGGCGTCCCGCAAAGCAGGGACCGTTTTTACGCGGTGTTCTGGAAGCGTGGCAATAAAGCACCTGATTTGGAGTTTCGCCCAGCGGCTGTTTGCTCTAAACATGGCGCGATCAATGCTGTACAGGTTTTTAAGAAGTCCGAATTCCCGTGGGGCAGGTATGGCGCTCGGCGCCAGTATACCTACCGCTGTCCGCACTGCGGCGAGAATGTCATGCCTGCATTTAAGCCTGCACGTGATGTCATTGATTGGTCACTGGCGTCCGAGAAAATTGGTGACCGGAAAAAGCCGTTAAAGGACAAGACGTTACAGCGGGTGATAGCCGGACTCAAAAAGTTTGGCAGCTGGCCACACATTGCCGATCTGGGGCACAGCCACGCCGCGCACAATGGCAAGGTGCATTCAGTGGAATCACCGCTGTCAACCGCAACCGGGCAGCAGCGCCATGCTTTGGTGCAGCCTTTTATTACCAGTCAACATGGTGGACGGGATGCCGTTCGCAGCGTTGACCGTGAACTGCCGTGCATTACCGCGATGAACAATGAGCATCAGTTGGTTTCGCCGCCGCCGTTTCTGTTGGGCTACTACAACAAAACCATTGGCACACCCATCGACCAACCGCTACCAACACTGTTGACCAAGCAGCACGAGGCGTTGGTGACACCTGAATCGATACTGCCAGAATGCGGATTTCGGATGCTTGAACCGCATGAACTCAAATTGGGCATGGGGTTTGACAACCTGTATGTCATTTTGGGGAATAAACGCGACCAGATCAAGCAGACGGGAAACGCAGTATCGCCGCCCGTCGCTGCGGAAATTGCAAGGCGGGTTGTTCAAAGTTTGCAGTAAATCGTTCTAAATAAAGTGTCTTATCGGAAAGGGAAAAGACAATGCCATTTAATCATGATGTATTCACAAGTGACATCAATAACAAGCGACTCGTGGACGACTTAAATTTACGTCAGGCAGCTCGCCAGATCGGTATTAGTGCCTCAACATTGTCCCGCATCGAAAACGGAAACCCGCCAGAAATTGAAACGTTTGGCAGGATTTGCCAATGGCTTAAAGAGCCACCAAGTAAATATTTCGATCCCGATGCAAAACGAAGTAATCCCGAATATCCTGCCCTCGATATTGATGATGTGATCATGCTACGTGAATACGGCTTACACGAACGTGACATTGCGGGATTGAACCGCTATGTACAGGCAATCATTGATGAGCGAGATTTTTTCGCAATTGGCAAACCGCTGGATTTGGGTTTAGCCGATCTACCCAAGTACGAAAGCTAACTACACAGAATCACGATTACAAGAAAGGTCAGACATGCAACCCCTTCCCGTCGTTGATCTAAAGAACTTATCAAATGCAGAACTGAATATCGCCGTGGCAAAAGCTGCTGGCTATTGGGTTTACCACTATGACAAAGATCACCCGTCAAGCTGTTATTACATGCTGTGCCTGCCGGATAGCGTTGATTCAGTGGTCGTTGATGACTTTAGCAGGTTTCGTGAATCGGGATGGCATGCCGGTGAACGAAAGACCGAAGAAGAGGCGTGGAAAGACGCACCTTACTTCTCCACTGATCTCAACAAGATATGGCCGTTATTCAAGGAACACAATCTGATTAAGCCACGTGGTTATTTCCCTAAGCCCAATAATCAAATGCGTTATTGGCTTAATTTACCTCCGGAGCGAGCTGCGCGTCAATTAGCCGAAACATTCGTTTGTGCCCTAAAAAAGGACGAGGAACGCAAATGAATCACCTGATCGCCGTGGTTAATGTTCTTAACCGCACCACCTTTGACATCCGCTTTGCAGCAGCCGCGCCCGCTGCTAGCATCAAAATCGGCCAGTATTACCGCTTTCACGACCAGACGCACATCAGCGTCTATAGCAAAAAGATTTATGCGGATGAGGTCGATCAAAAGAAGCTCGAGGAAGATCTAAGCCGGTTCCTCGGGTTGGGAAAGAAACTGCTGTGATTACCTATCAAATGCGCATGCCGATCTGCAAGCGCTGTGGCGTTGTGCATACCCACTTCTTGGAATACACGTTCAGCGCTTTGTGCCAAAACTGCCACGATCAGTGGATCGTCGAAACCTTCGCCATGTCATCCGTCGCCCAAAAGATGACAGATGACCAAGCGCTCGCCTATCTCCAGCAGCGGCGCCCTGAATTGTTTGACCGCGGTGTCCTGCCGGATTATTGGCCGATTGCTAAGGCCGCTTTACCCCGTAATGCAAAGGATATTGCATAATGAAAGCGATCACGCTTTACCAGCCACATGCTACCTTGATTGTTATCGGCGCGAAGCCCTACGAAACGCGCTCGTGGAAAACGTCCTTTCGCGGCTATCTAGCCATTCACGCCTCAAAAAGCAAAGAGGATCTCCCCATCTGCACCCGTGAACCCTACCGGGGCGCACTGGTGGACGGCGGCATTACGGCCATCAACACCATTCCGACCGGCGCCGTGCTAGGGGTTGTTGAGCTGCTCGATTGCATTCCCGCGGAAACCGCCCACGATCAAACCTTTGGTGACTTTAGCGCCGGTCGCTGGGCGTGGTATGTGCGGGTGGTCGAGGTGTTTAGGAAACCGCAGCCGGTATCCGGGCAGCAGGGGCTTTGGGATTGGCCCTTCGACCGCGCGGCATTGGTACGCTGATGCGCTACACTTACATCGGCGATAAGCTCACTGCCCCTGCTCTTGCGCTTGAATGAACCGGGAGGACTATAATGAAACTTTATCGCTGGACGCTGTGGCGTGCATATGTGGTATATGCTATTCAACAATCCATGCCGGCTGCCGCCACTCCCGCGCAGCAAAAGGCCAGCATAACGCCTTTTCAACGGGCCATGCGCGATGCCCTCACGCTGCAAATGACAATTTATGCCTCAAACATGAATGCCAAAGATTATGTGGGCGATGTTGTTTGGAAAAACGACATTCGGAAGCGGAAATGAAAATCAGAATTTAGTACCAAATAGTGAGGCGACATGAGTAATAAAAATCTAAACAAGTGGTTTAATGATGGCGCAATAGCAGGGTTTGACAATAAACAATCTTTGGCTGATTCAATTAAGGATAATAAAGTGCCGGTTGACGCTGTTGAGGCATACACCCGTGGCTACTTGCGCGGGCGGATCAGCAGTCCGTTGGCTGATTTTAAGAGTTGGCTAAAGTACATGGACAATGATCAGTTGACGCGGCTAGGTGATGAATTGCATAAGCTGCAATCCCAACTTGACGAAGAGTTAAGACGCGAAGAAGCTGCGTACAAAATCAAGGGACTTTTTGACCAATACGACTAGCTGATTGATGTACAATAGCGGGCATCATATGAAGGAAGTACCATGCCGCGTGAATTTTCGACCCACCGCATTGGCTTCGTTTTCGTGGGGGAAGAAACCATTCCCGTCCACGTCGTTGAATCCTCGACCGGAACCATCGTCGAGCTGCGGCGCGATCAGCGTCCGCTCGGTGTTGAACTGGTCGATGTCAGCCGCAAACTTATCAAGCGCCCCTCGAAATTCAAGGCGCTCAAAGCGGACGGCCACGTAAATCTGGATTAACCGGCGACTATAGATATGACAAGCAAAAGCCCCCGCCTAGGACGAGGGCTTTTTGCAACTCAGTTATTTTGGCTATTTGACTCTAGTTCATTAAGCCGCCGCCGCTGGTCTTTCTGGCGGTCATTGTTCTTTCTTGTCAACGCGCCAGCATGTTTTTTGTAATACGCTTCATTGTTTGCAACCTTTTTACAGGCTGGCGTGTCGTACTTAGTCCGCGCGTTGTCCGTTGTGAATTCCTTCCCGCACACCGGACATGTGCGGGTAAAGGTTGTGCTTTCTGCGGGTTGTGTTCTTGGCACAGCAACTCCTCAATTGATAAATTGCGTGTTACCGACACGCGGAGTAGTCATATGCGTACACATACAGTACGCCGTTCAAATCACCCAACAAACAATACCCCTTTTGCCAAACCTCCCACCGTGCTTTTGCGTGGCTTGAAACAAGAGACTCAGGAAACCATATTGCGGTCTGAGCATACAAAACCGCGTCTAACGCGGCAGTTGCTGCCGCGTGATTTGCCGTGCGCTCCGCGGCGGTTGCTGCCTCGTCTTGGAGGTCCCACATTACCACGAAATCGTCGCCATAAAATCCCCTTCGTACTTCCTCCCGTGCAATGCCCTGCCCGTAGGAAATCACGGAATCAAAAACAAATTCCGCGACGTACTCTTCAATTTCCAGCCACTTACTGGGATCATCAGCCATTTTCCAAGTCTTAACAAGGCCCTCCTCACGAGAGGATTTGTTTAAATATTTAAAAGGGCCCTCTACCGAGTGGTTAATCGTCTGCCACGGGTTACCCCCGTCTGCTATAAAAGCAGCGCGTGCTGCCCCATAGCCTTCAGGGCCCACAAATAGTTGCCATTGCGGCAACGGCTCACCGTTCGGATGCAGAAACTTAACTTTGTCGAGTTTAAGAGTTTTTACGATTTCGCCTGTTCTCATCTTCTCACTTGCTTTCTGGCGTAGGCCGCCACCCATAATTAAGCTAAAACAATTTGCTTACTTGACTATGATTACAGTATAGTACTGAAATTTCAGTATGTCAACTAGGTAAATTGAATTTGAGGGTTAACCCCTAAGTTTTAGGGGCTGATTTGCTTTTCTGTTTCACGCTTGTCAAATCAAAAGCCCCCGCCTAGGACGAGGGCTTTTTACTGCTGTGCAACCTGTGACTCTTGCGCCGGTTGCCCGCGACTAAAAAGGGTGACCAAAGCAATTCGCGTTCAGGGGCGGCTTTTGTCCGTCCGCCCTTTCGCGCTGGCCTTTTACGTAGCCTAACGGTGCCATTAACGCAGGCTCACGTGCGTCTCCACTCGGTCTGTGCCATCGCCTAGGTATAAACGATACCTGTTACTGCATGCAATAGGCTCAAAGGCGTGCCATCACAACGCACCTCGCGACAGACTTCTTCGCTTCCACGACTCCCAGCATATGCGCCCACTGGTCAGGCGTTGGGTGAAATCACCACGTGGCATGAAGCCAACTGCTGACTATACCCAAATTGCGGGAGTGGGATTTGAACCCACGTTCTTCGATTTATGAGACCGATGAGATAACCGCTTCTCTATCCCGCGTTGTTAAAGTGGCGGGTTTTCACAGATCCCGCCAAACTGCCCTACTAAGGCTGTAGGCTGCCATACTGCATCTTTTTATTGCCACCGGCGGCCCCGTCAGGCTTGCCCGCTCCCCACGTTCGGGAGCATAACCGTTTTAACGGTGGCTGTGGTATGTGGCAGCAAGAGGTTTCGATCCCCTCAACTCTCTCAGGCTGAACCTGAGCGCATAAAGCCATTTATACGATGCTGCCGTGTACATGAGCAGGTCAATAATTTGGGAAACGTGCGGATTGCTGACCTGCCCTGCTCATGTGTGTGTGCGCCAAAGAAAGTCTAGCACAAATATTCTGTTTTCACAAGAGGAAAGTCGCTATACTTGCCGCCAAACCCCGCGCTCTAAAAAGCCGTGCCACTTTTCCACTTCATGTCCGTTTTCGGGATAAACGACTAAAATCGACGGTGATACCGTTATGGTCTTATCCTCGTGTTCAACAACCTCGTGATTGACCAGACTCCCCAAATGCCCGTTGGGTGTACAGCAGATCCAAAACCCATCGCTGTCTTTCCCGTATTCGCCGGGCTTCAACCCGCGATAGTCATCATCAGGCATATCGCGCCGTGTGCCTTGCATAACGCCTCCCTTTACCCGTTCCTGATGATCTGCCACACCACCGCGCACGCGCCGCCCGCCAGCACCAGACACGCCACAATGATGGCCGTCTGCCGCACCAGCAGCCACAGCCCGCTGCTCCAGTCGCGCGGATTCATGCGGTCACCCGCGGCGTTACGTCCGTCTCTTGCATAGCCAGCAGCGTTTCGAGCGCTGCCGTAAATGCCTTGATCAACGTCAGCCGTTCTTCGCTGCTCATCACATACGCCATCTTTAGCGTAACCGGTGGCGGTGACGGCGGCGTGGGGATCTCCGGCTCGACAGGCTTTTCGGGTACGGGCACCGGTTCGATGACCGGCGTTTCCACGACCACCGGCGGCACGGGTTTGGCGACAGGTGTGAGTTTGATACCATCCGTCCACATCCACCCCTCAGCCCCTTCTTTCCCGTTCACGATGGTAATGCAGTACTGCCAGCGCTGGTTCTTAAGCATGTTGCGTTCGAGTGGAATATCGTACAAGCACACAATATCGCCGCTGACCACATCGCCCACATCTGCGCTGGTGTCATCCGGCAGCTCGCGAATGTTGCGTAAACGGCTGCTCGTCGGCAAGCTCACCTTGTAATAGAACCCGCCCTTCAGCCCTTCAGGCCGCACCCCCGGCTTATAGGTCGGCGATTTTGGTGGAATAACGGTCACGTCCAGTTCCCCCCTGCTCCCCATGTCCTTAAACGTTTCCTGATACACCGGGTCTTTACCGATGTTGAACTGCGCCCACAGTAAATTCCACTGGAAGGTATCCACGCCGATAAGCTGCCCGCTCTGGAAGAACGGCAGCAGCACGCCATGCACCTGCTCATAGCTCCACACCATAAACTGCGCACCGGACATCCGGGTGTGGTAACCGTTTTTGCTGTCGCCCTGCCCGGTGCTGTCGAGGCCGAACTCCGTCCCGACGACGTGCGGCGCTTTTACGCCAAGTTCTTTGCAGGTTTCATTCAGCGCGGTGATCACATTCGCGATCTTGTCCGGCCCGTAAAAGTGCAGGCCGAGCCGGATCCGGTCCGTATGCTCACCCATCACCCGCAGCAGCGGCCATGTAATCGGGTCCCACAGCCCGCCAATAACCGCCGGATGCTCATCAGCAAAATTGCCGACCACACAGTCCACCCCGCGCGGCGCGGCTTCCTCGATGAAGTCGATCAGCCAGTCTATCGTGCGCTGCACCTCAAACGGCTTCATGTGCAGGCTTGGCTCGTTCATCACGTGCAGCCACATGCCGTCCTGCCCCAAGTGCCCCTGATCGCTCAGGATGGCCGCGGGCGTGGCAATCATCGCCCGCGTATCACCCGCCCCTGTCGGCGGCTGCGCGTATCCGCCCTCGTGCTCGTGCCACACCCGCGCGATCACTTTGGACTGCGGCAGATCGCGCTGAAGCTGCCGGATCTTTCCGGCGTCTTTGCCGTTGTCTACCATGCCCAGCATCGTGGTCGCACCCACCGCGCGGTGAATGTCGATCAGCGTGGCATAATTAGTCGTGTGGTCGAGCGCGACGCCCGACCCGATCACGCTGCGCGGCATCTTATTGCCCGCTGCCGCCGCGTATACCTAAATCAAATCCGCGGGACAAATCATGTGCGGGATGATATGCGGTTGGATCGCTCACCGCCTGCACCACCGCTGCATCTCGCTTCGCCAGTTCCTCGGCAATTACGCGCCGGGTCACATCCGCAATAATCGTCGCCCACGTGTCATCAATGGAGGTAGGCGTCGCCGCGGTAATGGTCTTAATCACAGCAGCGCCGTTATCAAATGATTTCAGCACCACATCAGCGGGAATCAGCTTACCCGTCATGAATGCCAGCACAATAATCGCCGCAATCATCGCGATATCGCCCACTTTATCCAGCAGCATG
>JACCDG010234362.1_pt1 | contig 14487 bp, 14 predicted proteins | sample 7442471 | NCBI WGS metagenome assembly JACCDG01 (sample SAMN15323444, study PRJNA562643) | freshwater metagenome | isolation source: river surface water | place: USA:Blue River Watershed | collected 2017-08-17
GTCTTGTGCAGGTTCAGGTGGCTCACGTCGCCGCCGAATTCGCCGGGGGCGGCCACGCCCACCAGGGCGTTCATGTTGGCGCCGTCCACATAGACGCGGCCGCCGTGCTGGTGCACCAGCTCGCACAAAGCCTTGACCTGCGTCTCGAACACGCCGTGCGTGCTGGGGTAGGTGATCATCACCGCGGCCAGGTTAGCGCTGTGCTGCTCGCACTTGGCGCGCAGGTCGTCCATGTCCACGTTGCCGTTCTCGTCGCACTTGGTCACGACCACAGTCATGCCCACCATCTGGGCGCTGGCGGGGTTGGTGCCGTGGGCGCTGGACGGGATCAGGCAGATGTTGCGGTGGCTCTGGCCTTGTGCGCGGTGGTAGGCCTGGATGACCAGCAGACCAGCGTACTCGCCCTGGCTGCCCGCGTTGGGCTGCAGGCTGATGCCTTTGTAGCCGGTGGCCTGGCACAGCCAGTCGCGCAGTTGCTGGTCCAGCAAGGCATAGCCTTGCAGCTGGTCAGCAGGTGCAAACGGGTGGGGCAAGGCGAACTCGGGCCAGGTGATGGGGATCATCTCGCTGGTGGCGTTGAGCTTCATGGTGCACGAGCCCAGCGGGATCATGGTCCGGTCCAGCGCCAGATCCTTGTCAGACAGCTGGCGGATGTAGCGCAGCATGCCGGTCTCGGAGTGGTAGCGGTTGAAGACCGGGTGCGTCAGATAGCTGCTTGTGCGGCGCAGCGATTCGGGGATCAGCGGAGCGATGCCTTTTTCGAATTTTTGCCACAAACCCGATCGTCCTGAGCTCGTCGAAGGACTGTGAGGGGCTTCGACAGGCTCAGCCCGAACGGCCCCAAACAAGGTCCACAGGCGGTCAATGTCTTCGCGCGTGGTGGTTTCGTCCAGCGTGATGCCCACGAAACCGGCACGGCCGCCGGTGTAGCGGCGCAGGTTGATTTCCTGGGCGGTCGCCTTGGCGTGCAATGCGTCGGCGGCCTGGGCGTTGCCGCAGTCCACCGTGAGTGTGTCGAAGGCGGTGCCGTGCAACAGCGAAGCGCCCAGGCTCTTGAGGCCTTCGGCCAGCACCGCGGTGTAGCTGGCGATGCGCTGGGCGATGCGCTTGAGGCCTTCGGGGCCGTGGTAGACCGCATACATGCTGGCCACCACTGCGGGCAGCACCTGCGCGGTGCAGATGTTGGACGTCGCCTTTTCGCGGCGGATGTGCTGTTCGCGCGTCTGCAGGGCCAGGCGGTAGGCGGGTTGGCCGTGGGCGTCCACGCTCACGCCCACCAGGCGGCCGGGCATGGAGCGCTTGTACTCGTCGCGGCAGGCCATGTAGGCGGCGTGCGGGCCGCCCGCGCCCATGGGCATGCCAAAGCGCTGGGTGGTGCCGACCACGATGTCCGCGCCCATCTCGCCCGGCGTCTTGAGCAGCACCAGCGCCATCAAATCGGCGGCGAGTATGAACGCCGCTTGCTTGCTGTGGACCAGGTCGGCGCTGACTTGCCAGTCGGCCAGCCAGCCGCTGCTGCCGGGGTACTGGTTGAGCGCGGCAAAGTAGTCGTCCTGCGCGATGGCCGACTGCCATTCGTCGCTGGAGCGGATGACTTTGACCGTGATGCCCAGCGGCGCAGCGCGGGTCTGGATGACCTCGATGGTTTGCGGGTGGCAATCGCCGCTGACGATGAACACGTTGCCCTTGGCCTTGACCGAGCGCTTGGCCAGCGTCATGGCTTCAGCCGCGGCCGTGGCCTCGTCGAGCATGGATGCGTTGGCGATCGGCATGCCCGTCAGGTCGCAGACCATGGTCTGGAAGTTGACCAGCGCTTCCATGCGGCCTTGCGAAATTTCGGCCTGGTAGGGCGTGTAGGCGGTGTACCAGGCGGGGTTTTCGAGGATGTTGCGCAGGATGACGCCCGGTGTATGCGTGCCGTGGTAGCCCTGGCCGATGAAGCTCTTGTAGAGCTTGTTCTGGCGGGCGATGTCCTTGAGTTGTTCCAGCGCTGCGGCCTCGGTCACTGGGGCAGGCAATTGCATGGCCTGGCTGCGGGCGATTGAGCGCGGCACGATGGACTCGATCAGGGCGCGGCGCGAGGCCTCGCCAATGACGCTGAGCATGTGCGTTTCGTCCTGCACGCCAATGCCGATGTGGCGCGCGATGAATTCGGACGGGTTCTCAAGGTCGCCGAGGGGGCGGTGGGCGGACATCAGCATGGCAAGCTCCAGTCAAAACATTCGTCAAGTGGCACGGCATGCCATCTGACCAAGGCTTTATCTGTCATGCCCGACTGGATCGGGCATCCATGGACCCCGGATCAGGTCCGGGGTGACAAAAAAGAAGTTCAACCGGCCGAGAACTGGTTGTAGGCGGTCTCGTCCAGCAGGGCTTCGACTTCGGCGGGCTTGGCCAGCTTGACCTTGAAGAACCAGCCTTTGCCCAGCGGGTCGCTGTTGGCGAGCGACGGGTCGCTGCGCAGGTCTTCGTTGACTTCGGTGATCTCGCCGGTCACAGGCATGTACACGTCGGCGGCCGCCTTGACGGACTCGACCACGCCGGCCACGTCCTTCTGGGCAAAGGACTTGCCGACTTCGGGCAGGTCCACGAACACCACGTCACCCAGCGCGTCCTGCGCGTGGTGGGTGATGCCGACGACGGCGATATCGCCCTGGACGTCGATCCATTCGTGGTCTTCGGTGTACTTGAGGCTCATGGGGTGCTCCTGGGGGTTAATTGGGGTCAGATCCCGATTGTTTTGAGGGGAAAATCAGCCGCGGTAGTAGCGGTTGGGGACAAAGGGCAGGGGGCTGACTTCCATCGGCACGGCCTTGCCGCGCACCATGGCGTTCACGCGAGTACCCACCTGAGCGTATTGTGTCTGCACATAAGCCAGTGCGACGGGTTTGTCGGCCGTCGGGGCGAGCAGGCCGCTGGTGACTTCGCCAATCTTCTGGCCTGCGGTGTTGTGCAGTTCCACATGCTCACGCACCGGCACGCGCTCCATTGCCACCAAACCCACGCGCAGGCGCTGCCCAGGTGCGGTGCCGTCGAGCTGGGCCAGCACCTTGTCGGCGCCCGGGAAGCCGCCTGCGCGGGCGCCTCCGGTGCGGCGCACCTTCTGGATGGCCCAGTTCAGGTTGGCCTCGACCGGGGTGGTGGTGGTGTCAATGTCATTGCCATACAGGCACAGTCCGGCTTCGAGGCGCAGCGAGTTTCGTGCCCCCAGGCCGATGGGCTTGACTTCGGGCTGGGCCAGCAGGGCACGGGCAAATGCCTCAGCAGCATTGGCGGGCAGGGAAATTTCAAAACCGTCTTCACCGGTGTAGCCGCTGCGGGTGATGTACAGGTCAGCGCCTCGCCAGACAACCGCCATGCCGGTCATGAAGATCAGCTTTTCAACGCCCGGCAGCAGGCGGACCAGCGCGGTCACGGCCTGCGGACCCTGAAGCGCCAGCAGGGCGCGGTCGAATTGGGGCTCGATGGTGCAGCGGCTGCCGATGCGGCTTTGGATGTGCGCCAGATCGCCATGCTTGCAGGCGCCGTTGACAATGACAAAGATGTCTTCGCCTCTGTTGACGAACATCAGGTCGTCGATGATGCCGCCCTCGTCGTTCAGCAGCAGGCCATAGCGTTGCTTGTGCAGGCCCAGGGTCATCACGTCGACCGGCATCAGGCTCTCGAATGCAGCAGCAGCATCGGGGCCGACCAGACGCAGCTGGCCCATGTGCGAGACGTCGAAGAGGCCAGCGGCGTTGCGGGTGTGGTGGTGCTCGGCCACCAGTCCTGCCGGGTACTGCACCGGCAATTGATAACCGGCAAACGGCACCATGCGCGCACCGAGTTCGACGTGCAGGGCATTCAGCGGGGTGGTGAGCAGATTCGGGTCAGCAGACATGGGCAGCTTTCAAGGGCACGGTTCACCAAGGCACATGCCGTGGTGGGCCCTCGCTGTCCGCTTTACCTGAGAGATTCGCCGGGAACGTGGTCACGTTCTGCGGTTTGCTCCTTCGGTGGATGCCGTGACGCGATGGTCCGGCACCTCTCTCCAGTGAGGCAACGTCTGTTCAGACGCCTTGTCAGTCCTTTTTGCCTGAGCGTTCAGCGGTGTTGCCACCCCCTGCGCCTTCGGCGGCCTGACCGGCTCATGCTTCATAAACCAGATCAGGCGCTCTCCTGACAGTCAGCAATTTTACCCTTATTTGGCGTAAACCAGATCCCGTAACGTCAGCGACAGGGCGGGGACATAGCTGATCACCATCAGGCAGGCCAGGATCACCAGGACGAAGGGGACCAGGTCTTTGATCATGCGGTCGAGCGAAATGCGGGCCACCGTGCAGGCCGCAAAGAGATTCACGCCAAAGGGCGGCGTGATCATGCCCAAGGCCAGGTTGACGACCATCACCAGTCCGAAGTGCACCGGGTCAATGCCGAAGTGCGCCGCCACTGGGGCCAGGATCGGTGCCAGAACGATGATGGCAGCACTGGTTTCGATGAACATCCCGATCAAGAACAGGGCCACATTCACCCCCAGCAGGAAGTAGGCCGGAGTTTGCAGCACTTCTTCCAGCCAGTGACCGATGGCCTCGGGCACCCCTGCACGGGTGATGAGGAAGGCAAATAGACCGGCGTTGGCAATGATGAACATGATCACCGCGCTGGACAGCACCGACTTGCGCAGGATGGCGTACAGGTCCTTGATTCCGATTTCGCGGTAGATCACCATGCCGACGATTAGCGCGTAGAAAACGGCCACGGCAGACGCTTCGGTTGGTGTGAAGATGCCTCCGTAGATTCCGCCCAGGATGATGACCGGCATCAGCAGGGCCCAGCCGGCCTGCCAGGTGGCCTTGCCAAAGCCCAAGCGGCCATCGCCATCGTTCTTGCCCCAGCCCTTGAACTTGCAATAGACCCAGACCCACAGCATCAGCGCAAAGCCGATCAGCAGACCCGGGCCAAAGCCGGCAATGAACAGCTCACCGATCGAGACTTCTGCACTCACACCGTACAGGATCATCGGGATCGATGGCGGGATGATCACGCCCAGTTCGGCCGAAGTGGCCTGCAGCGATGCGGCGTAGGTGGTCGGGTAACCGTGCTTGATCAGCGCCGGGATCAGGATGGTGCCTATGGCGAAGGTGGTCGCCACAGAGGAGCCCGATACCGCCGCAAAAATCATGCAGGTGAGCACGCAGGTCATGGGCAGGCCGCCCTGGATGCCGCCGACGATGCTTTTGGCGAATTCGACCAGGCGGCGCGAGATGCCACCGGTTTCCATCAGGTTACCGGCCAGGATGAAGAACGGGATGGCGGCAAGCGGGAACTTGTTGATCGAGGAGAACATTTCCTTGACGGAAATGAGCATGTTGGCGTTGCCGATCTGGATGCCCACAATCGAAGACAAGCCGATCGACACCGCCACTGAGATGGTGAGTGCAAAGCACAGCACCATGGTCACAATCATCATTAGGCTCATTGGGCGGTCTCCAGTTCCATGCGTTGCGGATCAAGCCAATTGCCCAGAATACCCAGCACGCTGAACAGCGCTCCCACCGGCATTGCCAGGTAGGCCCAGAACATCGAGACGTCTTCCAGACCAATCATTGACTGCACTTTGCCCCGGTTCGCGTAATCCCAGCCCCACCATATGATGATTGCGATCAGCGTGAGCGCGGCCAATGCGACCACCGTGTCGAGCACCCTTCGCATGCCCGGACCACTCCAGCGGTAGAGCACGTCCACGCTGACCATGGCGCCTTGCCGGAAAGCCATGGGAATTCCCATGAAGACCATCCAGATCAGACTGAAACGGATGAGGACTTCGGTCCACTCGGCCGGGGTTTCCAGCACAAAGCGAGTGATGATCTGAAACATGCCCAGGCTGGCGGCAATGGACAGCATCAGGCATGCGATCAGCATCGACAAGGCGGTGGTGAACCGCTCGATGCTCAGTAGCAGGGATTTCATGGGGGATTCCTCGACTGCAGAATCAAAAACGCCCGCCAGCGTTTAAGCGGGGCGGGCGTGGCTCAGTGATCAGATCACTTGTAGTTGCGGATGCGGTCCAGATTGGCCTTGCCAAACTGTTTCTCGAACTCGGCCATGGCCGGGCCCATGGTGGCGATGAACTTGGACTTGTCGACGTTTTCGACAATGTTCATGCCTTTGCGGCGCAGCTCGGCCACACCGTTGGCGTCGTCCTTGTCCACGCGGGCGCGGTTGGCCTTGACGGCTTCCTTGGCGGCGTCCAGGAAGATTTGCTTGTCACCGGCGCTGAGCTTGTCCCACACGCCCTTGTTCATCAAGATCACCACGGGTGAATAGACGTGGCCGGTCAGTGTCAGGTGTTTCTGCACCTGGTCGAAGTTGGCGGCCATGATCACGGACAGCGGGTTTTCCTGTCCATCCACCGTGCCTTGCTGCAGGGCGGTGAAGACCTCAGGGAATGCCATGGGCGTGGTCACGATGCCCAGGCTCTTGTAGGCGGCCACGTGCACCGGGTTTTCCATGGTGCGCATCTTAAGTCCCTTGAGGTCATCAGGGGCGTTGACCGGACGCTTGCTGTTGGTCATGTGGCGCACACCGTTCTCGCCCCAAGCCAGGGCCTTGAAACCCTTCGGTTCGAACTTGGCTAGCAGCTCCTGGCCGATGGGGCCGTCCAGCACGGCGCGGGCATGGGCCTTGTCGCGGAAGAGGAAAGGCACGTCCAGGATGCGAGCTTCGGGCACGAAGTTGGGCACCGGGCCGGTCGATGAAGTGGCCAGCTCCTGGGTGCCCAGTTGCACGGCTTCAATCGACTCTCGCTCACCGCCTAGCGAGCCGGAATAGAAGTTCTGGATCTTGATGCGACCGTTGGTGCGCTTTTCGACTTCCTTGGCCAGCGTATCGATGGCTTCGCCCTGGTGGGAGTTCTGCGCCACGGAGATGCTGTTGCGCATCGTGACCTGCTGGGCCAGGGCGGCGGTCATCACGCCGGCGGACAGGCCGATGGCCAACATCAGTTTGCTCAGTTTCATTCAATAGCTCCTCATGGATTTGGGGAATACAGCAAGTCGGGATTCAACTTGTCATACAAATTCCATTATGAGCTCCCGCTGCACACTGGCCATACGGGTTTGTGCGGAGTCCTGTTTCGCAGGTGACTGTCCAACAAAAAAGGACTGCTTGAGCAGTCCCTTTTGGAAGCGACAAGATACGCAGCGAATGCCGTCACATGCCGGTGTAGTTGGGTCCGCCACCGCCCTCAGGCGTGACCCAGACGATGTTCTGGGTGGGGTCCTTGATGTCGCAGGTCTTGCAGTGCACGCAGTTTTGCGCGTTGATCTGCAGGCGGTCGCTGTTGTCTTCGTTCTTGACGAACTCGTACACACCGGCCGGGCAGTAACGGCTCTCGGGACCTGCAAACTTGGCCAGGTTGATGCCCACGGGCACCGAGGCGTCCTTGAGCGTGAGGTGCGCCGGCTGGTTTTCCTCGTGGTTGGTGTTGCTGATGAACACGCTGGAGAGGCGGTCAAAGGTCAGCTTGCCATCGGGCTTGGGGTAGTCGATCTTCGGGCAATCGGCCGCTGGCTTCAGATATGTGTGGTCGGCCTTGTCGCGGCGCAGCGTCCACGGAATGTGGCCGCGCAGCACGAACTGCTCAAAGCCGTTCATCAGGGTGGCCACTGTGAGGCCTTTCTTGAACCAGCTCTTGAAGTTGCGTGACTTGTTCAGTTCGGTGTAGAGCCAGCTGGCTTCAAAAGCCTCGGGGTAGGCGCTCAGCTCGTCGTGCTGGCGACCTGCCACGAGGGCGTCGTAAGCGGCTTCGGCGGCCAGCATGCCGGTCTTGATGGCGGCGTGGCTGCCCTTGATGCGGCTGACATTGAGGTAGCCAGCGTCACAGCCGACCAGCGCACCGCCCGGGAACACGGTCTTGGGCAGGCTCATCAGGCCACCAGCGGTGATGGCGCGGGCACCGTAGCCGATGCGCTTGGCGTTGACCTCGCCTTTGTCATTGGTGAAATACCACTTGATGTTGTTGTGGGTCTTCCAGCGCTGGAATTCCTCGAAGGGGCTTAGCCAGGGGTTGGCATAGTCCAGACCCACCACGTAGCCGATGGCGACCTTGTTGTCTTCCATGTGGTACATGAACGCGCCACCGTAGGTGTCGTTGTTCATGGGCCAGCCGGCGGTGTGCATCACAAAGCCGGGCGTGTGACGCGAGGGATCGATTTCCCAGACTTCCTTGATGCCGATGCCGTAGGTTTGCGGATCGCGACCTTCGTCGAGCTTGTATTTGGCGATCAGTTGTTTGCCCAGGTGGCCGCGTGCGCCTTCGGCGAACACGGTGTACTTGGCGTGCAGCTCCATGCCAAGCTGGAAGTTCTCGGTCGGCTCACCATCCTTGCCGATGCCCAGGTTGCCGGTGGCCACGCCCCTGACCGAGCCGTCAGCGTTGTAGAGCACTTCGGCCGCGGTGAAGCCGGGAAAGATCTCCACCCCCAGGGCTTCGGCTTGCTGGCCCAGCCAGCGGGTGAAGTTGGACAGGCTGATGATGTAGTTGCCGTGGTTCTGGGCGCACTCGGGCAGCAGGAAATTGGGAGTGCGCGTGGCGCCGGTCTCGCTCAGGAAGCTCCATGCATCGTCAGTCACGGGCTGGTTCAGGGGTGCGCCGCGCTCTTTCCAGTCCGGGAAAAGTTCGGTCAGGGCGCGCGGGTCCATGATGGCACCCGAAAGGATGTGGGCTCCGGGTTCGCCGCCTTTTTCCAGCACCACGACCGACACGTCCTGGCCTTTTTCGGCAGCCAGTTGCTTGAGGCGGATGGCGGTGGACAGGCCAGCGGGGCCGGCGCCAACAACGACCACGTCGTATTCCATGGCTTCGCGGGGGCCGTAGGTGTCCAGAATGTCTTGAGGGCTCATGGTGTTTTGTCGAGGGTTTTGGGAAAAGGGGCCCTGTCGGGCTCGCGACTCATTTTATGCGGCCCGCATTGGGCTTCCATCGCACAATGGCGGCATGTATTGGAGAAGGAGTCGTCATGGCCTATGAAATCGATCTGTCGGGCCGCGTGGCCCTGGTGACCGGCGCATCCAGCGGCCTGGGCGCGCAATTCGCCCGCACCCTGGCCAAGGCTGGTGCGGGCGTGGTGCTGGCCAGCCGCCGGGTGGACAAGCTCAAGGAACTGCGCAGCGAGATCGAGGCTGCTGGCGGCAACGCCCATGTGGTGGCCATGGACGTGACCGACCGCGACAGCATCCAGGCTGCGGTGGCGCATGCCGAAACCGAAATGGGCAGCATCGACATCCTGATCAACAACTCCGGTGTGAGCACCACCCAGCGCATACAGGACGTGACGGAGGAGGACTACGACTTCATCATGGACACCAATGTGCGCGGCGCATTCTTTGTGGCGCAGGAAGTCGGCAAGCGCATGCTGGCCCGCGCCAAGGGCGCGGCGCCCGGCAGTTTCACGGGCGGACGCATCATCAACATCGCCTCGATGGCGGGCCTCAAGGTGCTGCCGCAGATTGGCGTGTACTGCATGAGCAAGGCGGCGGTCATCCAGATGACCAAGGCTTTTGCGGTGGAGTGGGGGCGTTTTGGCATCAATGTGAGCGCGATCTGCCCGGGGTATATCGACACCGAGATCAACCACCACCACTGGCAGACCGAGCAGGGCCAGAAGCTGATCAGCATGCTGCCGCGCAAGCGCGTGGGCCAGCCGCAGGACCTGGACGCGGTGCTGATGATGCTGGCCAGCGACCAGTCGCATTTCGTGAACGGGGCCGTGATCGCGGCCGACGACGGCTTCGCGGTCTGAGGAGAAACGATGCGTCTGGAATTGCCCGAACAAAAGAAGCTGGTGCACCAGCTGGTGATCCCCATCCGCTGGGGAGACATGGACGCCATGGGCCATGTCAACAACACGGTGTATTTCCGCTACCTGGAGACGATCCGCATCGACTGGTTCCGAACCATTGGCTGTGACCTCAACCCCAAGGGCGAGGGGCCGGTCATCGTGAACGCCTTCTGCAACTTCTACAAGCAGTTCGAATACCCGGGCGACATCCTGGCGAAGATGTACGTGAGCGACCCTGGGCGCACCACCTTCGAGAGCTGGTGCACGCTGGAGCGGACCGATCAGCCGGGCGTGATTTTCTCGGCTGGAGGTGCCACCACCATCTGGGTGGACTTTCCAAAGCAAAAAGCCATGGCACTGCCCGAATGGATGCGCGCCCTGGTGACCGACTGAGGCATCTTCAGGCTGGCGCGCCCACGGCTTTCCAGCGGTCGGCGTGGCTGCTGAGCCATTGCTCGGCCAGATCGGGGTGCCCCACCTGCATGGGGTGAAAGTTTTCGCGGCGGTACGCCCACAGTGGCTTGGCGATGCGGCGCACCAGGCCGTGCCGGCCAAAGAGGAAGCGGGCGCCAGAGATCCAGGTTGATGGCTTGTGCAGCGTGCGGTCGCGCCAGAGGTTGTTGACCGTCTGGCGCAGTGCATCCAGCGTGAACTGCACCAACACGTAGTTGAACCAGCGCATGCGCCATTTGTGGTTGCCGCCCAGCGCCACATACAGGTCAAAAGCCACGCACTTGTGCTCCGATTCCTCGGCCGCATGCCAGCGCCAGAGGGTCTTGAGTGGCTCATCGGCCCGGGCAAACCAGTCGCCGGGCCGGTCGATGTTCTCCAGCGTCAGGTCGCCAAACAAGGCGGTGAAGTGTTCGTAGGCTGCGGTGATGGCCAACTCGTGCAGGTGGCCTTTTTCCGAGGTGCTGAACATCTTGCGGCGGCCCATGTCCAGGCGGCGCGCAGCGCGCGGCCCCCAGTGGTTGATCAGGCCCTGCTTTTCGAGATGGGCGTTGTACAGGCCATGCAGGTGCCGGTGGGTGGCCTCCTGGCCAATGAAGCCGCGCACCGTCTCGCGCAGTGCCTGGTGTTCGGGGCTGTCGCTCAGGTGTTTGGCGCCTTCGCGCACCGAGTCGATGAAGAACTGCTCGCCGACCGGAAAACTCATCGACAGCGCATTGCAAAACGCCGTCAGGAAGGCGTCACCGCCGTTCCAGTGGCGCGAGAAACCCTGTGAGAGATCGACCCCCAGGCGGCGTACGGTGAGGGCGTGGCTGGGTGCAGCGATGGGTGTGGACATGGCAGAAGGGTTTGCAGTCGAGCACAAAAATGAGCATTATTCAGGTTTTGTGCGGGCCGTCCACTCGCGTACCACTCAGATTTTTCAGGACCTTTCACATGCCCGTCCGCAAACCCGAAACACAGCCCAAACCCTCAGAAAACCTGCGCCGCCAGCCCACGCAGGCCCGGGCGCAGCAGACCATCCAGACCTTGTTCAAGGCCGCTGCTCAGATTCTGGACAAGGAAGGTGAGGGCGGTCTGAGCACCAACAAGGTGGCGGCGTCAGCCGGGTTCTCTATCGGCACGCTCTACCAGTACTTTCCCAGCAAAGAGGTGCTGGTGCAGGCCATGGCGGTGCGCGGCCGCGATCTGGTGCTCGAAGAGCTGGAACGGTGCCTGAGCGGCATCGAGCAGGACACGCAGGTGCAGACGGCCGATGCGCGTGAATTCATCCGCGCCATCCTGCGCATACTGATCCAGGGCTTTGCCGGCGGGCGCAGCTGGACGCGCAGCCTGGTGCGTCTGGCCTGGGCGCAGGAGCAGCCGCAGGAAACGGCCAGCGCCGTGCGGCAGGTGTCCGAGCGGCTGGCACTCTTTTTTGAGCGCATCCGCCACCCGCAGCTGCGCCCCCCGGGCTCGGCGCAGCTGTTTGTGCTCACGCGCTCGGTGATCGGCACCCTGCGCAGCGCCAGCCTCGAAAAATCACCTTTGCTGCAAAGCCCGGCGCTGGAGGATGCGCTCCTTGAGCTGGTGTGGGCCCTGGTCGGACGAGAGGGGGCAGCCCAGCCCAGCCGCTGAAACTCAGCCCTTGCCCTTGGGCACGCGTCCCATCAGGTAAAACTCGGGGTTGGGCATCATTCCGGTCACGCTGGCCATGCGGTTGGACAGGCCGAAGAAGGCGGTGATGGCGGTGATGTCCCAGATGTCCTCGTCATTGAAGCCTTGGGCGTGCAGGGCGGCAAAGTCGGCCTCTTCGACCTGGTCCGAGCCGGTACAGACCTTCATCGCAAAGTCGAGCATGGCGCGCTGTCGCGGCGAAATGTCGGCCTTGCGGTAGTTGACGGCCACCTGATCGGCCACGAGCGGTTTTTTTTCGTAGATGCGCAGGATGGCGCCGTGCGCCACCACGCAGTACAGGCAGTTGTTGGCCGCGCTGGTGGTGGTGACGATCATCTCGCGGTCGCCTTTGCTCAGGTTGCTGGTGCGGCCGACCGACTCGGGCACCATCAGTGCATCGTGGTATGCAAAAAACGCCCGCCACTCGGCCGGGCGGCGCGCCAGGGCCAGAAACACGTTGGGCACAAAGCCCGCTTTCTCCTGCACCTCCAGGATTTTGGTGCGCAGGTCTTCGGGCAGGCCTTGGATGTCTGGGAAGGGGTAACGGGTGCTCATGCGGATCTCCTTGTGAAGCATTATGCTCACGCCCATTGCAGGAGCATGTCATGCCTAAAACACAGAAAGACCTTCCCCAGGACGCCGCCCTGCAGGCCGGCCTGGTCACCCGCAACCAGGTCATGGGGACCGAATACGTGGACCGCGCCCTCGCCGGGGCGAGCGACTACACGCTGCCCATGCAGGAGTTCATCACCCGCAACGCCTGGGGCAACGTCTGGCAGCGCCCTGGCCTGGACCTGCGCACACGCAGCCTGATCACCGTGGCCATGCTGGCCGCGCAGGGCAAGCAGCATGAGCTCAAGGCCCATGTGCGCGGTGCGCTCAACAACGGCGTGACACCTGAAGAATTGCGGGAAGTGATGCTGCACGCCACGGTGTACTGCGGCTTCCCGACCGCGATCGACGCCTTCCGCTGCGTGACCGAAGTGGTCGAAGCCAAAGGCTGAGCCAGGTGCCTAGCCGCGTATCAGTTTCTGGATCAGGTCGGCGGCGCTGCCGGCCTGGTATTTGCGCATCAGCTTGACCCGGTAAATCTCGACCGTGCGGTGGCTGATGCCCAGCGCACGGCCGATTTCCTTGCTGGTCAGGCCGTCCATCAGGTGCGCTGCCACCTCCCGCTCGCGGGCCGTCAGTTCCGCCTTGACCGGCTTGCGGGCCGACAGGTCTTCAAAGGTCCAGATGCCGGCCTCGTGGGGGGCATCCCGGTTGAGCGCGCGGCCGGTCACATGGCACCAGAAGGTCTCGCCCTGCAGGCGGCCACCCACGCGCTTCATGACGCGGTCGTCGGCGTACACCCCGTTGGCGTTCAGGATCGGCGCGATGCGCTGGCCGGTGCGTTCGTACTCGTCGGCGCTGGGGTAGAGCAGCTGGAAGCTCTGCCCGATCAGCTGTTCGCGGGTGGCACCAAACATCTCGCACACGCGCTGGTTGCAGTCCACGATGGCGCGGTTGCGCGAGAGCACCATCCCCACCGGGGCCAGGTCAAAGGCCAGGCGGTAGTCGACGTCGGCTGGGGGAATCTCAGGGCTGTCCATTACGAAAAACTACGTATTGGAATACGTAGTATCGTAGCGCCATCCATCCCCAACAGGAGATCCGTGTGAATAAAGTCTTTCCCTCTGCCTCCGAGGCGCTCAAGGACATCGTGGCCGACGGCCAGATGCTGGCCGTGGGCGGTTTTGGCCTGTGTGGCATTCCCGAGGCCCTGATCGACGCCCTGCGCGACAGTGGCGTGAAGAACCTGACGGCCATTTCCAACAACGCCGGCGTGGACGGTTTCGGTCTAGGCAAGCTGCTGGAGACCCGCCAGATCAAGAAAATGATCTCGTCCTACGTGGGCGAGAACAAGGAGTTCGAGCGCCAGTTCCTGGCCGGCGAACTTGAACTCGAATTCACGCCCCAGGGCACGCTGGCCGAGAAGCTGCGCGCCGGTGGCGCCGGCATCCCGGCCTTCTTCACCAAGACCGGTGTGGGCACCATGGTGGCCGAAGGCAAGGAACTGCGCGAATTCGACGGCGAGACCTACGTCATGGAACGCTCGCTGGTGCCCGACATCGCCCTGATCAAGGCCGATGTGGCCGACCGCTCGGGCAACCTGCGCTTCAACCTGACCGCGCGCAACTTCAACCCCGCTGCCGCCACCGCCGGCAAGATTTGCGTGGTCGAAGTCGAGCGCATCGTCGCCACGGGCGAACTGGCCCCCGACGACATCCACCTGCCGGGCATTTATGTGCACCGCATCGTGCACAACCCCACGCCCGAAAAGCGCATTGAGAAGCGCACCACCCGCGACCGTAAATAAATAACTTTGCGGGACAGATCTTCAGCTCTGTCCCCAACCGATTAGGAGCAAACATGCCCTGGACCCAAGACCAAATGGCCGCCAAAGCGGCTTCCGAACTGCAAGACGGTTTCTACGTCAACCTCGGCATCGGCATCCCGACGCTGGTGGCCAACCATGTGCCTGACCACATTGAAGTCTGGTTGCAAAGCGAGAACGGCA
>JACCDG010929306.1_pt1 | contig 14485 bp, 12 predicted proteins | sample 7442471 | NCBI WGS metagenome assembly JACCDG01 (sample SAMN15323444, study PRJNA562643) | freshwater metagenome | isolation source: river surface water | place: USA:Blue River Watershed | collected 2017-08-17
AGGAGAACCGCATTTTACGCTCCCGGTGCGAGTAGTGGTGAAAGGGACGTTACAAAATCATAGCACGGAACCGAAGAACCCGAAGAACCCGAAGAATGGCGTCCCCAACGGGATTCGAACCCGTGTCTACTCCGTGAAAGGGAGTTGTCCTAGGCCTCTAGACTATGGGGACCCTGAAAACCGCCATGCGGTGAATCAAAGCCGAGATAATGCTGAGGAAATCACCGTCTGGCAACCGCATTCTACAGTCGGGGGCTTACTTTTACGCGTGCCGAGGCCCAAACCTCGGATTGGCAGCGAAACCTCTCGAGCAACGCTTTGGCAAATGCCACCGGCTCTACCCCCATCTGGCTCAATCCCGAAGTAGGAATAGGGGTTCCTTCCGTCTCCACATTCACCGCCGTGTGCATGAGCACAGACACCCCCGACCGGGTGGCAATCGAAACCGATGCCTTGCGCCCCTGGTGGTAAATATCATTGCCACGCTTGCTTAGACCCGTTACCCCCGCCTCCCATAGGCTTTCATAAAGCTCCGAAGTAAACAGGTGCTGAAGCAAAATCCCCTCATTAAGCGAGTCAATGAACCACTCCCCTATAAAGTGCACCATCTTGGGGCTGTAAATCGGCGCCTTTTTCAGGACATCTTCTTGGTCCACCATAGACTCCAACGCCACGTCGGCTGGACCAATAAAAGCAACGAGCGCGTTGCCCTTGATTCCCCAAGTTTTGTAAATCCAGTGGGCCTGAAGCTGCTGGCCGTTGTAGGTAAGCGGGGTCTCAACGAATTGCGTGTTCAAAAGCAATCAATTCCCCCGCTTGGTTGGATATCAAAGCGCGGCGCAATCGCATGCACGACTCGCATGTCCCGCACATAAATTCATGTCCGTCGTAACAGCTCCAAACCAACGACAGCGGAAACCCAACTCGCATCGCCGCTTGCACAATCTCGTGTTTGTCCATTTGCGCTGTAGAGGACATTATCTTGACCTGATTTGCCGTCGAATAGGCCAGCGCCTGATTCAACGACGCAATATAATCTGTAGAATTATCCGGAAACGTTGCCGCTTCTTCACGGTTAAAACCCACCAGCACCGAGTCCGCACCGCGCGACTCGGCAATGCCCGATGCGATTTCCAAAAATACTCCGTTACGATTGGGTACCCAAACCCGACTCGCAGACTGGGCGCACAGGCCCTTGTCACTCAGGTCAGATAGGCTCGGTTGGGGGAGCGCCTCACTCTCCGTGAGGAGAGCGCCTCCAGACCAAAGCTCACGAAACCACGGCAAAGGGATCACAGAGTGCAGCACGTTGTAATGGCGTGCGATCAAACTCGCTTTTTGGATCTCGCGGCTAGCGGCCCGCTGGCCGTAATCAAACGTAATGGCGCGACAGATCTTCACTCCGTCCGCAATGGCTAGGGCCATCGCTACCGAGGAGTCCAATCCTCCAGAGAGCAGAACAACAGCGCGGCGTTCGGTGGTTGCCATGGCGACGGTTCATAACACAACCCGTTGTCTTAGGCGCGCATTAGTTCATCGGGTGCGTTGGGTCAGGCGGGTGATGCGTTCTTGGAGCTCGTCGATCTGAGCCTTAACTTTGCGGATTTTTTCGGAAAAAGCCGGGGTTGTTTCTTGGGAAGTGTCTTCTCCAAAATCCAAGATCTCGCTCAAGAGGTCTTGTTTGGCACGTTTTCCTTCTGGATGGCGTTTGGCGCTCATCGATTCACCCCACACCTGAACTAACGGCTATAGAGCCGATTTTCTTTAATAAATAGCCACACGCTGCGTTGGAGCCCGGGTAGGGGGGGCAGGTCGCTCCGCCTTTCTAAGGGAGAAAGCGATTCCAGCTTGTGGCGTATTTCAGTCGAAGACACGCCAAACGTCGGGTGCTCCAGAAAATGGATCGCAAGCCGTTTACCGGGCGGGATTTCGCTCAATACAGCCTCGATATTCGCCGGGGATTCCCCAGGACGGGTAATCACAGCCATTTCGGCAAGCGCGAGAATTTTTTCAGGGGATTTCCACCGAGGCAGGGTGCGAAAAACTTCACTTCCTAAAATCCACACCCACCTAGCGGGCTCGCGTGCCGCCAACTCCTCAAGCGTATCCACCGCGTAGCTCGGGCCTGGGCGACGTGTTTCCAAATCTTCGATCGACAATGCTGGGTCCTGGCGTTCTTCCAGCGCAAGCTGGAGCATCTGCACGCGTTGTTGCGCGCCGGCGGTCGCAGCGGCCGGTTTGAGTGGGTTCTGTGCGGCAGGAACAAAAAGCACTCGATCTAGTTGGAGAGCCTTCAGTGCGTGCTGAGCGAGGTCCAAATGGCCCTGATGAACGGGATCGAACGTCCCCCCCAAAAGGCCGATCGCAGGCAGGGGAGATTTCATGACTGCAGGTGCGATGGCTGTGGTTCGCTCATCGCATCGAGTTCTACTGGCTCGTCCAGATCTTCTTGCGGGTCTGTCGCCTCTTCAATGTTTTGCTCTCTCCAATGAGGAGCTGCCTCCGCTAAATAGTCCAACAGTTCCTGCAATCCCTGTCGAGAACTTGAGCTGATGAAAAAACCATTCAGCCCCGCCTCGAGTAGGTCCTTGCGTTTGGCTTGCTGCGCGGTTTCGTCGAGTAAATCCATTTTGGTAAAAACCAACACCTCTGGAAGAGTCGCCATTTTAGGATCGTACTCCACCAGTTCTTTTCGAATAATTCCAATTTGAGAGACGATCTCAGTGGTTTCTGGGGAGATGTCCACCAAGTGCAAAAGCATACGGTTGCGCGCCACGTGTTTTAAAAAACGGTGTCCCAAACCCGCGCCCTCCGAGGCGCCTTCGATGAGTCCCGGCAAGTCCGCCATCACGAAAACCTGGTCCTTGTGCTCCACGACGCCTAAGTGTGGCTCTAGCGTCGTAAACGGATAAGCGGCCGCCTTAGGGCGCGCGGCTGATACGGACCGCAACAGAGTAGATTTTCCGGCGTTGGGAAAGCCCACCAAGCCGATATCAGCGATCAACCGCAGCTCTAGTTTGAGTTCGCGTGTGTCTCCGGCTTTGCCAGGAGTGGCGACACGCGGAGCGCGGTTTGTAGAAGTGGCAAAAGTGCGATTGCCTCTGCCACCACGTCCCCCGCGGGCACAAACAAAAGTCTGGCCATGGCGGACTAAATCTGAAAGCTGCACTCCTGTTTCGAGATCGTAGACCAAAGTTCCCAAGGGGACTTTGAGCACCAGGTCTTCGCCACCGCGGCCGTCCATTTCACTCCCCATGCCGTGCTCACCTCGCTCGGCCTGGTATTTGGGCTGGTACTTGAAGTCCAAAAGGCTGGTTTTGTCCCGTGTGGCCTCGAGGATTACAGAGCCCCCTCGGCCCCCATTGCCGCCATTCGGGCCGCCATAAGGGACATATTTCTCCCTGCGGAAACTCACGCATCCATTGCCCCCAGAACCGGCAATCGCGCGGATAATGACTTCGTCGATGAGTGCCATATACGCTTGGCCTTATAGCCTAAAAAAAGAAAAAAAGGGCAGCCATTCCATTAGGAAGGCTACCCTCGAGAGGGTTTTTGATTTATTTAAGAGGGCTTTTAGGAGGCAAGCGGTATCACGCTGACTCTTTTGCGTGATTTATCGTGGCGTTGGAACTCCACCCGCCCCGGTATGAGCGCAAAAAGGGTCCAATCTCGACCGATACCTACGTTCAGGCCAGCGTGGAATTTTGTCCCTCGCTGCCGAACAATGATATTGCCAGCGTCTACAAATTCTCCGCCAAAAACTTTCACTCCAAGCCGCTGGCCATTACTGTCACGGCCGTTGCGAGAACTTCCGCCTGCTTTTTTATGTGCCATTTTTAGTTCCCTTTCTTTTCAAACTTTTCGATGAGCAAACGGGTGTAGGTCTGGCGATGCCCCATGGTGCGTTTGTAGTTTTTCCGACGACGGTACTTGATCGTCCGGAGCTTTGGGCCTTGTTCATGTCCCAAGCAGGTTGCATGAACATTGACCGCGACAAGCGGTGTTCCCACAGAAAGAGAGTCTCCCTCCGCGTAAAGAAGCACGTCGGAGAGCACTACCGGCTGTCCCGCTTCTGCTGCGAGCTTTTCCACCAATAATTCGCGGCCTGGCTCGACTTTATACTGTTTGCTTCCGGTTCGGATGACTGCGTACACAGGAAAACTCCTCTATGACCCTATTCAATAAACCGTCTATTTAGGGCATTAAAAGCTTTTGAGTCAAGGGCTTAATCCGGTGCGGCCTTTGCAAGACTTCGCCCATGGCTCGCGCGCTGTTTTGGTTGCTTACTCTGTTTTTTACGCTCCTTCACCTTGGGGATTGGCGGCAAAGCTGGAATGCGGAGCGCGAGTTCTGCCGAACTCATCCACAGACGCTCGGGGCCCAAACTCAGCTTGAAAAGTCCGGATTTCGGTGTCGGTTTCCAGCGCAAAATCCCGGCGTTGTTCAAGACGGGAGGGGGGCTTTTCTTCGGCCCATGGACCGCTCCGCTCCGGAGTACAGTGCTCGGCTCCGTCGCTGGATGCTCCAGAAATTCGATCAGAGACTCGCTTCCTGGCCCGGACTAAAAGCCCTGGCAAAAGCGGTTTGGTTAGGGGAAATCCGAGACCTACCTGGGCGACTAAGTCAGCTCTATCAAGAGGCAGGACTCTTGCATTTGCTCGCACTCAGCGGACAGCACGTCGTTTCACTCTGGTTGCTGCTTCGGCTGGGACTCTTAATGGCCTCTCCCTTTTTAACAAGGAGTCAGTGCGGTCGATCGCTATTCATCCTCTTGGGTACGGGAATCTTACCTATCAGCGCAATCTATCTGGCGCTATTGAACCCCGATAATGAGCCTATGCTACGCGCGGCATCTATGATCTTGGTGGCCTGGTGCTTACGACGAAGGGGATTTTGTGTGTCGGGTTTCCAGATTGCTGCGACGACATTAGCAGTAAGTATTGTCGGAAATCCGGCAAAAGTAGCTTCCGATTCCTTTTTACTAAGCGCGTTCGCGACGCTTTTGCTATGCGCCTGGGTGGGAGACGCCGAAGCCGGAAATGGCCTTAGAGCCTTCATCGCACTTACCTTTGCTGTCCCCATTATGTGTTTACCTATAGCGGCATTTTTTTTTGGAAAAGTCGCTCTGCACTCGGCTCTCAACGGACTCCTTTTAGGCTGGGCCTGGGGGTTTGTTTGGGTTCCGTTGGGCTTTTTACTAGGTGTTTCGGTTTTGCCCCTTCCTGGAGGGCGGATGCCGGCGGGGCTGCTCGAAGGGGTGTGGCAGTTTTTCGTCGCCGCTCACTCATTGGGGGAAGCGTGGTTCGGATGGGGGTATTTCTGCGTTTTTCGTCCGGGGTGGGTCGAGCTTTTGGTGGGGCTCTGGGGATGTTGCGCGTTGGTTTATGCGGTGCGCAGGGCGGTGAGTCAAAAAAAAGGAGGAAGTTTTATGAAATGATGCGCCATCCATTGATTTTCGCCTGATTTCCCGGTGAAATTAAGAACATAATGGAAAAAGTTTTACGGCCTAACCGAATCCGAGAAGCCCTGGGTCAAATCGAAGATCAACAGCCCCCGTATTTTCGGGAGTACCTGCGGCGTTTTCAAGAAGACCCTACGAGCCGGGTTTTTGCTCCACTCGCAGACGCTTACCGCCGCCTCTCGCGTTTGGACGAAGCGGTGTCGATATGTTTGGAGGGTTTGGAGCACCACCCAGATTTCCACGGAGGGCGGATCGTGCTCGCCAAATGTTATCTGGCCAAGAACCAATTGCAGGAAGCGCGCACGGAACTGGAAAGGGTGGTCCGCGCTGTTCCAGAGAACCTCTTGGGGCAGCGTCTCTTAGGCGATGTTTACTTCGGACTCAAAAACACCGGTGCGGCACTGCACTGCTATAAAATGGCGCTTGTTCTTGCTCCTCAGGATGTTGCCCTTGCCGAAAAAGTGCGTGAGCTAGAAAACGGCGCTGCCGTGTTTTTGCCAACGGAAAATACGTTCCAGGACTTTGAGCAGGAGATTCCTCCGCTATGGGCGAATGAGTTTCCGGAGGTTTTGACGGAGCCAAGCGCTTTATCGAATCTTAGTGCCCCGTCGGACGCCGCGCTACAGCCCCTGAGCTTTGATTCTGAGAGCACGGTTGATGACGAAGCGTTCAAAATCGAACACGTCAGCCAGATTTTTGAACAGGAAAAAGACACCCGAAAACGGGAAATCACCACTGAAACCCTGGGTGACCTGTACTTTTCGCAAGGGCAGTTTGATAAGGCGCTGCGCATTTTTGAAAAACTCACGCCAGTAACAGAAGTTCAGAAGAAGATACAGCTGTGTCGGACTCGCTTGGGCGTCGACCCAGGATCGCTTGATCGCAATCGAAAAATCGCGCTTCTACGTGCGGTTGTACAAAAAGCTCGCGACTTTACTTGAATTTCTTAGTGAGTTGAGAGAGATAAACCGCATGATTTCGACTAATGAATTTAAAAAAGGTGTCTACATCGAATTGGACGGCGTGCCGTTTCAGATTCTGGAGTTTCAGCATGTGAAGCCCGGTAAGGGCAACGCGTTCGTGCGCACTCGGATAAAAAACCTGGTGAATAACAACGTTTTGGACAAAACGTTCAAATCCGGCGAACGAGTGGGCGAACCAGAACTCGAGACTAAGCGCATGCAGTACCTGTACAAAGACGGCAGCGGGTACCAGTTTCTCGATCTCGATAGTTACGAGCAGGCTTTGTTGGAAGAATCCTCCGTTGGAGACAATAAGAATTTTCTCATCGAAAACCTGGAAATTGAGGTTTTGTATTTCCGAAATCGCCCGATTGCTGTGGAAATCCCTAACTTCGTCAATCTCCAGGTGACTTACTGTGAACCGGCCATCAAAGGAGATACCGTGAGCGGGGGGGGCAAACCAGCCACTCTATCAACGGGACTCACGATTTCGGTGCCGTACCATATTAAGCAAGATGACTGGCTGAAGATCGATACCCGCACTGGGCAATACGTCGAAAAAGTGAAGTAGTCTTTCACGCGTCGGCGAATGGGGCTTGGTGAGTAGGGCTTTCATTCGGAGAATGCGTGGCAGGCTTTCACCCAAAAGAAGTTCTCGAAAAGGCCCGTCAAGCCGAGCAGGCGGGAGAAACTAAAGCTGCCGCGATGGCCTACGCTTCGCTGAGTGCCTATCTGCGCAAGCGCGGTAAGCATGAACAATCGATTAAGCTTATCAAAAAAGCGATACGCCTTGCCCCTAAACTCATCCGCCTGCGTCTCCACGAAGCTTTGAGTTTGGAAGTCTCCGGGGACTCGAGCGCAGCTGACAGTGCGATGGAAGAGTTTACCAGTCTGGCTGTTTCCAAAGGTAAGGTTGAGCACTACCGAGGGGTTGTGGAATCCGTTTTGAAAGATCATCCCAGGCTTCGCCAGATTTTCTTTGATGGGGTTTTACAGTTGGATCGAACCGGAGCGGAGGCCTATTTAGGCAGAGCGCGCTCGCTTTTGCAGCAGAACAAGGTCGAGGACGCGGTAGAAGTCCTGCTAGACGCTCTTCAAGGGAAAATGGGGACGGAAGAAGTGCTGGCCGAACTCGAATCTGCGCTTCGCACCGCCGGCAAGTCCGATCGCCTCATTCACCTGGGTCGGTTTCGGGACGGGAAGATTGATCTGGATAATATTCTGCTGCTTCTCAGAGCGCGTGAGCCAGGCCTGATTTCCATAAAAGAAGAAGACTTCGAAATCGTCGAAAAGCCTCTACGGAACTTGATCGAGGAACTCGAAAAAGAAATAGGTGTTCTGGTGGAAGACCCGGCAGCAGAGATTGCCCCCCTTCTGAACGAGTTTCGTCGTCGAAGCGAAGCGGTGCTAGCTGGGGACGCGCGCGCTCATATGGATATGGGGATAGCGTATTTTGAAATGGGATTGCACGCCGAGGCTTCTCACCAGCTGCAGAAAATATCGGAAACAGAATCTCTGTTTCCTGAGGCTCAAGTTTTGCTGGGAGACATTGCGTTGGTGAATGGCAACTCATTGGCGGCACTCGATGCCTTTCAAAACTCACTTCGAAGCCCCCAGAGGTCGGAGGAAGTCGAGAGGGAGTCCCGATACAAATTGGTGCAAGTGTACTTGCGACTCGGCGACTTGCGCAAAGCGCTGCTGCAGGCTGAGGAACTCGAAAATCTGGCACCAGAATACCGTGATTTACGTCAACTAAAGGTCCGCATTGAGGACGCAGTGGGAAAAAAGGAAGCAGAGAAGAGTTAGTCAGATGCGAAGAGCTATCGTCATTTTATTTCTCTTCTTGCTAGGTCTTTATGGACTTCTGCATCTGGTTTTGGGAAGTAGCCCTGTTCAAAAACGTGTGGTTGCGGAGCTCCAACTGGTTTTGGCCGAGTTTGGTGTTTCTTTGGAAATGGAGAGCATCGAATTTTCAGCACTGTCGCCGAAGGTTTATCTGAATCGCGTCAAGCTTGAGTCCAAGCCGGGTGCGAAGTTGCATTTAGAATCTCCTCTTTCGATAGATAAAATCAAAGTTCAGTTCCGACCATTAGCATTGCTCTTTGGCCGAATTGTAATCGATGAGCTCATGCTCTATCACCCGAGGATTCAAATTCCCCATGCCGATAAGTTCTATGCAGCTGCCATGGGGTTGGTGGGCGCTCAAGGAGCTCTCAAAGTAGAGAGAAAAAGCTTTGATGTGGTGTTCTACAAAATGGGCGTGGTCGATGCGCTATTTAATATCGAAGCCAAAGTTCCCGACCTTGCGGTTAGATCTCGCAGCTTGACCGTCATCGTAGAAAAAGGGTCCGGACAGCAGCGCTCTGTGAGGGTGCAATCGGACAATCTAGAAACAGTCTGGGACAAGATGCCCTTGGTACTCTCCCGGGTGGACGTCGACTTGGACTTGGCAGCAGATTCGTTGCGGTTGAACAAAGGTTTTCTGGAAAATGAAGATTTTTCCGTCAATTTGATTGGCATATCCCGCATGCCCGGCGCGTCCGAAACGCTTCCCCAGACCTTCAATGCATCCTACGACATCAAAGGGGATCTCGCTTTTTTGAGAAAATACCCCCTCATCGGTTCTCCCGTGCTTGAAGGCAAAGTGTCTACTTCGGGTACCATTCGCAAAAACGCCGATCTCTACTCGGGCAAAGGGCAGGTGGCGTACGAGAAAGTAGCTTATCGAGGGTATGAAATTGGTACTGGCAACCTGTCGTTTATCCTCGATAAACGTCGAATGGAAATTCATCAAGCGGCAATGCAGTACGCGAACGGAGATTTTAAGGCCGCCAAGCTGCAAGTAGATCTTACCGATCACTTTCCGGTCAGCGGGGACCTTGCCGTGAATGGTCTGCTTTTGCAAAGCGTGTTGAGTGCAGTTGGGGTAGACGATCCGGAAGTTGCCATGGGGGTTGGGGGAAAGATCAAAGTCTCAGGCACTCTCATGGAGCCCTTTGAACTCAAGGCAGCACTGGATACAAAGATTTCTGAGTTGGTCGTTTTGGACGATCCCACCAAGCCGCCTTCCAAAACAAATAATCTAGTCGAGTTTGGCTCAGGCACATTGCGTGGCCTTTTAACCTTTACGCGCGACAAAATGGACTTTGACGCTGAAGCCGCACTTCTCGGGGGAACCGTGAAGAGCAAGGGCTACGTGGGTTTTGACGACACCTCAAAGCTCACAGTGAGTGGAGAAAATCTTTCCCTCACTCAGCTGGAGCGAATTGCCAACTTGGATGTAGGCGGAAAAGCCAAACTAAACGCCGAAGTAGATGTGCGGGGAGAGGATTCCCACATCGCGGGTGACTTTGAAGTGCAAGATACCAAAGTCGCTGACTTGAGGTTGGGGTTTGTAAAAGGCGAGGCCTTCTATCAGGGACTACTTCTAACTTTTGAGAATCTGCTCATGCCCTCTCTGGAGCCTGTGCGAGGAAATGGGTTTGTCGACTTTAAGTCACCGGAAACTGCGTACAAATTTTATGTCAATGCCCGAAGAACGGAAACAGATCAGGTTTTTGCCATTCTTAAAGGACTTGATTTTACTTTCGAGATTCCAACTGGCGGAGAAGTGAATACGCGAGTGACGGTGGAAGGTGGAGGTGATCGCGCTGGAAAAGTGCGTGTGACAGCCTCGGGGCAGGGCAAGAACTTTAATTGGTTCAACGAGCGTTGGATGTCGGGAACTTTTAATCTGACTTACGCAGATTCGGTCTTGGAGCTGCCCAAAGTACTGCTCACTAAACCTTCTGGGGCGCTGGAAGTCCGTGGCAGGTTCACCCAAAATGACGGACGTCTTCAGCTGTCCACCTATGGGTTGGAGATCGCAAACTTTGAGCATTTCGGAAACGCCCCACTCTCAGGTCAAGTTTCGGGGCAGGTGGCGTTCGAGGGGCCTAAGGGCAAGCTTTTCGGTCAGGGCAGAGGCGAGTTAAAGCTGGTCAAGACACGCTTTCGGGGGGTGAGTATACCGGATAGCGTCGTCAAAATTCGTCCGGAAGGCGATAAACTCGAGTACCTTTTCAACTTGGGTAACGACCGGATGCGTGGTCGCTATGTCCGACACCCCAACCCCAAAAAAGACGAACTTCTTGTGTATTTTTCTGACTATGATTTTGCACCGCTCGCCGCTTTGGCATTGAGTCGGGACATTCCGCCTCTGGCGGACTTACGGGCCTCTGGGGAGATGTCTGCGGTAGGCGATTTTTATAATCTAGAATCTTTGAAGGGTTCAGGGACTGTAAACAAGCTTTTGGTTGGGTTCAAGGGAACCCCCATGGAGATCCAAAAGCCCGTTCAAATTAAAATGGACGAAAAAGGGATCCGGGTAGATGCGTTTTCCTTACAAGGCGAAGACAGCCTGATCAACCTATCGATCAATTACGAGACGGATCGCCGTCTTGAGGCGCAGCTGGATGGGAGGATTGATCTGCAATACCTCCAGCCGTTTATTCCTGGGTTGGACTATGGAAACGGCAAAGTGACCGCGGGCTTGCGGATTTCCGGGCCTCCGGCGAAGTATCAACTCTTGGGCAACCTCGCATTGCAAGGAGGTACGTTCCGCCTAAGTGGATTCTTAGATGAATTCCGGGGGGTGGAAGCACGTTTGAGTTTGAGTCAGGACAAGATCAATATTGACCGTTTCGATTCAAACGTGAATGGGGGGACCGTTACCCTTGATGGCGATATTCGGCTCGATCGATTTCACCAGCTCTCTCCCAATATTCGCATCCACGCGGATAAAGTATCCATGCATGTCCAAGATTATTTGGCGGGAAGGCTGTCTGCGGAACTTTTTATTCGGGGAAAAAGCCGTCCCTACATGCTAGGCGGCAGTTGTGAGATACACGAAGCCTCTTTGACGAAGTTACAGGCCGACACTTCCAGTTCACCGATCGGAAAAAGGGTTCCGCTATTCACCTATGATGTCCAATGCCAGGGCGCAGATCATCTGTTCGTAGCGACAGATATCATGCAAGCGGAGTTCCGAGGGGCGTTCCATCTAGTGGGAGACAGTCAGGACGTTGGATTGTTGGGTAATGCCGAAGCTCTGCGCGGCTCGGTTTTGTTCCGAGAGACGCGATTTAATTTAGATACGGGAAGCGTGAAGTTTGAATCCGGGTCTTCTATATTGCCGCGGTTTCGTGTGTCGGGCCACGCCACCGTGAGAGAAGTGAAAAACTCCACGCTGGTCCAGCCAACCCAAGGCGGGGCTCCAGTCCGCGACGTACAGAACTATGAGGTGAACCTCCAAGTCTCAGGAATTCCCTCTGACTATAAAATTCGACTGACTTCGACACCTGCGCTGCTGGAAGGGCAGATTATTTCTCTGCTTGTCCTTGGAGTGGCCACGGGTGGTCAGCAAGATGGAAATTACATGGACCTGGGAAGCGCTTTGGTGGGGCAGTTCCCCCTTCAGAAAAAGCTCAAGAACGACTTGGGCGTAAATATTAAATTGAGCAATCAGCCCCAATCGAGCATGCAACAAGGAAGCAATCTCAGCCCCGGGACTGCAAACTATGATATCAATGCGCCCACTGTGCAGATTCAAAAGCAAATTACCGACACGACCAAGCTTTCGTACTCAAATAGTTTGGATAGTGTGCCTGTGCGAGAGTTTCGAATAGAGCAAATGCTGGATGAAAATCTTTCGGTTAACGCAGCTACTATGGATCGTTCCAAAGGAAGCACTAACCAATCAACCCAAGCTTATGGTTTGGACTTTAGATATCGATTTCAGTTCGAATGAAGCACCTTATACTAAACCTATTGCTTGCCGCACAGATTCTAGCAGCGGGAGTGTGTCTTGGGGGAGAGAGGGAGTTTAACGGTGCTGTCGTTTCCGAAATCGTCTCCAAGGACCTATCTCCCGAAGAGACGACCGCTTTGGTGCAGGCCCTAGGTTTGCGTGTAGGGCGTGCTTTGGATCTGGATCGTCTGGACGCTGCTATAAAAGAAGCAGGTGCAAGCGGAAAGTGGGTTCGGGTTTGGGTGGATGCGGAGCAGTTGGGGCGTAAGGCGAAGATTACCGTGCGCGGAATGAAGCTGCGTACAGTGCGCAAGCTCAGTTTTGAAGGGATTCAAGAAGACGTCTTGGAACAAGTTCGCAGGAAAATCCGTACGGACCAAGAACAAACAGCGGACGTCGAGTCGTTTGCGCATCTTAGACAAGCCCTGAAGGAAGGTTATGAAGACCGCGGGTACTTCTCGGCACAAGTGCAGTTTGCCGTGAAGAATATTGATGAAGATGAGGCGGATGTAGAAATTCGAGTTCTGCCTGGGGAGCCGACCCACATCAGCCGGATACAGTTCAGAGGTGTTCCCGAATCAGAACAAAGCACTTTAGCGGACTTGATCTCTCTACAACGAGGGGACACATTTTCGGCGATTACGTTGAATGAAGGGGTCGAAAAGGTAAACGCCTATTTTCGGGCAAATCAATACCCCACGTCTCGAGTTCAGGATACGAATTTGAACTTTATTAATGGCACGAAAGATGTCGAGATTTTGATTAATGTGAGGATGGGTGAACGATTCCAGATCCGCTTTGTGGGCAACGATGTCTTTAGCGATGTTCAGTTGCGTGCCCTGCTCACCGAAGATGTCTTGGCTCAGACTGATCCTACCCTGCGAATTACCCAGCTTATTGAGGAGAAATACCGTACCGTGGGGTATCCGGATTGCACGGTGGCGGTTCGCCGGTCGCTCGTCGAAAACGGCAAGTTGAACTTGATGGAAATGGTCGTCGAAGAAGGGCCACGTACTGTAATTGAAGATGTACGTTTTTCTACAGGCGATCGAATCAGTGGTGTGGATTTGGATTCTTTGTTCTACGAAGTAGCCGTAGGGGTGCTGCAGCGACGTCTCTATTGGGCTGATGGAGTTGCGGAGACGCTGACCGCTATGCAAAATCGGCTGCTTACCATGGGGTATCTCAATGCCAGAGTAAGTGATCCCAAAACGACGTTTAGCGAGGATAGGCGTTCGGTTATTCTATTTATCGACGCTGATGTGGGGTTTCAGACCTTTTTGGCCGGTGTGGATTTTGAAGGGGTGAGAAGTTTCTCTCCCGAGGAACTTGCGAGTCAGTTTTCTTTTCGGGTGGGGAAGCCGCTGAATCGAGAACAGGTCCCCGAAACAGCCAACAAAATTTTGAAATACTACGCCGATAATGGGTTTCCAGACGCCCGTCTTACGCAGCCATTGGACCACGCTGTGGTTATTTCTACCGATCAACAGTCCGCGCGAGTTAAGTTTTACATCGATGAAGGGCAGCCGTATCGCATTGGAAATGTACGGGTAGAAGGGTTGCGGAAAACCAAAAGCAAAGTAGTCCTGAGAGAAATGGAGCTTGTTTCCGGAGATACCTATAGTGCCAGAAAGATACGTAGCTCCGAAGAGAAAGTCAGTCTCTTGGGTCTTTTCTCCAAAGTTGAAATCGTTGAAGTACGTGTTCCCGGTCAGACGGGCACGGTCGATTTGCGCATTTTAGTCGTTGAAACCAAGCCAGGTGTTGGCGAGATGGGTATCGGGACACTGTATGAAGAGCCTCGCCTTCGTATTCGTCCATTTATGGGAGTGACGTACCGAAACGTTTCTGGTTTGAACCAGACCGCCTCGGTGAGAGCGGATTTAGGAGTTCCTATTAGCAGGGTGGCGGGCAATCTGACCGTTCCGTTTTTGGAGTACTCGACTATCCTGGCCTACCGGTACCCTTACGCACTGGGACTCCCCGTAACCTTTGCCTCTCAGCTGGGTTTGGACAGAGTGGAAGTGCAGCCCACCACCCAAACGTTGCTGACCCGAGCCCGGTTTGAAGGGCGCTTGGAGAAAAAGTTTTCCCCCAAACTGACAGGTATTTACCGTCTGCTGCGGGTGGAACGAACTACGACCCAAGACGGAGACGATGCTTCCACCAAAAAAACAGAGTCTATCGGCTCCATGGGGCCTGGGATCATCCTCGATCTGCGCGACGATATTTTTAATCCTCGTTGGGGAAGTTTTCATTCGCTGGACATTGAGC